>WSSedL1CaDRAFT_10000395_pt1 | contig 30941 bp, 21 predicted proteins | sample WetSurSL1Cattail_FD_9464 | JGI IMG/M metagenome (IMG submission 9464)
TTGTCTTAAATAGAAGGGAGGTGGGTTGTGGACCCAAGTGAAAATTTAGTGATATAAAAGAATAATGTAACAGGAGGTAAGTAAAATGCCAAAAAAGTGGGTATTGTATCTAACGCTTACAATCGCACTCTGCATCGGTCTGCTTCCAGTGATGTCACTGGCGGCATTGGCTGACGATCCGACGCCGACACCTATTCCCATCTACATGGATCCCAGCTACTCCTATGCAGAAAGGGCGGCCGATCTGGTTGGCAGAATGACGTCTTCTCAGAAGGGCAACGAGATGTACAGCCAGAGTGCGCCGGCTATCACCGCGGCGTCGTTGGGCGGAGGCGCGCTGAATGTACCGGCCACGGTCGGAATCAACACCTACACATGGTGGCAGGAAGCGCTCCATGGATATTCCCTTGGCAACTGCACAAACTCCAACTCTTATCCGCAGAATACTTCGATCGGCAATACATGGGACCCGGACCTTTACTACATTGAGGCCGGTTATATCGGAGACGAGATCCGCGAACGCGCCAGCACGATCTCCTCCGGTTCCAACGCTGGTAACGCTGTAAACCTTACGCTGTACTCGCCGACGGTTAACCTGCACCGCGACCCGCGCTGGGGCCGCAACGAAGAGTCCTATTCCGAAGACCCCTTCTTCCAGGGTGTGATGGGCTCGGCGTTTGTTCAAGGCATGCAGGGTATGGACCCGAACGGTAACCTGCTTTACCCGAATGGCCTCCGTAAGGTCAATCCGACAACCAAGCATTATGTCGCTAACAACAGCGAGGTAAACCGCCTTGACGGCGGAGCCGTGACCTCACTGCGCGCCTTGAGAGAATATTACAGTGCTCCTTATCGTAACATCATTAAGCAGGCCGACGTTTCCTCGGTTATGGAAGCGTATAGCACCTTAAACGGCGACCCTTGTTCCTGGAGCAGTTATTTAATCGAGACACTGCTGCGTCAGACCTTTGGTTTTTCCGGCTATATGACCGGCGACTGCGATGCGGTTTCGACCATCAAGCGACACAATTTTGTCAACCCGTATACGGGCAGTGTGCTTACGACAGTCGAGCAACTCTCACAAGCCATGGCGCATGGCATGGACTTAGAGTGTAACGGCGGTTACAACAGCAGCACCGGCACTTATGGAAGCAACATGACGAATATGCTTGCCCAGGCCGTTACAACCGACAAGGGTAAGTTCACGGAGAACCAGGTTGATGTCTCCCTGCATCGCCTAATGACGGCGCGGATGCAGACCGGCGAATGGGATAGCAACAACCCCTACACGGCGGCGGCTGCCGCACGTAAGGCCAAGCAGACCGGTTCTATCGGCTGGCAAACGCCTGAGCGTTTGGGGATGATTGACGCCGTGAACGCGGAAGCAGTCGTTATGTTAAAGAACGCGGNCCCCGCCGGTGAAACGTCGAAAATCCTGCCGCTGGCCGTCCCGGCTTCCGGCGCGTATAAGGTCGTCATCGTCGGCGCCTGGCAGACCAATGCGTACTTGGGCCTGTATTCGTCCGGTCAGAGCGACAGTACCAACCGGATTAACATTCAGCAGCGTATTGTAAGCGACATTTCCGCCATCAATCCGGGGGCCACCTTCACCTATCTTACCGGTTACGGCAGCTCCACCAGCTCCTACACCATATCCACCGCCGATCAGGCGACCATCGCGGCAGCGGATGCGGTCATCGTAGTAACCGGTACCGACGGCAACTATTCCAAGGAAGACGGTGACCGTGCGAGCACCGTTTTACAGTACAATCAGGATTTATTGATTTCCAACGTCGGCAAACTCAACCCAAAGACGATTGCCGTGATGGAAACCTGCGGACCGATGCAGGTGACGCAGTTTGAAAACGACGTCGCCGCCATTCTCTGGTCCAGCTTCCTGGGTAACCGCAAAGTAGGCTTTGGCGATGTCATCACCGGCAAGGTCAATCCGTCCGGCAAGCTGACCGACACCTGGTATCAAAACGTGAGCAATACCGGCGTGTCCGATATCCCCGGCATTTTGGACTACGATCTGTTTCCGTCCGAGGGCAAACAGGGACGTACCTATATGTACTTTACCGGCACTCCCTCGTATCCCTTCGGCTACGGCCTTAGTTACACCACCTTTGGGTACTCCAATCTGACCATCCAAAACGGGGCTTCCACCGCCGCCGAGTTTAACGCCAACGACACCGTTACGGTTTCGTTCGACGTCACGAATACCGGCGCGGTGAAGGGCAAGGAAATAGCGGAACTTTATGTGGCGCAACCCAATGCCCCCGCGGCACTCAAGAGGCCGATCAAGCGCCTTGAGGGCTTTAAGAAGATCGAGCTTGAACCGGGCGAAACCAAGACCGTTACCCTAAACGTCAAGGTCCCGGATCTCGCGTTCTATGACGAAGCGACGGATAGATACATCGTCGACACCGGCGCTTATGAAATCCAGGTCGGTGGAAACAGCGCCAATGTTCCGCTCAAGGGCAGTATCAACGTTTCCGGCGCCCTGAATATAGTCCCAAAAGTGCTTACCGCGAAGCCCAGCCAAACAGGGGACCAAGCACAGGGAATTGAAGAGCGATTGATTTTCAAAACGAACAAGATCGTCGATCCGAAGCTCACGGTGGCAATGAACGACGAAAGCCTTTATGGCTATATCATTAAGCAGCAGAGCAGTCTGGTCAAGCAGAAGTCAAGCACACCGTTCCCGGATGGCATGACCTTCAGTTACACTTCCAACCGTCCGTCCGTCGTCTCGGTAACTGACGGAGTCATCAGGACGGTGACCCCCGGTGTGGCGACGATCACTGCCACGGCTACCTACAATGGCGTGTCCGCTTCCACCGATTTTGTCGTCTATGTAATCGCCGATACTTCTCTCAGCAGCCTCGAAGTGAACGGAGTACCGGTAAGCGGTTTTAGCCCGACTACGTACAGCTATACCGTACCGGTTCTATCCAACGCATTGCCGAAAGTTACGGCGACCGCCAGCGATTTCAACGCCACGGTAACCATCGTTCAAGCAGCGGCAGTGCCCGGAACGGCTACGGTAACCGTAACCAACGGTACCGACCAGTTAGTTTATACAATCAACTTTACCGTCGATACCTCACTCAGCGACCTCCAGGTGAACGGGGTCCCGGTGAGCGGCTTCAGCCCGACTGTTTATACTTATAACATGGCAACTCCCGTCGGCCCGATACCGCAAGTGACGAAAGCGACCGCCACTGATCCCGGCGCTACGGTGGAAATTACTCAAGCGACAGGATTGCCCGGTCAAGCCATAGTGACAGTGAGCATTGGCAGCGCTTATTCTACTTACGCAATCAATTTTACCGTCAATACTTCACTCAGCGACCTCCAGGTGAACGGGGTCCCGGTGAGCGGCTTCAGCCCGACGGTTTATACTTATAACATATTAACCCCCGTCGGCCCGATACCGCAAGTGACGAAGGCGACCGCCAACGATCCCGGGGCCGTGGTGACCATCGCTCAGGCGATGGAATTGCCTGGAGCGGCCACAGTCACCGTTACTATCGGTGGCACTCAATCCGTATATACAGTCAACTTCACTGTCAATACTTCACTCAGTGGCCTCAAGATCAACGGCAAACAACCGGCTGCCTTCAGTCCAACCGGTTACACCTATAATATGCAGCTGCCGGAGGGCTTGACGGCCGTACCGCAAGTGGCTGCGACGGCCGCCGATCCCGGAGCCAAGGTAACCATTGCTCAGGCAACGACATTGCCCGGCCAGGCGCTCGTAACCGTGAGCATCGGCAGCGCCCAGTCAGTTTACAAAATCAATTTCAGTTATAACGTCAACGGCAGTGACGAATTTGATAGTAGTATCCTCGGGTCGCAATGGCACTGGGTGAGGGAGGAGCCGTCGACTTGGAGCCTTACTTCAAGATCCGGTTTCATGATGGTCAGTCCTAGACAAGGGGATATTTACGGCACAGGCACCGGTACCGCCAAAAACATCCTGCTTCAAAATGCTTCCGGTGATTGGACTATCGAAACCAAACTGGTTTGCTCAATCAGACCGCATGCAACTTATCAGCAGGGCGGGTTGATTGTTTACCAAGACGATGACAATTATCTGAAAATGGAGTGGGAAGCCACCGGTTCATCTTCTTCGATCATCCAGGTACTTAAAGAAAGCGGCGGCACTACTACCGCAGTTTCAAGCTCTAACGGCAACGTCATCAGCAGCAGCAGCAATACCGTCTGGTTTAGGATCGCCAAGAGCGGCAACAGCTATACTGCATATTATTCGACTGACGGGACCAACTTTACCGCTGCCGGAACAACCACTTTAAGCTTAAGCAACATTCAGGTAGGGTTTGTCACGATTAACGGAGGATCTGGAACCAATACCGATTTAAATATTTATTACGATTACTTCCATACCACTTCTTTGATTCCGGCAGAAATCGTCAACAGATTACCGGCTTTGGTTCTGCTCCCCAACTACACCATGGATGAAGGGAAACAAATTGCCTTTAAGCTTAGCGGCAGTGATCCCGACAGCAGTGACAGCCTGACTTATTTTGGGATCGGTTTACCTGCGGGTGCCAGCCTTGATCCGGCAACCGGCAAATTTAACTGGGTACCGGGTTATTCTCAGGCCGGAGTTTATCCCGTCCAATTCGGGGTTACCGACGGTTTTGCGAATGCGACAGCGGCAACCACCATCGTAGTTAATAATGTCGATCAAGCGCCGGTCATGGCCGCAATATCCAATTGCAGCGTCGACGCGGGACAGCCGGTCAGCTTTACTGTCAGCGCCAGCGACCCCGACGGAGATACTTTAACATATTCAACCGGAATTTTGCCGTCCGGGGCTAGCTTTGATGCGGGCAACCACGCCTTTAGCTGGACGCCGGAGGTTCCCGGAACGTATACCGTCCAATTCACGGTCAACGATGGGCGGTTAAACGACAGCAAGACAGTTACCATAACCGTCAACACCGCCACCGGAGACCAGGCACCGGTGATGAGCGCCATTCCCACTTACGTCGTTAAAACGGGGAAACTGGTTTCCTTCACCGTCAAGGCCAGTGATCCCGACAACGATCCGCTGACCTATTCCGCTGGTACTTTACCGGCCGGCGCCATCTTTAATGCCGGTACTAAAAAGTTCAGTTGGACGCCGACTATCGCCGGAACCTACACCGTGCAGTTTACGGTCGACGACGGCAGCTTGAGCGACAGCAAGACGGCCACTATTATCGTCCAATAGTCAATAGCTGATAAAGAAAACTAAACGTCAAAAGAACTCCCTGCCCTCAGGCAGGGAGTTCTTAAGGAACGGAGGTTTGAAAAATGAAAAAACGCCTGATCATGGTTGGAACTCAATCCTTGATGGTGATACTGCTTTCTTTAAGCCTGTGCGGCGGATCCGAAACTGCGGCAGAGACGAAGTCAGCAAAGCAATTGTTTTCATCTCTGGAAAAACCGTCCGTTGCGGAGATAAAAAAAGGCTACCGGGCTGTAACGCCATATGGCGACCAGTACATAGCGGTAGGGACATGCGGCAGGATAGATTGTATTTCACAGTCAAAAATGATCACTCCCCTTCAATGCCCGGTTAAAGCTGATTTAAATTATGTAATATCCGGCAGTGGAAGAATCATCGCAGTCGGCGATAAAGGTACGATTTTAATATCATCCGATGGGCTGAGTTTTAAAAAAATAATTTCCGAAACCGACAAAGATATAAACGGAATAACCGAATTTAAGGGCCTATTGATTGCGGTCGCTGATGATGGGGTAATTCTGGTCAGTTCGGATGGCGGCGATCATTGGCAACAAACCCAACTGGGACTGAAAGGGAATATTAGGTCGATTTCCGCAAGCGGCGTAATATGCATGGGAGTTACTGATCAAGGTGAAATCATTAAAACCACGGATGGGCGCAACTGGGAGTTATTCGATTTCAACAGGGAATATAGCGGATATTACCGGGCTTGCGCCTTTAATGCTGTGCAGTTTTACGGCAGCATTTTTTTGGTTGTCGGCCGCAATCAGGATGGTTCCCCGGCCATTTACTTTTCCGAGCTTGGCGACATTTGGACACCCCGGGAACTTGTTTATACCGACGGGTCTGGTACTTACCAGGCAGTCAAAAATATCCCCAACGCCATTGGGGCCGCAATCGATCAAGACCAGATGTTTTTGGCCTGTGATCAGGGGGAAGTGGTAACACTACCCGCTTGTTTTAAATGTAACAAGTCGGCTCTCATTTCACGGGAAAACTTGAAGGGAATCGTTTGTTCCAACAGTTTTTTGATTGTGGTGGGCGATGATTACTATGTAAACATTTTTCCCATCAATGAAGTCCGGCAGGATAAAATAGCCGCTCAACAGGCATTGCAGGACTTTAAAAACGGAGCGTATATTGTTGACGTTAGGACTGTAGAGGAATACAAGGGGTTGCATGTTAAAGGATGCTTGAATATCCCGGTTGATGTCGTTACCGATCGGCTCCCAAAGGAAATTCCCGACCTTAACGCCGAGATTATCTTTTATTGCGCCAAAGGCGTAAGGGCGCAGAAGGCATTGGAGCAAGCCTTGGCAATGGGTTATCAAAGAGTCTACAATCTGGGCGGTATCGATGATTGGATTTATGGGAAGGAGGCCGGAGGGAAATCAGAATAAATCCTCATCATATAAAGAGGAGAGTGATTAGAATAAATAGCAAAGGGAGGATAGCAATGAAAAAGAAAACGAGTATGATTTTTTTGATGCTTCTCGTAGTGACACTCATAATCTGCACATTTCCAATTTCCAACGTTATGGCTGTAAATCCGTATTTGCCGTTATGGGAGCATTTGCCTGACGGAGAGCCGCGCGTTTTTGAGGATCCCGACAATCCGGGGCATTACCGCGCCTATATTTTCGGCTCCCATGATGTCAGATATACCAGTTATTGCGCGGATGACATAAGGGCCTGGTCAGCGCCGGTGGAGGATTTGACCAACTGGCGTGATGAGGGGTCCGTTATCAAATATTATATCAGCGGACAGTGGGACGTCTTTTACGCGCCGGACATCGCGGAAATCAAAAGAAAAGACGGCGCCAAGGATTACTATCTGTACCCGCACAGCCGTGGTTCGGGCAGAATAGGGATGGTGGCCAAAGGAAATAGACCGACCGGGCCCTTTACACCCATCAACATGACCGCGGACGGAACGGGGACGTTATCCGGCAGCGTCTTGGGATTTGATCCGGCGGTGTGGGTTGAATATGTCACCGATCCAAATGACCCCGATTATAACATCGGTTTCAGGGCCTATGCATACTGGGGATACGCGGGGGATTCGAATAAGACATGGGCGTGCCAGTTGGATCAGAACACGATGTACTCGGTCAGGCCAGGCACCCAAGCTATCCATTATTTTATACCTTGCAGTTCCAGCTACGGTGTACTTAACGACCCGGCAGGCACCACATATCCCTGTATCTATCCGGGTGAGGATCTCACCAAATTCAACTTTTTTGAGGCTTCGTCAATCCGCAAGGTTGGCAATAAATATATCATGCTTTACAGCGGATATTCGGGTCCCGACTATGGGCTGAGCAGTACCAACTCAGCGTTGCGCTATTGCTACGGCGACACTCCACTGGGACCGTGGAAAATCGGCGGCGTGCTTGTCGACTCGCGCGCGGTGGTGTTGAACGATACCGGGACCGCTTTGACGACAACCTACTCGGGGCATAATACCCATGGCAGCCTTATGGAAATCAACGGTCACTGGTATTGTTACTATCACAGAGCCCCCAGGGGTTATGGATACGCACGTCAGCCGATGGTGGCCCCGGTCAAGATTACCTGGGATCAAGCATCCGTGGCGGACGGAGGAAAGGCTGTTATTAGGGCGTTTGATCCGTATGCAGCCGATAATACGTGGACCGCAAAGGATAGCCAGGGAAGAGAATATACCGGAGCCGAAGTGACCTCGGAAGGCTTTGAGGTATTCGGCTTGGATCCGTACAAGTATTATTCCGCGGGATATGCGTGTTATCTTTCCAGTACCGGCACCCAACAGGATACATGGGACATCTGGGATAACAACATGCCCATTACCAGCGTGGCGAACGGCCACAGAATCGGATACAAATATTTCGGTTTTGGAGGGCTTGGCGCAGATCAAGCAAGTCAATATGGCCTTAAAGCCTTTGCAGGAACCAAACCGGGAAACAACACCAAGTTTAACCTGTTCCTTACGCCAAAGACAACCAACGCCTTTAAGATCAACATTTGGATGGACGGTCCTTTAGCCAACGACACCTGGAAGGGTACGAAAATCGGTGAGATAAACGTTCCCGCTAACTCCGAACAGGTAACGACAAAATTCTCGGTTGACGTTTCGCAGTTTGTCGACAACGCGGCCAAAAAGCACGCGATCTTCCTTGTAGCGGAAGGTACGGGCACGGCCGCTCTCTTCGATTTGATCGGCCTTGGATTTAGCTCGGACACAAAGCAAATCGCCCCTCCCACAGTACCGACCCTAAGTATTTTTGTGAACGGAGCGCCGCTGACTCTGCCGACTACGCCGGTCAGGTCTACCAATGCCAATGGTATTTGTGATTATGATCTTTATGAGGTAAGTTATGCGCTTCCGGCATCCTTAACTACGCCTGTCGTAACGGCGTCTTCAAGCGATCCGAATGTAAAAATAACAATCACTCAGCCGCCTTCGCCCAGTGGGGTAGCTGTGGTACGGTTTAATAAAGACGGCGTGGAAAAAACATATCGAATCGACCTTTCGACCAATGAAAACCCGTCCTATTCGGCGGATACCTGGAACGTTGTGACTCCCAAGGATCCGGAGAATCCCAAGGCTGATATTACTTTTTCGGGGAATACCGTGACCATCCAGAGTAAGCTGAATGAGAGCACTAGCTATAGATATCCGCAATGCAGCAATATACTGCAATTACCGGATTCAATCCAGGGGGATTGGACAGCTACCGTGGCGATGACCTTGAGTCAGAACCTCAATAACACCGCAACAAGCGTCGCGATTGCCACCAATGCCGGATTTGGGCTGCGCGACCCCGAAAAAGGAACCGTAGAAGCAACCGCCGAGTATTGCAGCGTAAATGCGGAAAAAATGAACACCACTTTAGCGGGCGCGGGCTCTCGCTCCTATGGAAGAGTGAACGGCGTACAGAGTTCAACTTCGTCCAACAGCTCATACTATTTGAGCACCGGTACCACTTATTCCGTCCGTCTGGTGAAGAGCGGAAACACTGTTGCGGCGTCTTATTTACGGAGCAATGGATCTTGGACCAGTTTGCGCTCGTATACGTTTAACGAGGATTTCTTTAAAAACGCCAAGTTTGAGCTGTTCGTACAAAATCCCAGTGACACCACACCCATCTCGGCGCAGTTTACCGTGACCGTTGTCAGACAGGATCTTTATACTAATCGATCGCCGGTAATGGATACGCTTCCAAATTATATTGTTGATGCCGGAAAACTGCTCAGCTTCAATGTCGGCGCCACTGATCCCGATGGTGACATCTTAACTTGTTCCGCGCTCAACTTGCCGAAGGGCGCCATATTTAATCCGTTTACCAGGAAGTTTAGTTGGACACCGTCTAAATCGCAGACTGGAACCTATAGTGTACAATTCACCGCCAACGACCGTTTCTTAAGCGACAGCAAGGCCTCTACGATTATGGTCAATTACGTTAACCAAGCGCCGGTAATGACCGTGTCCAATTATAGCGCCACCGCGGGACAGACGCTGAGCTTCACCATTAGCGCCACTGATGCCGATGGCGATGCCTTAAGCTATTCCGCTCCCAATTTACCGGCGGGCGCCAGTTTTGATCCGGCCACCAAGCTTTTCAGTTGGATACCGGATACCGCCGGAACTTACACCCCGCAATTTACGGTCAGCGACGGACAGGCGACCGCGTCGGCCACAACCACGATCATCGTTTATCCCAGCAGTAACCGGCCGCCGGTCATGAGCGCTATTCCCAGTTACATTGTGAAGACTGGGAAACTGGTCTCCTTCACCATCAAGGCCAGTGATCCCGATAGTAGTGATGTTTTGACCTATTCTGCCGTTAATCTACCGGCAGGCGCGACCTTTAATACGAGTACCAAGAAGTTCAGTTACACGCCGACTATCGCCGGAATTTACACTGTGCAATTTACGGTTAGCGACGGCTGGCTAAGTGATAGTAAAACAGCCACTATTATTGTGCAATAGCTTAAAATTAACCAATTTCATGTAAAGAGCTCCCGGCTTGTAGCCGGGGGTTCTTTAAGTCAAAAAGGCGACAAACTTCAGAATGATGCTAACAGCAGCAAGAACGAAAATATCGCCGATTGTGTTGTGAAGTTAGTTCATGGTAAGCCAATTTCAATGATGTACCCTGAAAATACGATTGGGGAGGAACCGAAGATGAAAATAAAATTTTTAGCCATATTCTTAGCTGTTGTCTTAATGGCGACCTGCGTCCCAATGGCCTCAGCCGCCTGGCAACCAAACCTACCGTCACTATATAAAACTTTTACCGACTATTTTATGTTCGGAACATTCTCGGCGATGAGTAACTATTTCTCGACCAACGCCGAAACCAAGGGATTGACCCAGCTGCATTATATCAGCTGGAGCCCGTCGAATGAGTTCAAACCCCAATACCAATTTGGGCCGACTCAATCCCGCAACGCCTATAACGCGATTGTACGGAGCAACTATGATAGCGATGAAGCCTATATGGCCGCCCGCGACAAGGCGAACCGGACCGCGGTACTGGCGCCGATAACCAGTCAAATGACGACTTTTTTGAATAACGTCCGTACCGAAAACGCGCGCCGCGCTCCCGCAGATCAAATCAGGATCAAAGCGCATACGCTGGTATGGCACAATATGACCGACGCCTCATTTTTCCGCAACGGGTTTGCCGCCAGCGGCAATGACTGGGCTGGCCGGGATGTGATGTTGGATCGTCTGGACTCATACATCGGACAGGTTTTTGCGCGCTACGCTCCGTATAGCGACATCATCTACTCCTGGGACGTTGTCAATGAGGCCATTGATGACTTTACCGGCTATATTCGTAACGAGAACGACTATCAAACCAGCAACTGGGGTCGTATTTTTAAAGCTCCGGCCGGAATGACCGGCGATGAGAAACTCTTGTATGAGAGTGAATATGTCAGGAAAGCTTTCGAATCCGCCCGTAAATATGAAAGGCTGCTGGGTTTGAATTGGACTCTTTCCTATAATGATTTCTTCGACAGCGATAAGTCCTATGAACCAAAACGGACTGCCACCGTCAAGATGCTGACCCCTATTTATCAGGAAGGCAATATTGACGTTTTCGGCATGCAAGGCCGGAATTCAACAGCGCTCAGTCTGGATCTTTTTAAGGCGACCTTCAATATGTACAGCACGGTCTGTAATGAGATCCAATTCACCGAAGCCGACACCCGTTGCGATTTAGAGATAAATCCGGATTATGATCCCAATGATATTCACGCCAATTATTATTTACCGAACGGTGACAAGAATCCCAATTGGGACCGGAATAATATCCACTCCTCGCTGCTGCGGGTTATTCCGGGATGGCAAGCGTCCTGGGCCAATCAACCCGCGTATCAGATAAAGCAGGCCGATTGGCTGGCGGATTATTTCGATTTTTTGCTTGAGAACAGCAAAGGCAATGGCGGCAAAATCGTTTTATACGGCGTCGACGGATTGAACGACGGCAACACCTTCAACTCCAACAAGGGCTGCCATATATTTATGTCGGCGGATACCGTCGGAAATACGGTAAATACCGCTAAGATGTCCTACTATGCCATTATCGGCAGCAAAGCCCGTTTTGAACTGAAGAAAAAATTGAATACGGCGCCCGCGGATACCACCGAAAATCTATACACGGTTAACAGTTGGGTGAATTTTATTGCCGCACGGACCGCTGCCCAAACCATCTTGAATGTCAGAATCTATGATCTGAACGGTGTGAACAATGTGTATGCGGCCACTACCGCCTTGAATGACGCCATTAACGGTTTAATTTTTGAAAAACCACCGGTAATGGCGGGACTACCCAATTATACCGTTGATGAAGGAAAACAACTTTACTTTACGGTTAGCGCCAATGACCCCAACGGTGATACTCTAATCTATTCCGCCAGTAATCTGCCGGCCGGCGCCAGCCTCGATCCGGGCACCGGAAGATTCAGCTGGATTCCGGATTATTCCCAAGCCGGAAGTTATAATTTGCAATTTATAGCCAGCAACGCTCGCCAATTGACGGATTCGAAAAACGTTTCAATTGGGGTCAACCACGCCGACCGGTCACCGGTAATGGCAGCCATTCCTGTTTATACCATCAATGCGGAACGATCACTTGCTTTCAATATTAGCGCCAGCGACCCGGATAGCGGCGATGTTTTGGCCTATTCGGCCGTTGCGTTACCATCAGGGGCCAGCTTCGATCCGGCAAGCCGGATGTTCAATTGGACACCGGACACAGCCGGAACTTATACCGTAATATTTAGAGTCAGCGATGGACAGTTAAGCGACAGCAAGGCAGCCAAGATCGTTGTCAATGGAGCGAGCGGCGATGGAGCACCGGTAATGAGCGCCATTCCCAGTTACAGCGTAAAAACCGGAAAATTGGTCTCCTTTTCCGTGAAAGCGACTGACCCTGATGGAGATGCGTTATCTTATTGGGCTGTTAACTTACCATCCGGCGCCGGCTTTAATACCAGCACGCAGAAATTCAGCTGGACGCCGACTATCGCAGGAACTTATAATGTAACGTTCACGGTCAGCGACACCCAATTAACCGATAGCAAGACGGCCACCATTCTTGTGCTGCAATAAAGCTTGATTTTCAAGGAACAAAGAGGGTGTCTCAAATTACGAGACACCCTCTTTGTTTTACATTTTAATTCAATTATTTACAATAAAGTAGCCAATCCCAATACCATAATATGCCAAGATTGATCAAGCACTATTTTCAACCATTCGATATTGGCGGTGCCGGTTACTTTACGGGCCCAGAATTCAATGAATTTACGTTGATCCAGGATGATATGACAAATAAAAATCACACCGATGCCCCAAATAGATAAGCCGCCTCGGAGTAACGCAAACAACGCAACCGCCAAGGTATAGATGGCCGAATGGACGATTAAGGGGAGATAATCTTTGGTTTTTCGCTGCATCCAGCTTGTTTGAAATAGATAATCACCCACCAGATGACCGATAAGTAACCAACTAAAGAGTTCCATGCTATCAACTCCATCTCATTTTTCATAATAGTAAACCTAAAATTCCATTTGGTGGAAATAAGTATATTATTATATCGGCCATGAAGTGGATAAACTTCAACAAAATTTTATTGGGTTGGTTTCTGAAAAAATGGAATCCGATCGCATAATTCCTCCCTGACCAGTTCTTTGTTGGCCGAATTCAATCGTTTCATCAGTCCATGAACAAAGAGCATTAATAAATTAACTCCCGCTTTCGGATACATCCGGATAAAATTAAAAAAATCATCGCGACCGATCCGCAGGATAAGGGCGGTATCCCGGGGAGAAATATTGGCGGTTCTCCTTTGGCCGTCTGTAAAAATACCGTTTTCACCAAAAAAATCTCCTTCATTGATACTGGAGATTGGAATCTGCTGACCGTTTTCACCGTCCACCGTCACCTTTAATTGACCGCTGATTACCGCATAAAAGCAATAACTAATTTCACCTTGGGAAATAATTTTTTCGTCTTTGTAGTATTCAAAATAATCAGCAATCTTGAGCAGCATGCTTTTTTCATGATCATCCAGATATTGAAAAATTGTTATTTTGTAAATTTTAGCCAGTAAATTATTATCAATAATGTCAATTTTACGCAAGAATATCACCTCTAGGTAATTATATCCGATTTCCTTGATGGGGTAAACCCTATTTTCAAACGACCCAAAAGGATCGGTAGTAAAAAAATATTATTTGAACATCGGAATTATATCTCAACGCTATATTTATTTTAAAAAAAGAGTAATCCATATTTAAGGTTTTATAAAAAATATCCGATATTAAAAACGTAATGGCTGAAAAGAAATTTTTTGCAGTTATTTCAAATGACGTGCATGTCCAAAGACCCTGAAAACATTGGACATCAAATTTAGGAGGAACATCGATGAAAAAGGCAATTGTATTGATGTTGGTTTCGGTATTCTTGGTTTTGGTTGCAAGTTCAACATACGGTGTTACTACACTTTTCATAGGGAAGACCTTTGAAGGCAGAGGAACCACCACTGATTATCAGAGTGGCATTACAGATTATTCAGGCGATATTTCAAATACGGTATTCAATTTTACCAATATCTCCGAGATCAAAAAGATCAAATTTGATATCAATTATGAAACGGGAGATTTTGAGTATAGGCCCCAAACCCCGTCCCTGGAATTATGGAATGTCCAGGCGGGTTATCCGCTGGTCTCTCGTGATAAGGGTTTGGTCTACCTTACCTTGGGAACAGTAAAATATGCTGAATACAGCGATGTTTACCCGAAACACAAAGCCACCAGTCCCATGATCGGATTTAATATTATCGGGACCCCAACGGAAAACATTCAATTCGAAATCGATGTCCAGCATTCCATTTTTCATGGCGGTTCGACATTATATTATACCAGCGGATCTTCTCTTGATTATTCATCGCCTGAGGTGACAGCATTTAAGGTAAAGGTCCAATATAACTTCTCGGATACTTTGGGATTCGCTATTCATTACCAAGCATTAGATGTTAGAATCGATCAACTTCAAGTAGACGCGGTCGATTTAAATACCACGGCTGCCGGTTTTATTTACCGCTTTTAAAATTTGAAATAAAGAAGATAAGAGAGTGAAACATGTTTCAGCATATTTTTGGCAAGAAAATTAATAAAACTAGAATTACACCGCTTACAACAAAGATTATTATCATTTTCACCCTTTTTATCTTGGTATCCAACCTGGCTTCCAATTATATCAACCTGACGTATAACCGTTCCGGACTGGTCAAATTCATCCGGGAGTCGTTGATCCGGGATTTAAAAGAGATGTACACCATCTGCAACACTCAGTACGAGATTTATGAGTACGGCAACGACTATCGGGAATCGGTTAAAAATATTGAGCGCAATGCTTTGGAACAATTTAAAAACAAAAAGTCCATTTTTTTAGGAGTTAAGGAAAACGGTACCATTGTGTTTCAAGCATCACGGCTGAAGAAATATCATCGCTTTCTCGATCCAAAGACTTTGACCTTGATGCGCCAGAACTACCGAAAGGGAATATTGGAAGGCGCTTTGCCGTTTCGTTTTAACGGGGACAATTATTTCGGACTTTATAAATATAACCTTAAGTGGGACGCCTACATTATCCGCGGTGAGGAATACAATGAGTTTTACGCCGAATCAACCCGTATATTCCGTACTATTTCCTTAATTATCATCTTTATTACTTTATTTACCGCTATATTGGGCGGTATTCTTCTAAATTATATTACCCGTTTTATTTCGGTTATTACCGACCGGATCATGACCATGACCGACAGTCAGCAATTGGATATAATCGATTTGAAAGGCGCTACCAATGATGATATCACTTTTCTAGGGATGGCCTTCAATTCTTTGGCGGGTACTATTAATAATCTGTTACTTATTTTTCGAAAATTCGTCAACCGCGATATCGCTCAGCAAGCCTACCAAGAAAGAGAAGTGCGGCTGGAAGGCAAACAAATGGAGCTCTCGATCCTTTTTTCCGATATTAAAAGATTTACTTTTATCACCGAGACGCTGGGGACCGATATCATTAAGCTGTTAAATGTGCATTATGATAATACCATTAAAGAGATCATTAAAAACAATGGCATTATCGGCTCAATAATCGGAGATGCGTTGCTCGCCGTCTATGGAGTTCTGAATGAATCAACTGCTAATAAGTCATATCAAGCTGTTGTTACAGCCTATAAAATTCAGGCTATTGCTTCTTCATTACGGGAGACCATGCGGCAAAAACGGGAGCAGATTGTGAGCGAACGCGGCGTCTTGTCGGAGATGGAGGAGAAAGTATACCAGGCGGTACTCATTGAGGTCGGGGTGGGAATCGACGGCGGAGTGGTGTTTTATGGAAATATCGGTTCTTATGAACGGATGACCAATACGGTAATTGGCGATAATGTCAACGCTGCTTCCCGTTTGGAAGGCTTAACCCGGATTTATAATGTGCCGATTATTGTTTCCGGGTATGTAAAGGATGATATTGAAAAGAATGTATCAGAACATGGATTGATCTTTATGGAGATCGATCGGGTTTTAGTAAAAGGTAAGACGATTGGCGCTAAAATTTATTGGCCGATCCTGAAAAAAAATTACGATGAGAAGGTTGAATTACGGGCTGCTTTAAATAATTTTTCGCAAGGGCTTCAGTTTTATTATGAAGGGGATTGGAAGAATGCCCATCGCTTGTTTGCTGAAACTCCTTTAGCTGTGGCGGAGGTCTTTAAAGAACGGACAGAAGCGGCATGTCCGGAAAAGTGGGATGGAATATGGAAAATGACCAGCAAATAAAGATGAATCTTGAACAAGTAAAGAACGTTTTTTTAAGCGATGAACTTTTGGTTAAAGATGTCAAACCAGAGGTTTATTCACTATCGGATGAATTTGCCAAGAGCAAGAAGAATAAGAACATTCTGGTCTATGCATTGATTACCTTATATATCACAGTAATTGGTGTCGGGGCTTTTTTCTTAACAACCCTGGAAGATAATAAAAGCAAACGGGTTGAGGTGAATATTGCCGAATTCCGACAATTTAATCTGTTCGAGTTATTGACGGAGAAGAAAGAGAACGAGGAGAAACTAACCAAGCTTCAACAAGAACTTGTGGAGATGCGGGCCAACAGTCTCAAAGAGATTCAGAAGTTATCTCCTGTAAACCAACAAAAAGCCATTGCCGAACTGAATGAAAAAATGAAGAAACTGGAAGCGGATTACCAGCAAAAAATCGCTTCCAAAGAAGTATCGATTAGGGTATTGGAAAGATCGATCACCGGAGAACAACAGCAAGCTATCAAGATTACTCAGGATAATCAATCTCAGTTGAAAAATTATCAAACCATGAATCAAATGCAAGGGGCTGAATTGGTCCGGATTAACACCGAATATGCGGCGAAAATCTCCAAATTAACTGCGGATCATCAGGCTGAGATTGATAATCTGAAAAAAGATAACCAGAAGTTAATCAATGAACTGACCTTACGCTACAACCCGGTTTATTCCCGTGGCGAGATAGCAACGATTATAAATTCAAAACTTGGGAATACCTCAGCGAATAGTTTAAATAAATATAACACCACGTTGACCAATTCAGGAATATTTGATCAGCAAAATTTTGACCAATTACGTAAAAAAATTCAGGGCCAACAGGTAATTCTGGGGCAACTTCAACAGATCCCTTATACCAATTCAATGCCGCTTGCTCTTGATAAACTGGATAAACTTTCTCAGTCGATTATTGGCGATTATGAAACACTTTGGGGAGGCCTGGCAAATCGGGTCGATACTGATAATAGTTATCTAAACAGTTATGAGTATGCTGTGAACTACCTCTCCATGACCAGACGGGAGAGCGGTTTTATCATTGATGCTCGCGATATGAACCGGATCGTAATTTTTGTCGATCGGGCCTATTCCATCAAAAATGGTGATACGGCCTATGTGTTTAAAAATGATGATACTCCTGTCGCCAAACTCGAACTTATATTGGACCACGGACGGGTTATTGCCAAAGTAAAAGAGATTTTAAAACCGGTTAAGATCGAACCATTTGATAAAATCTTGTTAAAACTAGGGGTGACCCCATGAAACGATTCAGTGCGATATTGATCGCCGTCATGTTCATGATCATCGGTACGCATTCAGTAACACACGCCATGGATTGGAAGAGTCTCAATATTGAAATGGTGAGTAGGACCGAAAATGAATCCCAAACCATCGTGATACTCAAAGATCGGCAGGCTCGGACCTTTAAAGTGATTTATCAGGATGAAGCCATGCTGGCCAAGCTATCCAATAAAATTATCAAATATAAAAATGAGTTTTACGGCTGGAAAAATATCCGCTTTAATGATATCACCTTTATGGTCTTCGCCAATTTTCTGAACATTATCATTATTCCTCAGGAAGTCAATGTTAACGGTCTCAACTTAGCCGGGGCAATTCCGGCCGGGATTGCGATGGCTTATGATCCTGAAAAAGATTGGGTACGCTATGATTTTCGGATTACCAAAGACGAAGAGTTTATCCGAATTGTCGGCAACTATTTGCATGAAGACGAATTGGTAAATAGAATGGCTAAGACTTACGACAATCCGGCAGGTAATCTCCAATCGGCCAATCCCGATCCGTTGCAACCGGCCAATACGGACGAACTAAACGAGAAAATGGTCCAAGCCTTAATTTATCTGAATAACCAGGATTGGAACGGTCGTCAGAAAACCATTCCCGTGGAGACGATCCGGCAGGTAATTAAGCTCCGGCAGAGCAACCCGGATGCCACGAAGGCGCAGTTGTGGAAAATGGTAAAAAAAGCAAAAATTAATGTGAGCAAACGCGAATATGATTTAATCTTAGTCTTGTGTTTTAATGAATTTAAGTAGGGCTTACTGAAAAAGTTTTAGCCATTGATCAATACTGAAAAAAAGATGGAATAAGCAATAAAATAATGTAAGGGAAAAATGAAAAGGGTATCAAAAACCTTGCATTTAAATTCAGTAAGCAACTCACCCTTTTTTGTTTTCCCTCTCTTTTGGATACCGAAATAGAGGAAAAAAAGTTCTGTCAAGGGATGAAATAAACCGATTTAATCAGCTTCATGATGGGACCCGAAGCATTCAGGTTACCTTCTATTGCTTTTAGCAAGAGAAGGCGAGGATGAGTTTCTTTTAGATAATGACTTTATCAGTAGACCCTAAGAAAACCGTAAATATCGGTACCCAAAGCGCTTATCCCAAGGCGCTTTTTTTTTGAGCATAAAAAACTTCAAGGATATCCAATTTACTACTACAATAGCATCGATACATCGAATCCTTGTTAAAGTAGATCCCCTAAACATATCTTTTTTTGTAATGAGAGGAATTATGTAGTCTTCCTAGAAAGTAAATACTAGTAATAGATACTTCCCTTTTCTCTGTGCCTCCGCGCCTTGGCGGGAGAATATTCTTTTGGCCTTAAATCTATTTCATATTCAAAAATAGCGAGAATGAGGAGCCATGGAATTACTTGAGAAGATCCGGCAAATAGGCGAAGTTCACGCCATCGACTTGCTCGGGGTGGCTGACATTACCAAATTCAAAAAAGAGATTGCGGCTATTGGCGGAGCTTTGGTTGGTGATTACCCAAGAGCTTTATCCATCGGGATTGTCTTGCCTCATAGCATTGTTGATCTGTTACAAGACCGTGAATCATACGAGAATATATTTCAATACCAGACCCATGCTTATCAAGTGATTAATGCACGTCTGGATACTTTTGGTTCATTGATCAGCTCGTTGATTCAAAAGAATGGGTACCGGGTGATGCCGGTTCCGGCAGCCGACAGGATTGACAATGACCGGGTTTGCGCTTCGGTATCCCATAAACTCGTTGCCCGATTGGCCGGATTCGGCTGGATCGGCAAGAATTGCCTTTTGATTAATCCGGATCACGGCCCCCGGATTCGTTGGACCACAGTGTTGACGGATGCGCCTTTGCTGGAAAACCGGGAAATCATGGAGAACCGTTGCAGGAATTGTCAAGAGTGTGTAAAAGCTTGCCCGGCGGGAGCAATCCTCGGTAGAAATTATATTGATGGCGAAGCACGTGAGTTACGATTAAACGTTGATAAGTGCCAAGCTTATTTTGAGAGTTTGAAGAGGCTAAACCGCCTGGATGTATGCGGAATGTGTTTGTATGCTTGCCCGTATGGAAGAAAGTCAAATAAATAGGAGGATTTGTTTTGAAGACGATTGGATTAATCGGGGGTATGAGTTGGGAATCTACCGCCCTATACTACCAGTTCATTAATGAAGCCATTAAAGAGCGTCGCGGCGGATTTCATTCGGCTAAATCTATTTTGTACAGTGTTGACTTTGAAGAGATCGAGAGTTGTCAGCGCAATGGAGACTGGAATCAAGCAGGAGAAATATTGAATAACGCGGCCCATGGCCTTGAAAAAGCGGGTGCCGATTTTATCATTATATGCACCAATACAATGCATAAAGTGTTCGATGATATTCGGAAAGATCTTCAAATTCCGGTGCTCCATATTGCCGATGCTACTGCGGAGGAAATTCAATCCCGGAAAATCAAAAAAGTTGGTTTATTGGGCACCCAATATACGATGGAACAAGATTTTTATAAAGCCCGGCTCCACCAAAACGGCATTGAAGTTTTAGTCCCGCCGGTAAATGATCGGAAGAAGATTAATGAAGTGATCTATCAAGAATTATGTTTAGGAAAAGTCCGGTCTGTTTCGAAACAAGAATATCAACGAATAATTCATGAACTGCAATTCCAGGGAGCCGAGGGAATCGTCCTGGGATGTACCGAAATTGGATTATTAATTAAGCAAACGGATGCCAAGGTGCCATTGTTTGATACTACTTATATTCATGCCATGAAAGCAGTGGAATACGCCTTAAAATAGCATGAAAATGAGAAAAGGAGGAGAAAAAATGAAAGATCATGGTTTTTTAAGCGGGATCTACGGTATGGCTTTTATCGGCGCGGCGGTCTATTTTATCCAGCATGCGACTACGTTTTGGACTGGTGTGTTGGGTATCGTAAAAGCCCTTTTCTGGCCAGCGATATTAGTTTACAAAGTATTGGAATTGCTTAAATTTTAAGTTAACAAACATCCCTCGGGTTTTCCGCTTCCAAAATGCTTCGTCTATTTCTGCAGGAACTCGCCTCTTGTCGTCGAAAAGTTATTACACATTTAAAGTAAGTCTCCACTCTCGGCTGGCAAGCTAGCCAAGGACGCATGAAAAGATGAAAATCCTCTGTGAACTCTGTGGCTAATTAAATTGGCCACAGAGACACGGAGTTCGCAGAGGCAAAACAGTATTTTCTAAGTAGGGGAAAAATGGACGCCGAACGGTTTATGAAAGAGTTGAGCTCCGACCGGTATTACCAGGATCAGATCGTTTTTGTCAAACATATACCGGGTAAGGCTGCCCAATATGGAGAAATCACTCCACCACTTGACCTCCAGCTTGAACAATTGCTGGCTGATCGGGGTATTATTAAGCTATACTCTCATCAGGCCGCTGCCATTTCCGCGATTCGGAATGGGCAACATACTGTGGTTGTCACGGGTACCGCCAGCGGCAAATCTCTTTGTTATCTCATACCCGCCTTGGAAAATTTTATTAAAGACCGAGAAACGCGGGCGTTGTTTCTTTATCCGACTAAAGCTTTGGCTCAGGACCAATTAAAGGCCCTAAACCGTTTATGCGAAGGCCTTAGTGTTATTCAACCGGTGATGGGCACATATGATGGCGATACTTCCGTCAATACCCGCAAGAATCTCCGCGATCGGGGCAATTTTGTTTTAACCAATCCCGACATGCTTCATCAGGGAATTTTACCCAAACACCCGGGATGGTCGAGTTTTTTCAGCCATCTTCAATTTGTGATTATTGATGAAATCCATTCCTACCGTGGTGTCTTTGGCTCCAATGTGGCCAATGTTATCCGGCGGCTGCAACGAATCTGCGCCAACTATGGCAGTAATCCAATTTTCATTAGTACCTCGGCTACGATTCATAATCCTTTGCAACATGCAGAAAGTTTATTAGGATTACCGATGTGTTTGATTGACAAAGACGGAGCGCCCCAGGGCAGTAAATATTTTGTTTTTTGGAATCCGCCTTACCTGGATCAGACCAAAACTGAACGCAAAAGCGCCAATTCTGAAGCGGCAGCTTTAATGACCGCACTGATCCGGGAAAGGATCCCAACCATCGCATTTACCAAAACCCGGGTCGTCACCGAATTGATGTACCGTTATGTTCAAGACCAACTAGAAAAACACAGTCCCACCTTGGCTAAGAAGATCCGGGCATACCGTGGCGGTTATCTGCCCGAGGAGCGTCGGGAGATCGAACGCCAATTATTTGAAGGGGAGCTTCTGGGAGTAACCAGCACCAATGCTTTGGAACTGGGAATCGATATCGGGCAGTTGGAAGCCTGCCTGTTAGTGGGTTATCCCGGTACCATTGCCTCCACTTGGCAACAAGCCGGACGGGCCGGCCGTTCCCAAGAGGAGTCGATCGTTGTTTATATTCCCCATCAGAACCCAATTGATCAGTATTTGGTTAAGCATCCCGATTATTTTTTCGAACAAAACCCGGAGTCGGCAGTGGTTGATCCCGATAATCCCCACATCTTGATGGGACATATCCGCAGCGCTGCATTTGAAGCGCCGCTTGCTGCCAATGATTGTTACAAGTTCGGCACTTTTGCTCCGGCTATCCTGGAGTTGTTGTCCGAAGCCGGTGAGTTGAAACAGATCAGTGGTAAGTGGTACTGGCGGAGTCCCGGCTTTCCAGCCGCCGAAGTCAGTCTGCGCAATATTTCCGATAATACTTTCAGTATCGTGGATATTTCTTCAACGCCCAACAAGGTCATCGGTACTCTTGATGAAGCCAGCGCCTATCAGCAGATATATACCGAAGCGATTTATATGCATGATGGGGAGACTTATTTTGTTAAAGAGATGAATGTTCCCCAAAAAATATCCTATGTCCAGAAGATCGAGGTCGATTATTATACCCAGTCCATCACCGAAGTTCAGATTACGACTACCGAAAAGGAGATCGAAAGTAACTGGCGGAACGCAGTAATCGGTTTTGGGGATGTTGAGGTGATGATTAAACCTTATTTATTTCGCAAGATTAAATTTGGTTCCCGGGATAGCATCGGTTTCGGCAAGATTAGTCTGGATCCGTCGTTTATGCAAACCAAGGCCTTTTGGGTAATCCCCCCCGCCAGTACTTTGCATCTAGTAAAAGAGTTCGGTCGTGAACCCATCGAAGGTTTACTGGGAATCGCCAATGTTATTTCGGAAGTATTGCCTTTCCTGGTGATGTGTGATACCGGAGATATCGGTTCGATGGTCGACCAAATGAACAATGGCGCTCCTTCGTTGTTTATCTATGATAAATATCCGGGCGGCATTGGATTTGCCCAACGTTCTTTCGACAAGGCCGAGCAATTATTTACGGCTGCTCAAGAATTAATTGCCGCCTGTACTTGTGAAGAAGGGTGCCCATCTTGCGTGGGTTCCCCATTACCACCCAATCCTCAATTGGATCCGGATACCACCCCTAAGGGTCGGATACCGGACAAAGAGGCAGCTTTGATAATTTTACATAATTTATTGGAATTAGAACCTTATATCCCATCAAGCAGCAAGAATTCTATCGCCGCCAATGTGGAACCGGATAGGCGGGTAGATTATCCGCCGTTGGTTAGATTACCGGATAAAGTGGAACAGCAGTTACGTCAGAAGTTGGCAGTTATAAGGAGGAAACGAAATGACAAACATTAAATACGGGATTATTGGCGGATCGGGATTCTATCATCCGGACTTGCTCAAGGATGTGCGGGAGATTCAATTGGAGACTCCCTATGGGGAAATTAAACCGCTTATCGGTTGGCTGGATAAACTGGAGGTAGCCTTTTTACCCAGGCATGGTCAGGATCACTCGGTATTACCGCACCAAGTCAACTATCGAGCCAATATTTGGGGTTTGCATAGCCTGGGTGTTGAAAAAATTATCGCTACTACTGCAGTGGGCAGTTTTAAACCGGAATTGCCTCCCGGTAGCATGATGATTGCCGACCAATTTTTGGATTTTACTAAAAACCGGGTAGCTACTTTTTATGAACAAGGAGATGTCCAGAAAGCGCATATTGATATTACGGAACCTTATTGCCCGGCTCTGCGAGTCTTTTTGGGCAAGGCCGCTGCTAAGATTAACCTTCCGGTTCAAATCGGCGGCTGCTATGTTTGCGCTGAAGGACCTCGTTACGAGACGGCTGCCGAGATCCGGATGTTCCGGATGTTGGGTGGCACTGTGGTCGGTATGACCGGCATTCCTGAAGTTGTCCTTGCCAGGGAATTGGGGATTTGTTATGCTAATTTAAGTACCGTGACCAATTGGGCGGCTGGAATTTCGGTGGAACCTTTGAATCATACCGAAGTAGTTCAGATTATGTCGTTAAATAAGGATAAACTCCGCCGACTGATCGGTAATTTTCTATTGGAAGTGAACGATGAGCTTAAATGCGGGTGTAGAAGATAAGCAGGAGACCAAAATGAACTGGAATACGATTGAATGGCGAAACGGTGTGCTGATAATATTGGATCAAACGTTGCTGCCGGGAGAAACTAAGTATATTAACGCTGAACGTTATGAAACGGTAGCTGAGGCGATCCGGCGGCTTCAAGTCCGAGGAGCACCGGCAATCGGTATTGCTGCGGCATTCGGGGTAGTCTTGGGAGCAAGACAGTTCCGGCATGAACCCGATTTTTGCGGACAAGTTAACCGGGTGATTCAGAAATTAGCTGAAACTAGACCGACCGCGGTTAATCTGTTTTGGGCTTTGGACCGTCAAAAAAAGGTAGTACAGTCGGGCAAAGGACTTGAGCTCAAACCGGAGCAGATCATCAACCGATTGGAAAAAGAGGCCATAACAATTGCCGCTGATGATGCGGTAATTAATCGCAAGATCGGAGAATTCGGAGCTTCACTGTTAAAAGACGGGATGACGGTTCTAACCCATTGTAATGCCGGCGCTTTAGCAACCTCAGCCTATGGGACTGCTTTAGCCGCCATTCGGGTAGCAGTGGAACAGGGTAAAAAGATTGCGGTTTATGCCGATGAGACCAGGCCGTTGTTGCAGGGAGCCCGTTTAACCGCCTGGGAATTAATGCAGGAAGGTATACCGGTTACCTTAATTACCGATAATATGGCCGCTTCCGTGATGCGGCTGGGTAAAGTTCAAGCAGTGATTGTAGGCGCCGACCGCATTACAGCCAATGGCGATGTGGCCAATAAGATCGGTACTTACGGCGTAGCGGTGCTCGCCAAAGAACATAGAATTCCCTTTTATGTGGCGGCTCCACTTTCAACCATTGATTTAAAGCTTAAGAACGGCGAAGAAATCCCTATTGAAGAGCGTGCGGCAACGGAAGTAACCTCCTTCGGAGGTACCGTGGTGGCGCCTGCCGGTGTAAAGGTTTTTAATCCGGCGTTTGATATGACCCCGGTCCGCTATGTGACCGGGATCATCACTGAATGTGGCATAGTAACGGGAGATTGGGAGAACACTCTAAAGAAGTGGAAAGATTCAACCATATAACGGTAAACGGTTGTAGACATGAAAACAGTGGGGACAAAACCATTTTCCTTCGGCTTTCAGCAGCTTATTTTTACCGCACTGGGGACAAATCATGGGCTTCACCTCTTTTATATACAGAATAGAGGCTGAGGGCTAAAAAGTCTAGTTTGAAACCAATGGCCAATCTGGTTGATATTGGTTCCAAATCAAATAAATTACAGGTTTATCCTTTTGCCATTTGGGATACTAAGAGCAGGAAATCTCAAAATGGTGAAAGGAAGGAAAACTGTGGCAAAAAAGAACGCGTATCAGAAGTCGACCTTGAAGAATCAAGAGGAGATGGGTCAGGAGATTGTGCCAAAGAGCGATCTGGAAATTGGTACCGAATTTACTCATCAGTCCTCTTCCTCTGAACAAGGGATAAACAAAAAGCAACAGCAACAGAAGAAGGATTGAATTCTTTCCTATTCATGATATTCAGACTTCCAAGTTTGAATGCATGAGTTATGCGATGAGAGTTTTCGAATAATAATGTTGGAATGATGATTGGAAGGGGTTTTTTAACAACCCCCTTTTTTTATGTTAAAAAAAGCCATTTTTTAGTGACCTTTACCGGAAGGTACAGCGCCATTATACTAGACATACTCACAGGGAAAATCCATCAACAATAAAATGGAGATTCTTTGCTATTGGCTCTGCTATAGAGTATTGTTGAAAAATCCGGACCTATTTTGACCTAACCCTTGCCCTTCCCCTTTGAAGTGGCTCGAATAGCGGATTCAAATGGAAGGGTAACCTTGACCGTTGCCGCCTAAAAGTATCTAAACCCCAAAGGAAACACGCACAACGTGTGCGAGAGTACTCTCCCACTTTAGGGGAAAGCTCGCCTTCAAGAAGACGACGAGAGCGATTCTGACTAACAATTGTCTTAAATAGAGCCTTGATTTTATATAAAAGTTCTTGGATGGTTAATGTAATCCGGCCTAAGGGGGTATTTTGTAAAAAAGCAGGAAGAGATATTCGATTGTAGAAGTGTTTAGCAATTATTGTAAATTAATTCGTCTATTAAAGTAAAAGATAGGAGGGAAAAATGCCGTTTATTAATTTAAAACTTGTGAAAGGACAAACAACTCCAGATCAAAGGCAGAACATAAGTAAGGGTTTAACTGAATTAATTGTACGTGTAATGGGAAGAGAAAGAGATTTTACGGTTATAACCATCGATGAATTGGAAAAAAATCAATGGATAATTGGTGGTAAAACGATTGAACAATTAAATGATAAGGCCCGAAAAGTATCATTTGTGAATATCAAGATATCAAAAGGTACCAGCAACCCGGAAGAAATGGCAAAGATGATGAAAGAAACCCAAAATTTGCTGGTGAATATCTTAGGCAATTCGGAAGAAGCGAATTATTTTATAATTGACGAATTGAATCCTGATGCTTGGGGATTTGATGGTATACCCATGACAATAAGAAATAAAACCTCAAAGTAAGAGGCGATTTTCCATGGCAAATTTTCTCGGAATGCTGGCCAAACATCGATTAGAATAATCCAGAAAATAAGCTTGAGTAAGAAAGTCCAAAATTTGGAGGAGTTAAGGTAAGGAAATGGTTCAATCAATAATCCATATCGCTCTGGTTGTGAAAGATTATGATGAGGCAATCGAGTTTTATACTAAGAAGCTTAATTTTGCATTAATTGAAGATACTTTCCAGCCCGAACAAGATAAACGGTGGGTAGTCGTATCTCCCCCCGGTTCAGTCGGTACAACAATATTACTTGCACGAGCATCCAAACCGGAACAGGAGTCTTTTATCGGCAACCAGGCCGGCGGCAGAGTCTTTCTATTTTTAAACACCGATGATTTTTGGAGAGATTACCATGAAATGCTCTCAAGAGGGATCGAATTTGTAAGAGGGCCCAAAGAACAGTCATATGGGACGGTTGCGGTATTTAAGGATTTATACGGGAACCTGTGGGATTTGGTACAGCTCCGAGAAGATCATCCCTTGATGAAACGAAGTAAAGTAATATTTTTAGTATAATATATTGACTTGAAGCATTGCATGGCATTATGATAAATAAACAAAACAATCTTTCCAGGAGTGAAATCAATTGAACGATACCGAAGTACGCGTGAGATTTGCCCCCAGTCCAACCGGGTATTTACATATCGGCGGGGCCCGGACTGCCCTTTATAATTGGTTATTTGCCAGACACTGCGGGGGAAAATTTATTTTACGGATCGAGGACACCGATCGTAACCGTTATGTGCCCGACGCTTTGACCGATATTATGGCCAGTCTCCGTTGGTTGGGGATGGATTGGGATGAAGGTCCCGAGGTAGGCGGCGATTACGGCTCCTATTTTCAATCGGAAAGGCTGGAACTTTACCAGAAATATGCCCAGCAACTGGTGGACGAAGGAAAGGCCTATCGCTGCTATTGTAAATCGGAACGTTTGGAATCATTACGTAAAGAGCAGGAATCCAATAAACAAAAAGTGGGTTACGACCGTCATTGCCTGACTCTTACAGAGGGCGAACACAGGGAACTTGAAACAAGCGGCGCCCGTTTTGTGATACGGTTCAAAATTCCCCCCGGAAGAACGGGTGTTTATGACCAACTACGCGGTGAACTTAATTTTGACAATGACACGATTGATGATTTTGTGCTGTTGAAATCGGATGGTTTTCCAACCTATCATCTGGCCAATATCATTGATGACCATTTGATGAAGATTACGCATGTCATGCGGGGCGATGAGTGGCTGGTCAGCACACCGCGGCACATCCTTCTATATCAGGCTTTCGGTTGGGAACCGCCCCTGTTTGCCCATTTACCGATTTTTTTGGCGCCCGGCGGCGGAAAGCTGAGTAAACGTCACGGCGCCACCAGTGTCAAGGAATACCGGGATAAAGGATATCTTCCGGAAGCTCTGAATAACTTCTTGTTATTATTGGGCTGGAATCCGGGCACCGATCAAGAGATGTTTTCGTTGAAAGAGGCAGCCGAGGCCTTTACGATTGAACGGATTAACGCCTCCCCGGTGGGGTTGTCTTTTGATAAACTGGACTGGTTTAATGGGGTCTATATTCGCAGCCTTTCCACGGAAGATTTGGCTAACCGCTGCTTGCCGTATTTACAGCAAGCCTGCCTGTTGCCTGATCCGTGTCCCAATGATCGGTATCAGTATTTGTTACAGATTATCCCGCTGATTCGGGAGAGATTAAAGGCCGTGCCTGAGGTCGCCGAGATGACCAACTACTTTTTGCAGGAGGATATTCCAACACCTACCAGAGAACTTCTAATCCCCAAGAAGATGGATGGTGCGCAAACTTTGGCTGCTCTTGAAGGGGCGGCTCAGGCGCTGGCAGGAGTATCATCGGAGTTTATAGAGTCTGAGATGGAGGAGGCTCTTCGGAACAAGGCTCAAGAATTAGAGCTTCATGATGGACAGGTATTTATGCCGATCCGGGTGGCTATCACCGGCCGCACCGCTACTCCGGGCATTTTTGAGACAATGCATGTGTTGGGAAAAGAACGAGTGATCAAGCGGATTGAGAATGCGATTGGGGTTTTGAAGTAATTTAGGTTTTTCCTGTTCTTGACATTAACTTCTGCTTGACTGCCTCTATGATGGCTGTTATAATATAATATGCGCGTTGGGGGATCGTCTAACGGTCGGACAACAGACTCTGACTCTGTCTATGAGGGTTCGATTCCTTCTCCCCCAGCCAGTAATAAAGTTTGAAGTTAGAAGTTCGAAGTGTGAAATACAAGCCTCTAAGGTTTTGGTTTTTAAACCTAGGGTTTTAATTTTCAAACTTCACCCTTCAATCTTCACAATTCAATTTGGTCCTATCGTCTAGAGGCCTAGGACATCGCCCTCTCACGGCGGAGACACGAGTTCGAATCTCGTTAGGACTACCAAAGCGAAATGAAGCCTATTTTGTAGGCTTTTTTTGTTGCCCAAAATTATTTTGGAGCGGAAGGGCGAGGACGTTGGCGTTGTCTTTACTTACTTGATACTATGGATTTTTTGAAGGGGCGAAGAGGTATTGCAGGGTGACCGTTACGGGGGCTTTTTATCCATACCATGCATGCCTTCCATTTAGTGAAGTACAATTACAGTGATTTCGCAGAATTTTAATATGCGCTCGCCCACCAAAAACGGATTTAAAGAATATTGGAAGGATGGCCTTGAGTATTTTCACGATTTCAAGGGATTTACAAATGAACATTGTTCAACCATTAATGATATCTTATGAAAGTTAAAACGTTTTTCGTGATGTGCTCATATATCACAGTCTTACTGCTTTCCAGCAGGCTTCGATGGTTTGCTGGATTTGATATTCTTCCAGAGTATACTTGCCTGCCAGATATCCTTTAATAACCGATAGAATGACTCCGAAGACTATATGGCAGCTCAACATTTTATCCATTTCACGCAGAATTCCCTGTTTCTGACCTTCTTCAAAAATTGCAAAAAATTCCTCCATAGCGAGGCTTGTCTTGTTACGGACCTCTTCGGAGATGTAGGGAGAATGGACATAATTTTCAAAAAAAGTCAATTCTTTGGGGTAATGAAGGGCGAAGTCGGTAATATTTTGTAACATGCATTTAAATCTCTCATAAAGTGCCAAATTACGGTCATAGTTTCGGATGACTTCGCTTCCCATATGTGCGCCTATCTCTTTGTACAATTCATTAATGAGTTTTTCCTTATTGGCAAAGTAGTTATAAAAGGTGCCTGAACCGACATTGGCTTTTTGAAATATTTTTGAAAAAGTAACGGATTGCAAACCTTCTTCACTAATTAAAAGAAGGGTGGCAGATAATATATCTTCACGCTTACCCATCCTACCATACCTCACATTGGAATTAATATTCTATTCAATACTACATTAAAACTCCTGCAGTGTCAAATATGGAACATGAATTCTAGAAACAAGTTCGTAAAAACGTTGAAAAACAGGTTAATGAGAATAATATAAGCCATAGAGCAAATTAGTATTCCAAAAAATATTGACATAGTTATAGCGGAGATTTATAATCAAATGGAATGAATATTCCAATTAATATAAAGCAAAGATCCAAAGAATAGAAGGAGGAAGACAATATGGAAGAAAAAGTCGTTCTTGTCACAGGAACATCTTCATGAATTGGAGAAGCCACAGCACTCAAACTTAAAAAAGCCGGATGCACAGTATACGCCGGCGCAAGAAGAGTGGAAAGAATGCAACATTTAAAAGAAAGTGGAATTTTTATTCTAAGAATGGATGTCAGTAATGATGAGTCAATGATACAGTATCATGCTGCAAAATATGCAGTTGAAGGGTTAAGTCACTGTTTGAGGTTAGAAGTAAATAATGATATCAGATTGAAAATTTTTAAAGCCTCAGTTTAAATTGAATTACCTAAAATGATATAAATTTTAATAATCAAGAATGGAGAAAGCGGATGAAAACATTATTCGATCAATCTAAAATTGGAAGTATGCACTTAAAGAATCGCTTTATT
>WSSedL1CaDRAFT_10000396_pt1 | contig 30901 bp, 29 predicted proteins | sample WetSurSL1Cattail_FD_9464 | JGI IMG/M metagenome (IMG submission 9464)
ACCAAGGAGCGNGGGTAGCTAATCCCGGTGCGCCGTAGAAATACGGGGTACTAAGCGGGAGGATAAAGCACCTGCCATAAAAGCAGGGCGAGCAAAGATACAGGCTGTAACATTAAGTAAACTCTGCCGCATCGTAATCTATCCCAATGAGTTAATGACTCCACGGATGGATAAAGTCATACATTGGAACAAAGGGAGCCGAGCCTAGGTTCCCCAGGCGAAGGCCATGGACGACGGGAAGAACTTGGAACGTATGTAAAATACGAAGTACCGTCAAAGAACCCTTCGGTGTAGAGGAGACGGCATGTATCGAAAGCGCAGTCTGGAACTGGAGAGGCCCTAATCCGTGAATAATGAGGTCATATAAGCAAATAGCGAAATTGACATCAGCGGAAAGGGAGTCAGAGGGGTTCATAGTACCGAAGAAACTACGGACAACATAACCGTAGCAAGGGAAGGAACCCTGCTTCATTCAAGCTATCCAAAAGGAGGTACGAGCGAGTGAATGCCCAAAAGGCTAAAAACACCATCGAAAAAGTTCAACAACTCCAAAGGAAGCTGTACCTTGCAGCCAAGAAAAACAGTAAGCGAAAATTTCATGCTCTCTATGACAAGCTCAGTAGAGTAGACATCCTTGAGGAGGCATGGAAACGGGTCAGGGCCAATCGGGGGACAGGTGGGATAGATGGAATCAGTATTAGCGACGTAGAAAGTTATGGAGTAGAAAAACTACTAAACGAAATATGTCAGGATTTGCAACAAGGAAACTATCAGCCCAAACCGGTCAAACGAGTGTTTATCCCCAAAGCGGATGGTAAGAAACGGCCGCTAGGAATACCTGTTATTCGAGATCGTATTGTACAAATGGCAGCCAAAATCATCATCGAGCCTGTATTTGAGGCCGACTTCAAAGAAAGTTCCTATGGATTTCGCCCCAAGCGAAGCGCTCATCAGGCATTGGAAGTTATACGGAAAGCTTGTAACAACAAGGGATGGTGGGTTGTGGATGCCGATATCCAAGGATACTTTGACAGCATCAATCACGATAAGCTGATGAAGCTAGTGGAGATACGTATCAATGACCGTCGGATACTCAAATTGATACGGCAATGGCTGAAGGCAGGAGTTATGAGTGAGGGGAAATACGAGGAAAGTATAATTGGAAGTCCCCAAGGAGGAGTTATTTCTCCTCTACTCGCCAATATCTACCTGAACTATCTTGATACGGTATGGGAAAAGTATGGACAAGCACTGGGAAAACTCGTAAGATACGCCGATGACTTTGTAATTATCAGCAGAACCAAGAAAGATGCCGAACATGCATTAAAGCTAGTAAAGTTCGTAATGCAACGACTGGAGCTAACACTACATCCGGAGAAAACCAGGCTGGTACCTATGTGGGCCGGCCAAGGAGGATTTGATTTTCTGGGAATGCATCATAAAGGTTTTATCAAGGTAACAAGAGGAACCCAGAAATATCAAACTACCTTTCAGTTTCCAAGCAAGAAAGCAATGAAGAAAATGCGGGCCGCTGTGAAAATGGAATTAGCATCTCGATCGAAGCTTAAGTTGGATGTGAAGGAATTGGTCGAGCGGATAAATCCAAAAATTCGCGGTTGGCGGAATTACTACGGATTGGAAACAGCTAAACAGTGGCTAAATAAAATTGATTGGTACATCCTCCAACGATTTACTATTTGGGATAACAAGAAAAGGCAAAAGAAAGGCCACTATCAACGGATGAGCAAAGTGTATCAACTGCTGAATAATGAAGGCTTGTTAAAGCTTGCTGGATAACGCATGCGCAAGGTGAAGAATGTCGGAAAGCCGGATGAGGGAAAACTTCATGTCCGGTTTGATGAGGAGGGGCAGGTTGGTCCCTGCCCTTTACTCTATCGGGGAAACCCCGGGCCGTGGGATTTCAAAGGGTATGCGGCCATACCCTTTGGCCTTAGAGGTGCAGGAGAGCGGGTGGCGTCTCCTGTCGGCAACAGAGACTAATCATATTTTTTTTAATCACTTTTGAAATCGTGAACTAGCGAAAGGGATTATCATTAATTTAGGCCCTATCAACTATTCTTGAATCATTCAGTTGAAAAGGAATAATACACTTCATGAGACTTTCAGTCTGTTGGAAAAACCCGATTTATTTTGCTAATTTTTTTAATGCGAGGGTTTTGTAGTAGACAGTGAACCCTGGTCCAGTCTTTGATACCGGTTGAGCAGTTTATCCAGCTTAATACTGTAGGCCAACACGGCTGAATCCGTATAGCCGTGTTCGGCGTAAATCTCGTAAAGCCTTTTCCGTCCGGCGGCGATTTTTCGTTCCAGGGTTTCAACTGTTTTGGGGTTAGTGTTCGGCATGGTTTTTACAATCCGTTACGAGTTATCAATTGAAAAAATTTAGGAGATTGAACTCAAAACTTTTTATCCTTTCCCCTTTTTCCATGGGTTTCCTTTAGTTATCCTTTTTTGTCTTATCCATTTTCTCTTTATGCTTGATTTATGTTATAATGGAAATAATTGAGATTTTAGGCAATATAAAACCAGGGCGCAAAAAGGGTTGATTTGGGCCTGCTTGGTTTTTGTTGCGTATTTTTGTTTTAATTGAGTGAATTGTTTTAAATTACATTTTCATTATAGTTGCAACAGGAATTCTTACCATAAGAGCGCGGTTTGCCGGTAGTACGGACTGGATAAAGACCGGGGCGGGCGATATGTTTATTGCCCCGGAGGAGTATATCGCAATTGGAATCCGGTTTTTGGGAGAGCAGAAATACGGGGAAGGGTTGGCGAAGATTTTTAAGGACCCGAAGTTTGAGAAGTTACGGTTGGATGTGGTGGTTGAAAATATACAGGAGAGTTTGAGTGATGAGTTGAGGACGTTTTTGCAATTGGGTTTCGAAGGTTTGGGAGCAGGGGGATGAAAAAGGTAGAAGGACGCTGGGGCAATTGGTGAAGGCGGTTGGGGATAGTGAAGAAAATGAGTAAAATAACTTTTAGGTCCATTCGTTTACGAAAGGGCCTTTTCATTAGTCAAAACCTAAAATTACAATAATTTACGCAGGTAGTTTTTTAGAAATATTGAATATTTATTAAAATACAAATAAATAGGGTGGCCTCATGGATCGTTTAAATTATAACGGAAAAATTTTTAGTCTATACGAGTACCAAACGGAAGAAGAATTCGAAAAAACAATTGTTGAGCATTCCACAGATATTTTTGGCACGAAGTCAATTTATATTGATGTAAAAAAACGAATTGGCGAGGATAACATTTTATCAATTCCCGATGGTTATTTAATCGACTTTTCGTTTGAGAATGATCCTCGGTTATATATTATTGAAAATGAACTTGAATATCATGACCCCTACAAACATATCGGCCAACAATTATTAAAATTTGCAATCTCATATAAAGCAAGTGGTAGGAAGATAAAATCCTTTTTATTAGATAACATTCTTAATTATGATAACAAAAAAGGAATTATAGAATCAGGTTTTAATAAGGCTGGTTATCGAAATATTGATGCGTTTTTGGAAGACTTAATCTTTGAAAGACCGGTTGCTTGTATTGTGATTATCGATCAAATTAATGATGATTTAACCAATGTATTAAATCAACTGACAATGAAAACGGATATTCTTGAGTTTCAGACGTATGTTTGTAATAATGAGCATATTCACAAATTCACTCCATTTCAACAGGAATTACTTCCCATAACCGAGTCCGAAGAGTCGGATGTAAAAGTCGAAGATCTTGATACGATTGTAGTACCGGCCAAAGAAGAAGGATTTAATGAAGTTTTTTTGGGACAGAATTGCTGGTATGCAATAAGGATATCTAGTTCAATGATAGATAGGATTAAATATATAGCCGGTTATCAATCAGCTCCAGTATCGGCGATCACCTACTATGCGGAAGTGGACCGGATCGAAAAACATAAACCGACTGGAAAATATATTGTTTATTTTAAAGGACCTGCTAAAAAGATTGGGCCGATTAAGTTGACGGATAAGAAAAGAGCGCCTTATTCGACGAGGTATACAACGTTTAATAAGTTAATGAAGGCAAAGACGATAAGTGAAGTGTTTTAGTTATTACCTATGATTATGGTGCCAAAGAAAGGGTTAAATGCAACTCACCGATTATCATGCAAAATACTATGCTTATGAATTAACGAAGCGTTGTCCTTCCGATAGTTTGGAGAAGCTAACCGCTTCCCTTTCCGATGCTCAGATTGATCCCAATCCGCATCAGATCGAGGCGGCTTTATTTGCTTTTCGTTCGCCGCTTTCCAAAGGGGCCATTCTAGCCGATGAGGTTGGGTTAGGAAAAACCATTGAAGCGGGATTGATCTTATCTCAGAAATGGGCAGAGCGAAAACGTAAGATATTGATTATTGTGCCATCAAACCTTCGTAAACAATGGAATCAGGAATTATTAGATAAATTCTTCCTTTCTTCCAATATCCTTGAGACACAATCATTTAATAAAGAATTGAAAAATGCTAATTTGAATCCATTTAATCAAAAAGAAATTGTGATTTGCTCTTACCAATTTGCCCGATCCAAGGATGTCTATATCCGCCAAATTGATTGGGATCTGGTAATTATTGATGAGGCACACCGTTTACGAAATGTTTATAAGCCCAGTAATAAAATTGGTAATGCTCTTAAAATCGCGTTAGCTAAAGTGCCAAAATTACTTCTAACTGCGACCCCCCTCCAAAATTCGCTGCTTGAGCTTTATGGCTTAGTGAGTTTTATTGATGATTATACGTTTGGAGATTTAAAGAGTTTTAAAAGCCAATTTGCCAGATTAACGAATGAAAGCGACTTTGCGGATTTGAAGGAGCGACTCAAACCGATTTGCAAAAGAACCTTGCGTCGCCAGGTTTTAGAGTATATCAAATATACCAATCGGATACCGATTACGCAGGAATTCATCCCTTCTGAAAATGAGCAGCGTTTGTACGATTTAGTTTCTGAATATTTGCAAAGGCCAAATTTATACGCTTTGCCATCCAGTCAAAGGCAGTTAATGACTTTAATCTTAAGAAAACTTTTGGCTTCTTCGACTTATGCGATTTCTGGAACATTGGAAGCCTTGACCTACCGATTGGAAGGTTTGGTGGCAAAGCAAGAGAGTGCGGCGACATTAGAAACCGCCTTCACTAATGATTATGAATCATATGAGGACCTAAAAGAAGAATGGGTTGGGGAAGAGGAAGAACCAAAGGCAGAAAAGCAGTATTCACTAGAGGAAGTACAAGACATTCGAGCAGAGATTGAAACCTTAAAAGAGTTTTATGCCTTGGCGAAAGGAATCATGGTCAACTCGAAAGGGCAAGTTTTGCTAACTGCTTTAAAGAAAGGTTTTGCGATGACGGCGGAGAAGGGCGGTCATCGTAAGGCATTGATCTTTACTGAATCCACCCGAACACAGGAATATCTGAGAAAAATATTAGAAGACACTGAATCTAAAGGTAAGATAGTTGTGTTTAATGGATCGAATAATGATCCTAAATCACGAGAGATTTATCAACATTGGCTAAAGAAATATCAAGACAAAGATCATATTACTGGTTCCAAAACGGCTGATATGAGGTCAGCTTTGGTGGATTATTTTAAAAATGAAGCCGAAATCATGATTGCAACTGAAGCGGCGGCTGAAGGAATTAACCTACAATTTTGTTCATTGGTCGTAAATTATGATTTGCCTTGGAATCCGCAACGGATCGAACAGCGGATAGGTCGCTGTCACCGTTATGGCCAATCCCATGATGTCGTCGTGGTAAACTTTCTTAATAAAAGAAATGCCGCTGATCAACGGGTATACCAGTTGCTTGATCAAAAATTTAAGCTTTTTAATGGTGTATTTGGAGCTAGTGATGAAGTTTTGGGTAGTATTGAATCCGGGGTTGATTTTGAGAAGAGGATCGCTCAGATTTACCAATGTTGTCGTACGGAAGCGGAGATCCAACAAGCTTTCGATGAATTGCAGCAAGAGATGGAGTCTCAGATTGATGAAAAAATAAGCTTGACCCGTCAAAATTTATTGGAAAACTTTGATGAAGAAGTCACCGAGAAGCTGAGAATTAATCTTCAAGAAAGTAAAGAGTACTTAAGCAAGTATGAAAATCAATTGTGGGATTTAACCAAACATTGCTTAAACGCTTATGCTGATTTTGCCCAGGATCAATACTCTTTCACGTTACGTAAAAATCCTTTTTCCGAAGCAAAAATTTATCCGGGTCCATATCGAATTGGCAAAAATGTCGAAGATGCTAATGTATACCGGATTGGGCATCCGTTGGCGCAACGAATTATTGAAAATTGCAAAAGTAAAGCCTTACCGGAACAGGAATTAGTTTTTAATTTTATTGATACGGGCAGGAAAATTACAGTATTGGAACCTTTGATCGGAAAATCCGGTTGGTTATCGCTTTACAACTTAACGGTCAGTTCATTTGAAACCGAAGACCATCTTTTATACTGTGGTGCCAGTGAAGATGGAATAAACCTGGATATCGAACAATGTCAAAGATTGTTTTCTTTACCTGCTACGGTTAATTCGGATATTTCATCTATCTCCGAACAATCACGAAATATACTCACCCAGATCGCTCATAACCAGCAAGTGGATATTATTCAAGTGAACAGTGAACGGAATGCCGGTTTTTTTGATACGGAATTGGCGAAGTTGGATAAGTGGGCCGAAGATATTAAAAATAGTATTGAGATTGAATTAAAAGAATTGGATAAGGAGATTAGGTTTCGGAAAACTGAGTCCAAAAAAATTCTTAGCCTTGAAGTGAAGGTTAAGACTCAACGGCAGATTAAAGAACTGGAAAAAAAGCGGAACATTTTACGACAGGAATTGTATCAATCTCAGGATGAGGTTGATGTGCGGAAAGAACAATTAATTGCGGAGATTGAAGCACGGTTGAAACAGCAGGTTGAAAGGGATGAGCTGTTTACGGTGAAGTGGAGGGTGGTGTAAACCGTTATCTGAACCAGCAGCCAGGATTATCTTGATAGAAATGTACTATAAATTTTCAAAATCTATTATATAGAAATTTATTTAAAGAGGTAATTTTAATGAGTAAATTAAGTATTCTTCAAGATTTATCATTTGGTGAACGCGTAGCTGAAGAAGAAAGCAGAGAATTAGCAAAATATTTTTTTCAAACAGAGCAATGGCGACGAATATTTGCAGGGGAGATTGATGTTGTATATGGGTCTAAGGGTTCCGGAAAGAGTGCCATTTATTCAGTATTATTGACTAAAGAAAGTGAATTATTTGATAACCAAATCATTCTTATTCCAGCAGAAAAGCCGAGGGGTACACCAGTATTTAGAGAATTAATTGAAGATCCGCCACCCAATGAAAGTCAATTTATGGGTCTGTGGAAATTATACATATTATCATTAATTGGCAATGCATTTCGTGAGTATTCTATATCTAATAATCATGCAAGAGAAGTTATACGGACTTTAGAAGAATCTGGTTTATTAGAACGGGAAAAGGATCTTTCTTCTCGCCTTCGAGGAGCTTATGACTATATTAAACGTATTTTTAACCCTGAATCTATTGGTGTAGAAATAAGTGTAGATGCTAATACTGGTGTCTCAGCTTTTACTCCAAAAATAACATTTAGGGAACCTAATTCAACTCAAGTAAAAAATGGTTATATTTCAATTGATAAATTATTTGAAAAATCCGATTTAGCTCTTAAAGAAATTAATTTTAATATTTGGGCTATTCTTGACAGACTAGATGTTGCGTTTGCTGAAACTGAGCAATTAGAGGAAAATGCTTTACGTGCGTTATTTAAGGTCTATTTGGATTTATTAGGTTTTGATAATATAAGGTTAAAAATATTTATTAGGACAGATATTTGGCGGCGTATTACAGAAATTGGCTTTCGTGAAGCAAGTCATATAACTAGACATGTTACTATTAGTTGGGATAATGGTTCTTTATTAAATTTAATTATAAGAAGAATTTTGAAGAATGGAATGATTTGTAATGAATATAATGTTGACCCAATAGAGGTTTTAAATTCTGTAGAAAAGCAAAAGGAATTATTTTATAAAATTTTTCCTGACCAAATTGAAGTTGGACCAAATAAATCAAAAACTTTTGAATGGATGTTAAGTCGAACAGGTGATGCCACTAAAGCAACGGCACCTCGTGAACTTATACATTTATTAAACTCTTCTCGAGAAGTTCAGCTTAGAAAGTTAGAACTGGGTGAGGCTGAACCCATAGGCCAAGCTCTTTTTTCTAGGATTGCTATAAAAGAAGCATTGGTTGATGTATCTAAAACTCGTCTTGAACAAACAATTTATGCAGAATATCCAAATATGAAACAAATTTTGGAAAAGCTTGAAGGAGAAAAAACTCAGCAAAATCCTCAAGCTTTGGCAAAAATATGGCAAATTTCTGAACCTGAGGCTATAACAATTGCATATGAATTAGTGAAAATAGGATTTTTTGAGGAACGAGGGCAGAGAGGCACACCAGAATTTTGGGTACCATTCTTATATCGAGATGCTTTGAAAATGATACAAGGGACAGCAGAATATTAGGGACTATCAATTGCATTTAAGGACTGATTTCTAGTGCCCATTCGTCATACTAGCATCTCATATAAAAATTAGAAATGATTTAGAAAGTGAAAGGTTGTCAGAACCTGAATTAATCGTCTTTTACAAATATACGGATTAACAGAATGTAGGAATTAAAGTGGGTCGTGGACTTCAAAAAAGCTACGGAACAAGCATACGAATCAGGGAAATCCTATAATCGGGTAAATCCTGGTTCAGACAGGAGACATCTATGAACAACCAACGGCTTGAACTTACCTGGGTTGGCAAAGAAAATCAACCCAAATTGGAACCGCGAATCCTAATTGAAGACCCCGAAAAGTCCTATGGGGATAAAAATACCGGGAATATGCTGATTTTTGGGGATAATCTTTTGGCCCTTAAGGCTTTGGAGCAGGATTTTGCGGGGAAAATAAAGTGCATCTATATCGATCCGCCTTATAATACAGGGAATGCTTTTGAACATTATGATGATGGATTAGAGCACTCAAAATGGTTAAACTTAATGAAGCCTAGAATAGAAATGCTTCGTCGACTTCTAAATTCCGAGGGGTCTATTTGGATTTCTATAGATGATGATGAATGTCATTATTTAAAAGTAATGTGTGATGAAATTTTTGGACGGAATAATTTTATCGGTAATGTCATTTGGCAAAAGAAATTTTCTCCACAAAATGATGCCAAATGGTTAAGTGATATGCATGATCATATTCTCGTCTATTGCAAGAATGACCTAATTTGGAAACCGAATCGTTTAGAAGTCGCGTCTAAGACAAGTTCAAAAAGAATTAATATAGATAATGATCCTCGTGGTGAATGGATATCTGTTGATTATACATGTAATAAAAATAAATTTGAGCGTCCTAATTTATATTATCCGATTACTAATCCAAATACGGAGGAAGAAATTTGGCCTAAAGAGACAGCTGTATGGCGCTTTTCGAAAGAAAGACATTTGGAAAATGAAAATCAGAATTTAGTCTATTGGGGAAAAGAAGGGAAAAATAAAGTTCCACGATTTAAAAACTTCAAGGCTATTTCAAAAGAAGGACAGATCCCAAGTACAATTTGGTTACATACGGAAGTTGGTAATAATCAAGAGGCTAGAAAAGAATCTTTACTTTTTAACTCTTTATCTCCATTTTCTACACCTAAACCGGAACGTCTTATCCAACGAATTTTACAAATCGCCTCCAACCCTGGCGATCTCGTCCTCGACTCTTTTCTCGGCTCGGGCACCACCGCCGCAGTAGCCCACAAAATGGGTCGTCGCTGGATTGGGATCGAATTGGGGGAACATTGTCATACCCATTGTATCCCGCGATTGAAGAAGGTTTGTGACGGAACCGATCAAGGGGGTATCTCCAAGGCTGTCAATTGGCAGGGTGGTGGTGGGTTCAAGTATTATTATCTGGCTCCAAGCTTGCTCAATCAAGATGAACACGGTAATTGGGTGATCAGCAAAGAGTATAACCCGCAAATGTTGGCGGCGGCCATGGCGAAGCAGCAAGGGTTTCATTACTGCCCAGATGAGAACTGTTACTGGAAGCAGGGACGGTCTACCGAAAAAGACTATATCTTTACCACCACCAACTTTGTCACCATGGAGTCGATGGATCGGATTCATAGTGAAATGCGGGACGATGAAAATTTGTTGATCTGTTGTAAAGCCTATGACAGCGGAGCGGACAAGTATCTCAATATCACCATTAAGAAGATCCCGGCGATGCTTTTGGGACGGTGCGAGTTCGGCCAGAATGATTATAGCCTACATATTGTGAATATGCCGGTTGATCCGGACGCCCCGGAGTTTGTACCCGAGGGCGCTCAGGCTGAGTATGCAAAGAAGCATATCAAATCAAAATCTAATGACACCTTGGGACTTTTTGCAGCGGATGAAGACGAAGGCGAGGACCAATGATGAATAAGACCGCTTTATATATCAAAAACCGGTTGAGTCTACGGGTGCCGCAAATTGATAGTCTGGCTATTTTGGCGGAACTTTGCGACAAATTGGAATTAACCAAGGGAGTTGATCTTGGGGCCGAATTGGCCAAAGTACATGAAGCCTTTCCGACTTGCGTTGATTTTGAGCGGGATTTTCCATCGCTTTGTTTTGCTCTGGCTACCGGGGTCGGCAAAACCCGGTTAATGGGGGCGTTCATTACTTATCTGTATCTCGAAAAAGGAATTAAAAACTTCTTTGTGCTAGCCCCCAATTTAACCATCTATAATAAATTAATCGCGGATTTTTCAAACCCATCCAACCCCAAGTACGTTTTTACCGGAGTGGGGGAGCTTGTAACGAATCAGCCCCAAGTGATCACCGGAGACAATTATCTAAATCGGCGTATCTTTGATACCCGCACCAGTGGAACGTTAGGTGACGAGCCGATTTGCATTAATGTCTTTAATATTTCTAAAATCAATGCCGAGACCCGGGGCGGGAATGCGCCGAAAATGAAACGGCTCAGCGAGTATATCGGCGATTCTTACTTCAATTATCTGGTGAATTTGCCTGATTTAATATTATTGATGGATGAGTCCCACCATTATCGGGCGGATCGGGGGATGCAGGTTTTAAATGAACTCAATCCCATTTTGGGCCTAGAATTAACCGCTACTCCTCAAGTAGAACGGAGTAATACGGCGATTAAGTTTAAGAATGTAGTTTACGAGTATTCCTTGGGTAAAGCCATCGCCGATGGTTACGTCAAAGAACCGGCAGTCGCTACCCGTAAGGACTTTGATCCATCCAACTATTCTTTGGAAGAACTTGACCAGCTGAAACTGGCGGATGGTATCCGGATTCATGAAGATACCAAAGTCGCGCTGGATGAATATGCCCGCAATGAAGGATGTCATTTGGTCAAGCCCTTCGTATTAGTCGTGGCCAAAGACACCGATCATTCCGCTCAATTGAGACAATTTATGACTTCGAAAGATTTTTTTGAAGGACTATATGCCGATAAGATCATCGAAGTTAACTCGAACCAAAGCGGGACGGAAAAAGATGAGAATGTCGCTAAATTGTTGGCTTTGGAAGAACCCGATAATACGATTGAGATCGTCATTCACGTTAATATGTTGAAGGAAGGTTGGGATGTTACCAACCTTTATACGATTATCCCACTGCGGACGGCGGCCTCATTGACATTGCGGGAACAGACCATTGGGCGTGGCTTGCGGCTGCCTTATGGAAAACGTACTGGAAACCCTAGAGTGGATAAACTAACCATTGTGGCTCACGATAAGTTTCAGGCGATTATCGAGGAGGCCAATAAACCGGATTCGATCATCAACCGACAGAATATCATCGTTATTGATCCGGAGGAATATCAAGGGACTAAGGAAGTTGTAACCGTCCAATCCCTAGTCGAACAAAGATTACTGACGAAAAAGGAAGCGCTTGAAGGGGCAAGCAATCTGACTCCGGCTGAAAAAGCGAAGGAAACGACGACAATTCAGGCTAAAGAGTGCATCTATAAAGCCTTACCGCGAATCAGTCAGGTGAGTAGCAGCGATTTTAAAAAACCCGAAATCAAGGAGCTAGTGATCGAGAAGATTAAAGAATCCTTGGAAAATCAACCGCAACTCGGGTTATTTAATGATCAATTTCTCCACGAAATCCAGGCGGTTTATGAAACAACCGTGGATGAAATTAAACAGAATATTATTGAAATCCCTCGAATTGTGATCCAGCCTGCCGGGGAAGTCAACTCGGGCTTTAAGGGTTTTGATTTGGTCATCCAAGGGATAAATTATCAACCCGTTTCGGAAGAAATTTTAATGAGGTTTCTCGACCGTAAGGAAAATAATTTATATTCCCTAGGAGTAAAGGGCGGAGTTGCCTTTGATACACCGGTGAATATTATTGTCAATGAATTAATAAATTTGCCCGAGGTGGATTACGATCAAAATTCCAACCTGCTTTTTAAACTGGCCGGACAGATGGTAAAGCATTTTCAAAGTTATCTCAATGAAAAGGATCTTGATAACGTTGTGAAATATCATAAAAGAGATATCGCAGCTTATATCTATGCTCAAATGAAAGAACATTTCTATTATACGGTTTCCGCCTATGAAAAGCCGAAAGTCTATCCCTTTTCCCGGATTGAACCGCATAATTTGACTAAGATTACGAAAGATGGTATTCGTCATTATACTGATACCATTGAGCCAGCAAATACCATCCCACAAAAAGTTTTTACCGGATTTACCAAATCATGCCATGAATTTTATAAATTTGACCGCAAAAACGAAAAAGACTTCGCCACTATTTTGGAACAAGATACAGTAGTTTTAAAGTGGCTTCGTCCGGCACCGAATCAGTTTAATATATACTGGGATCGTAATGCTCACCGATATGAGCCTGATTTTGTTGCCGAAACCCAGGATACAATTTATTTGATCGAGATTAAAAAAGTTTCTGATATGGATGATCGTGAGGTTCAGGAAAAAGCGAAGGCCGCATTGGAGTATTGTAAAAATGCCACTGATTATGATCTTGAAAATGGCGACAAGTCATGGAAATATGTTCTGATTCCGCATGATGAAGTGAATTTTAATATGGGGTTTGAGACTTTGATGAAAAGGTTTATGTATGGTGAATAAAATCTAGAGGGGAGCGCGCAATGAACAATATTGATCCCCAAATAACTGGAATGGCCGGTGAATTTTTGACAGTTGGAAAATTGTTTAAAAAAGGACTACAGGCATCCGTTACATTTGGAAATGCAAAAGCAGTGGATGTTTTGGCTTATAATCCTGTAAATAATAAAAATTACAATGTCCAAGTCAAAACATTGCGTAAGAAAAATTGCTTTCTCATTAAAAAAGAAAATATCATTTCCGATCATATTTATGTCTTTATTATCTTGAATGATTTTGAAAGAGATGAAGATTATTACATTATCAATGGATCCGATATTTTAAAAGATCCTAATGCATTCTTTGGATCTTCCTATGCCCATGAGGTTCCCTCAAGTATGCCTGCAATCAATTTGGGGCCGTTAAAGGATTATAAAGATAACTGGAGGCTTTTCGAGTGATGAGTGGAAAAACCACATGAAATTTTACCTCGCCGTCACTGACAACCAATGGTTTTCCTACCTGTCCCACCTTCAACCGGACGAAATCAATTTCTGGCAACCTGGTGGGAGTCAAGCTTTTGCTGCCATTGAACCCGGCGCGCCGTTTCTTTTTAAACTCCATAGCCCCCAGAACTGTATGGTAGGTGGTGGCTTTTTTGTCCGCCATTCATTTCTCCCGATATCACTTGCCTGCAACAATTTTTTAAGTGGAGGGGTAACATTATTTGAAAAAGCTAAAGCGAATCAGAGAATATTTAATAAAATATAGCCGTAAACTGGGAAAAATGCATTTTAGCAATAAGATAATAATATCATCAATATTACTGATTATATGCATTGCGTTAGTAATTTTAAGAGAAGTTTTTAAATTTCGGTTTGGATACTCAATTGTTTGGGTTTCATTCTTTTTTATAATAATAACAATAATTGGCTCTGCCGTTGGTAAATTATCATATAGAATATTGGCCCGCGATACTATAAGTATTCAAGGTGGTATCGATAAATTATTTTGCAAATCTTTCTATCATGAAATTCATCATGGTGATATAAGAATAAAGAAAATCATAAAAACAATAAAAGTCAATCATATTCCTTCTAAAGAAATGTTGGACTGTATGTCATACAAACTAAAAGTGAACTTGGAAAAGTTGAAAGTAATGCCTTTTGTTTTTAGCGGTATAATAACTACTAGTTATATGCTTTTAAAAGGCACAAATCAAAAATTAGATATCTTATTGGAAGCAGCTAAGAAAGCGGCGATTTCCGGTTGGGGTGTATATTTGGGTTTTGTGATTGCCCTTATGTATTATTATGAAGTAAAATGTGAAAATGAAATAATACATAAAATAGAACTTTTAAAGAATTTGGATTTAAAAGGGAAAAATCAACTTAATATCTAAGCCTGTATTCCGGAGTCTTCCATGCTTAATAAACAACAAGGCCAAAACCCAAAATGGATCATCATTATAATAAAATCAGGCAGATCCATCAAACCAGGCAGATCGAAGGAATTATAATAACCACTTTCATTCAGTATCTCTATTTTTATTTTTAACTACCGCATCCAAAATGAACTTCACATGGCCCCGCTCTTCATCACTCATTTTGTCAATCTCTGTAAGATATTTTTGAAGTGCTTTGTCCCCAAAGCTTGGAGAATCCTCATTTTTTTCATCACTCGATAATAAATAATCGGTTGAAACTTCTAATACCTTCGCTATTTTTTGCAAAATTTCGGCAGAAGGAATGCTTGCACCCCGCTCATATTTGCCGAGCATCAAACGAGAGACACCGACCTTTTTGGCGAGATCTTCTTGTTTTAGATGTTTCGACGTACGTAAATTCTTTATTTTATTAGCGATGCTCATATTTTCTCCTTTGAATGGTTGACAAAAAGATAACTTTAATATATATTAATGATAATAATTATTATCATTTTTTGTATATTTAGATATACATTTTTATTTTATCATAATTACTATTCTCTCACAATCGCTACTCCCAAACTACCGGTGTTATCGCAAAATTAATGGGATGTTTGAACAAAGCATCCATGAACTTTGACCAAGCATTTTAAAATGGAATACTACTAAAAAATTGAAAGGACGCTCTAACACCATGCTCTTTACCAAACTAAAACAAAAAATCCCCGCCCTGGGCACCCACATTTCCCTAAACGACAGCGCCATCACCGAACTCATCGGCAATCTCGGTTTTGACTATCTGTGGATCGACATGGAACACACCGCGATTGACTTATATTGCTTGCAACAGCATTTGATTGCGGCGCGGGCCGCGAGAGTCTCCGCCATCGTGCGCATTCCCTGGAATGATCCGGTGCGGGCCAAGCCGGTTCTTGATATGGGACCGGACGGTATCGTCTTTCCAATGGTCAACTCCTATGAGGAAGCCAAAAAGGCGGTGGAGTCCTGCATGTATCCTCCCAAAGGGAACCGCGGTTTCGGCCCGCGCCGCGCGATTGAATTCGGAAATATCGATATTCAAAATTATCTCGCTTGCGTCGATCAGCTGCTGCTGAAATTCATCCAAATTGAGCACATTGACGCGGTGCGGGACTTGGACCGCATTTTGACCATTGAAGAAATTGACGGTTTGGTGATTGGCCCCCGCGACCTGGCCGCTTCCATGGGTAAAATCGGAGCCTGGGATGATCCGGAGGTTTTAACGACCATTCAGTCAGTCATTAACAAGGTGCACGCAGCCGGTAAACCCGTCGGCCTCTCCAGTGGCTTTTGCGCTTACCAGGATATTCAGCGCTGGCGCGACCGCGGCGTGGACATGCTCTCGATTGCCGCGGATACGGACTTGCTGCTGCTCGGGGCCAAAGATTTGCTGGCGCAGATGCGGGAAATCTTCGCCGACAGGCTGCTCTGACCGGAGTTTTTTAGAAAGGGGATGAGATAGGCTCATTGACTAGACTAAATGCTCTTCTCTGTGTCTCTGTGTCTCTGTGGCCTATAAAAATTAGCCACAGAGGCTAGCGTGCGAATTGCGCACGAAGATACAGAGAATTATGGAATGAAAAAGGAGAGTGTTTCATGAAAAAATTTGGATTGATTTTTATTGGAATCATGCTTTTTGTTTTGATCTGTGTGACCAGTGGCATTTGTGATACCAAAAAGCCCGAGCTTACGGTATGGATGTCAAAAACCTATTCATCAACCGTCAATGACAGTATGGCAGAGCGGGCTCAAGAATTTGCGACAAAAAACAATATCGATTTAAATTTTGTGTTGATTCCCGATAGCGACCTTTATCCGAAATGGAATGCGGCCATTGAGTCCGGGCAAACACCGGATGTAAGTTACTTTGCCTATAAGGATATCGGTGAGTTTTATGCCAAAGGGCTTTTAATGGACCTAACCGCACTGAGTAAAAAAATTGAAAAAGAACAAGGCGCTTTCTTGCCGAATATCACCGCGCCCACCACCTTTAAAGGGAAACGGTACGGCATTCCGCTCTGGGTTGATGTGAATGTCCTTATTTATCGTAAAGACCTGCTGAAAGCTGCTGGATTTACCAACCCGCCCCAAACGTGGGCTGAATTCCGTAAGATTGCCAAAGCAACCACCGATCCCGGCAAGGGAATTTATGGAGCGGGAGTTGGGTATGGCATTCATAATTTTGATTGCGAGTTGTTTACCAGAACCGTGATTGCTTCTTTCGGCGGTTCTGAAGTTGCCGGCGATGGGAAAAAAGTAACGATTGATAGTCCGCAGACCGTCAAAGCGGCTCAATTTCTAGCGGATATCTATCTTGTTGACAAATCGAATCCTCCCGATGCGGTGACCTGGGACGGCACCGGCAATAATAAAGCCTATTTAAGCGGTCAGGCGGCAATGATTTACAATGTGGGCACGATACTATTGTCGTTAAAAAAAGATAATCCCGAGCTTTACGCCAAAACCGGCGTGGCCTTGACTCCCGCGGGTCCCGCCGGTCGGTGTTCGGTCGTGGGAACCAATCATTTTGGAATCTTTAAAAACACCAAAAACCCTGAGCTTGCCAAAGATTTTATTGCATATTGTTTAGACAAAAATTGGTATCAAAAATGGGTTGAGAAAGGCGTTCCGTATTTAGTGCCGGTTTATCAAGGTTTGGAAAATGGGCCGGTTTGGCAGGACCCGATGAATAAACCTTTTATAGAGCATGCCAAATACCTTAAATATCTCGGGTACAAAGGACCTTTCACGCCTGCGGCCGGGGAAGTGTTTAACGCCAATTATTACGCCGATGCTTTTCAGCGAATCCTGGTGGAAAAATGGGCTCCCAAAAAAGCAATTAAGGAACTGCAAACCAAAATTGAAGAAATATATAGCAAGTAGGGGCTACCCCGGCTAGGGCACGCGAAAGGATGAAAATTGTGGGATGCCCAAACTCACCTAACCCGTGCCCTTCCCCTTATGAAGTAGTGCAAATGATGTTGATTCAAGTGGAAGGGTAACCCTAGCCGCCGATCCCTAAAAGATTTTTGACTCCAGAGTCATCGGGTTACTCTTCCCGCAACGGGAAGAGCGAGAGTTAGGTCTAAGCCCGATTTTCAGCATATCAAGTAGTATTTTCTAAATGGTTTTCTCTGTGGCCTAAAATCATTAATTGGCCACAGAGACACGGAGACACAGAGAAAGAACTTAAACCAAAAGTATTTTCTAAGTAGCTAAGTTTGTTTTGTACTATGCGTAGGGAGCGGACGGCTTTCCCCGCTCCCTATAGCCATTTTATTGGAGTAATAAAGATGGAAAAATCAAATCTTCTGAAGAAACCTCGTCTGCAGCATGAGGGCAGATTGGCTTTTTGGCTGCTTGCGCCGACCGTCGGATATTTAATACTGGTTATGCTGGCCCCTTTTTGCTGGGCCCTCTATATGAGTCTGACCGATAAAATGATTGGCGCCTCCGCCAATTTTATCGGCCTCCGCAATTATTGGAATCTGCTTTTTGAACCGTTGTTTTTAAAAGCTTTGCTCAATACCCTTATTTTTACGGTCGTCGCCGTGATTTTTAAAGTCATTTTCGGGATGATCATGGCCTTGGTCCTAAATGAAGATATCAAAGCCCGTAGTTTTTTTAGAGCCTTGCTTATTTTACCCTGGACCATTCCCACGTTGGTTTCCGTTTATATTTGGCAATGGCTTTATTCGGATGTCGGCGGGGCCTTAAACTATATTTTAATCCACGTGGGAATCATCAAAGGGCCTGTTGGTTGGCTATCGACTCCGTGGCTGGCGATGACTTCGGTAATCATTGTCAACGTTTGGCGCGGCACGCCGTTTTTAGGCATTTCCATCCTGGCCGGGCTGCAAACCGTGGACCTGGCCCTCTATGAAGCGGCCAAAATTGACGGCGCCAATATGATGCAACAGTTTTGGCATATCACAGTGCCGGTGGTTAAAAACGTCGTCATCCTAGCGTCGATTATCACCACCATTTGGACCTTAAGCGATTTCGAGATTATCTGGTTATTAACCCGCGGCGGTCCCGCCAATGGGACTCAAGTTCTCTCAACCCTCAGTTATACTTGCGGTTTTCTCAATATGGATCTGGGGAAAGCGATTGCCGTTTCGATCTTTCTTTTTCCGGCTTTGATCGTATTGGTACACTATATTACCAAAAAAAACATGGACTTGGAGGTGTAAAGGATGAAGATCAACGGCAGAAAAACGCTTACCTATACAACACTACTGGTGCTTTTGCTATGCGCTTTGTTCCCGATTTACTGGATATGGATTACCTCGCTTAAAACCCAGCTGGAAATCTATAATATCGTCCCGACCTTTTGGCCGAAAAAAGTCGTTTGGACCTCGTATTCAACTATATTTTCAAGTCCGAAGTTTCTAAGCAATCTACGAAACAGCTTGTTTGTCGCAACGGTCGTATCGTTCATCACGATAGGATTTAGCGCATTTGCAGCCTATGCGATTGCAAAGTTAAAATTTCGGGGCCGCGGGGCCATGTCCAAAAGTATTTTATACGCTTATTTAATGCCGCGGACGGTACTATTTATCCCGTTATATATCTTAGTCTGCAGACTGGGGCTTAATAATAATATTCTTGCCATGGTGTTGCTCTATCCCACCTTTACCATACCGTATGCGACCTGGATGCTGAGCGCCTATTTTGCCTCGATCCCGAAAGAGCTGGAAGAGGCCGCCGTGATTGACGGTAATTCCAGAGTAGGGGCCATGTTCCGGGTGGTCATTCCTTTATCAGCGCCCGGGATAGTGGCGACGGCGATTTTCTCGTTTACCTTGTGTTGGTGTGAGTATTTATATGCTTTGGTTGTGTTAACCGATGAAATGTCGCGGACGCTTCCCCTGGCCTTGTCGGACATGATTGTCGCCGATGCTTTTGCATGGGGGCCTTTAATGGCCGGAGCCATGGTCGCCACCGTTCCTGCGGTAATCATGTATATTTTCGCCTCGCGCTATTTGATGAATGGGATGACTTTAGGCGGAGTGAAAGGATAGGAGAATCTGGAATGAAAAAAATATTGATCACCTTAACCAAAAGGGAAGAAGCGATAACCAAACAAGCCGTGGCTGATTTTTGTTCGGATGGCGACTATGAAGTCACCGCCTTGTTTCATGATACTGAAATGGCAGAAGCGGAATTATGTGAAATCATTCAAGACGCCGATGCCTTCATCTTCGGCATGGAGCATGTTACCGAAGCGGTTCTTGACGCCGCCCGGAAATTGAAAATCCTTTGTAAATTCGGGGTCGGACTTGATAAAGTCGACCTTCAGGCGGCTTTCCGTCATCAAGTGACGGTTACCAATAGTCCCGGAATGAATAGTAACGCCGTCGCCGAGCTGGCGATCGGGCTGATGCTCGGACTAGCCCGCCAGATCCCTCAATGTGACGCCGAAATGCGCCGGTGCATCTGGCACACCACGCCCGGTAAAGAAATTTCCCAAAAAACATTAGGCATCGTCGGGATGGGGGCCATTGGAAAGAAATTGGCCCAATATGCCGGAGCTTTTGATATGAAAGTATTGGCGTATGACCTGTATCCGGATGAAGCTGCGGCCCGGGAGTTGGGATTCCGGTATGTCCAGTTGGACGAAATTGTCGAAGAAGCCGATTTTTTAAGCCTGCATATTCCGGGAGATGATACCACTCAAAACATGATTGACTGGGAGCAATTGGCAGCCATGAAGTCGACGGCTTATTTGATCAATGCCGCCCGGGGCCAGGTTATCAACGAGGATGCGCTCTATCTGGCGCTGGAAACCGGAGCTATCGCCGGAGCCGCGATTGATAGTTTTGCAACCGAACCTCCGTATGATTCCAAACTTTTACACAGCAACAAGGTAATCGCCATGCCGCACATCGGTGCGGCTACCGATGAAGCGAACGACCGGATTATTCGTTTTTCGTTGCAAAACGCCAGAGATTACCTGGAGGGCAAAACGGCTTTAAATCAAGTAAAATTAGCTAATTAATCGGGTTTATAAAGGTGAATCAGCTAGGTTCCAACTCAAGACGCCTATTATTCTCGCGCAGAGGCGCCAAGGCGCAGAGTGCGAGATGCACTTTGCGAGATATTTTTTGGTAATTCGAGATATCGGTTGCCAACTCGTGAATAGGAAACGTCTAGGCCAGAAAACTAGTCTCAAAGCGCTTCGCCATTTCCCTGCGCCTCCGCGCCTCTGCGGGAGATATTCTTTTGATTTTAAATCAATAGATAGCTAGTAGATCACTACATCCAAATAATCTGCTGAATTAACTTTATAATCAGAATAATTAAATCTGAAACATCAAAATAAAGTTCCGTTTCGGAAAGGAAGTGCTTTAAAAAATGAAAACGATTGTCTGTTTTGGAGATTCCAACACCTGGGGACTCGATCCGTTCCAAGGGCCGCGGTTTAACATGGAGCAGCGCTGGCCGGGCGTGTTACGAGGTGCGCTTGGCGCTGGATACTGGGTGGTTGAAGAAGGCATGGGCGGCAGGACGATAGTATACGACGACCCGGTTGAGGGTTTCGCGTGCGGCCGGGATTATCTGATCCCCTGCCTGCAATCCCATACGCCGGTTGATCTAGTAATCATGATGCTGGGTACCAATGATCTTAAAAAACGCTTTTCGTTGCCTGCCTGCGATATTGCCAAGGGCGCGGGCGTATTGGTGGATTTGATACGGAAGGCAAACTATCCTCGCGGATATCTGGCGCCTCAGGTATTGCTGATCGCGCCGCCTCCCATTATGGAAGTGGGCCGATTTAAAGAGATCTTTACAGGCGGCGCTGAAAAATCCTTGAAATTCGGGGCCTATTACGCAGATATCGCTGAGACTTTCGGATGTCATTTTATGGACGCCGGCAAAATTATTCGTTCCAGTCCGGTTGACGGGATTCATTTTGATCCCGCTGAGCATGCCAAGCTGGGCCAAGCGGTTACTGAGAAAGTTAAAGAGATTTTAGGATAAGCGTCGGGAGGTTAAAGCGCATCTTCAAATCTCATTTTTTTAAAGTAATATTGGCGGTCATCATCAGTGATTTCCCGGATAACTTGACAAGGGTTGCCGGCGGCGATCACGTTAGGTGGAATATTCTTAGTCACTACACTGCCGGAACCAATAACCGTATTGTCTCCGATTGTTATGTTGGAGTTGACGATAGCCCCGCCGCCAATCCAAACATTATTGCCGATAGTGATGGGAAAAGAGCAACAAAATTCTCTGCGTTCATGGTGAAGGGGATGTCCTCCCGTAAAAAGGCGAACATTGGGCCCAAACATAACATTATCCCCAATCGTTACTTTCGCGCCATCGATAATGATACAATTGAAATTGGCGAAAAAGTTTTCGCCAACAAGAATATAGCGGCCAAAAATGCAGTAAAACGGAGATCGAATATTAAATTTATCGCCAATTTTTCCAAAAATGGTTTTAATGATTTTATTACGTTCTTCAACCTCGCTAGGGCGTAGAGTATTCAAATCAAATAATAATTCTTGTGTAAAATTGAAAGCTTTGGAAAATTCTTCATCATGTTTCCAAGGCCTACCCGATAACATTTTTTCTTTTTCAGTCATTTTTTTCATCTCCCAACTTTGTTCAAAGGAATTCAGAGATTCCCTTGCGCTTCGGAAATAAGAAAGTCTGCGCCGCAAAAAACAATTCAAAACATCCAACTTACAAAGGGAATGGTGAAAATCGAAAGAATGGTACTGAAAAAAACCAGCCGGGATGCAAACAATACGTCTCCCTTATTTTGCTCCGCAAAAAGGACTGACATTGTCGGAGCAGGCATAGCCACGATCAAGACGCAAACTTCCAGTAAAGCCTTTTGTAAATTGAACCATTTCAAGCACAATAAAACTAAAACAGGAATCAGTAATAGTCGTACTAATGCTCCATAATAGAGCTTCCAACTGAAAAAAAGCTCTAATGGCTTAACCTCAGCCAGCGTTGACCCGATAATGATCATGGATATCGGAGTGGACATTGAACCGATAATTTGCGAAGTTTGGGCGAGAGGCAGCGGTAATTTAACTGAAAACAGGAAAAACAGCATTCCTAAAAAGGTCGCAACCATTCCTGAATTAATAAAGGCCTTGGTTAAAAAATGACGATCCACTTTATCTGTAAAGATGAATGCTCCATAGGTCCAAAGAAAAATCGTCGTGGTGATATTATAGATGGATGCATAAAAAACCCCTTGTTGCCCGAACATATTGCCGATTATTGGATATCCCATAAAACCACAGTTGTTAAAAATACTGCTAAACCTGAGAATTCTGCCAGTATCCCCGTGCATACCAGAAAACAGAAATTTCCCCAATAATATTGCCAGGAGATGCGCAACAATTGAAAAAGTCAAAACAAATCCCATATTGGCCAGCATTTCCTGGGAAAAAGATAATTGAAAAGAAGATACCACCAAAAACGGAACAGCGACATTTAAAAGTAATTCCGTCAAACCTTTATTAAGGGCGGGATTTAAAATTCCCCGTTTTCTACTGCTATAACCAACAGTCACAATTAAAAACAAAACCAATACTTGAGTAATAATTTTCTGATCCATTGCCCGCTCCTGTCGGCTTTTTTAAGTATTCCTATCAATATGTCGGCTTTCAAACCAGGGTTTGACATCAGGATTAACACAATTTTTGGGCCAAATGCCTTGGAGAATTCCCCTAACTTCAGCTATACCCTTTTCAGGACACTCATGAATGGCTTCAAGAGAAATAGCACCTACATGAGGCGTTAGAATAACATTTTCTAATCCGAAAAACGGGCTTTCAACTGGACCCTGGGGTTCTTTGAAAACATCCAAATGTCCATACACGTCGATCCCCGCGCCGGCAATCCATTTTTCTTTTAAGGCTCTTGCCAACGCCAATTCGTCCACAATCAAACCCCGTGCCATATTAATCAGTATTGCACTTTTTTTCATCATCTTAAGTTCCCGTTCACTGATTAAATGCCTGGTTTGAGGAGATAATGGAATGAGAATCACGACATAATCACTTTCCTGCAGCAGTTTCTCCAATGAAACAGGTTCAACACCGAAAGATTTTTCGATTTCCGGGTTGACATTGCGGTGGTAATCTACGATTTTCATATTGAAAGCTTGGGCTCTTTTAGCAACTTCCCGGGCGATATTTCCAAAACCTATCAAACCTAATTTTTTACCGGCGATACGAGAGACATTTTCCATCGCCGATAATCGCGCGGTGTTCCATTCTCCGGAAATCATCTTCTGATTCATATCGGGCAGTCTTCGGGCCAGACTTAAAAGAAGCGCCATCGTATGTTCGGCCATTTCATTCAGACAGAAATCCGGTACATTGACTACAATAATCCCGCGTTCAGTAGCGGCTTCAAGATCGATTTTATCGGTCCCTACACCGTACCGGCAAATAACCTTGCATTTTTGAAGGTTACTGATCACATCCCGTCCAATTTTGGCAACAGTAACAAGTAAGACATCCGCATCTTTCGAAACATGAATGATCGCTTCGGGACTGGTATCCTCCAGTTCCACCAGTTCATCAATTCCGGCTGCTTTTATCCATTCCCGTTCTTCAGCGTTAACCGGAAAAATATCTGCATTCAATCGTATCGCTCTAACTTTTCCCATTTGAACACCCCCTGATCAATTTGGTTTTACTGAAATTCCCATGATCAATTCACGCTGTTTTACATTTTATATGAGAGTCATGATGAATCGGACATCGATCACTTGATTTCTTATACCGGCGATATCTTTTCTTTGGTATCAATGCCTAAGACTATTTTTTTATATTTGTAATAAAGGTCTGCAACGTATTCTTCATCAAACGCCGTTTTCTTGATGTCTTCAATCTGTGATAAAATGTGATTGATATTTTTGGTACGCAGATCTCCTTTTTGTAATAGATATTCAGCGTAATTTCTATGAAGATTATAATTGGCGGATAGTGCATAGGCGTCGGAATAGCCCCATGACTCAAGTTTCTTTATCCGGATAATATGCTCATCAATCGCTTCTAATACGGGATTGATATTATATTTTGTTTTATTGTAATATTTATTTAAATAATTGATCATCAGTTCAATACATAAGTTTCCCGGCGTTCTTCCCATTCCCAGCAGAGAACCGTCGATTACACAATTACGATTGTTTGAGCACATAGCCATGAAATCCTGGGCCATGGAATAAGCGAGGGATAAATTCTCATGGAGATGTAATCCAATAACAATCGACTTATCTAAATTGTTTTCAATTAAAAGATAAATCCGCTGCAGATCATTTTTAGTCATTGATCCGAACGTATCAACGATTGAAAACGCATATGGCTTTATGTCATTTATTTTTTGGACAAGTTTTAAAATATTAATATCAGAATATCCCATGATATTAATAGGATTGCAAAAACATTGATAACCTTTTTTGATTACTTCTTTGCAAAATTTAAGCCCCTCGTCCACATCGTAATCATGAAAAGTAACGCGAATAACCTCAATGGCGGCGCCATCATTCGGTTCCAGCTTTTTCAGGTCATATTGGTTATGCAACGCCATCGCTGTAAAATTTGTATTGGCACGATATTTTGGCAAAATGGCTTTTATTTCCTCAACATTATTAAATAAAGTACTATTACGGTCATAAATACAATTTCGCAGAAATCCAATTTCAATATAATCAACCTGGGACTCGATCAGATAGGTAATAATACTTTTAATGGCCAAAAATCCAAATTTCCAATTGTTAATATAACCGCCATCCCTTAGAGTACAATCCAATAAATTGACAGTGCCCATGATGAAGTCCCCTTTCTAATTGTATTTAAAATTATTTTTATAACTTCAAGGCAAATAATTTTTCAATAGCGTTTTCCCATTGGTTTCTGTTTTTTAATACAATCTCAATAAATTCACGAACAGCCCCTTCTCCGCCCTTTTTCGATAGTACGATATCACAATAATTTTTTACCTCAGACGCCGCGTCGACCGGACATGCGCAATATCCAACTATTTTCATGGCGGGTAAATCGTTTAAATCATCTCCGATATAGGCTAGTTCATCTTTTGAAATGATATTTCGCTCCATAAACTGTTCTAGATACGCTTGCTTATTACGTACCTCTTGAACCACATATTTCACTTTCAGTTCATTGGCGCGCTGTTCGACGCTATGACTTCTTCGACCGGTTAAAATCATGAATTCGATTCCCATTTGTTGGGCGAGTAAAATTCCCGCTCCGTCCTTAATGGAAAATTTTTTCGTTTCAACCCGTTTGTTATCGATATATATACCGCCGTCAGTCATTGTTCCATCAACATCCAATACAACTATTTTGAGATTCATATAATCCAACTAATCACCCGCTTTATAAAGAGATCTGTAAATCATGCGTGCGCTCATTATTATTGTATTTCTACCAGGGTTCATTCTTCATCATTTTTTACCCCCTCTCCATCGTAACAAAATTGCAATATATTATTTACAACAAATTGATATTATGGTAAAATTAAACATGGAAAAGCTGATAGTGATATCACTATTTGCTGCCAACCTGCAAATCATTGCTCCGGCCAAGAAGTTGATGATTTGCAGGTTTATTTTTTAACTCAGATATGGTTATGATGAAGTAAACGCAGATATATTTTCTAGAAAATTTATTGATAATATTAATTTTACCAATTCTTCCATAATTTGTCAAGCAATGACCGCTTCTAAAATTACTGCTTTTTATCTGTGAGGGAAACCAGAATCTTGGCCTGCTTGAAATCAAAATGGGTATTGGCTTGATTTTAATAATATGAGAAATGCTAGCGATATTTAGAAGTATTTTTAGAAGTAAATTAGAAGTAAAATGCCTCTAAAGCCTAATAAGTCTGTGATTATTTTTTTATTAAAAGAATAGGACTTGAGAAAATGATAGTCTGGGATTCTCAAAATAAAATAACCTAAGATAAAAATTATATAATAATAAATATTGAACGCTGCAATAAAAGGTGAATCGTGAAGGTCTACCTTGCCATCACCGACAACCAATGGTTTTCCTACCTCTCCCGTCTTCATCCGGATGAAATCAACTTCTGGCAACCCGGCGGGAGCCAAGCTTTCTCTGCCCTCGAACCCGCGCGCCGTTTCTTTTTAAACTCCATAGCCCTTAGAATTTTATCGTTGGCAGCGGTTTTTTCGTCCGTCATTCCTTTTTACCAATCACTCTTGCTTGGGACTCCTTCGGCGAAAAGAACGGTACTCCGGACTTTCCAACATTCAAAGCGAAAATTATGAAGTATCGTTCCAAAAACGGTAAAATTGAAATTGATCCGGTTATCGGTTGTATTATTCTAACAAGTCCGTTTTTCTTCGATGAGCCGGAATGGATTCCGGTTCCGGCGGATTGGAGTCCTAATATTGTACAAGGGAAAAGGAAAACCATTCATTCAATAATTCACAGACCCTCGCTATCGAAAGACGGCGGGGTATTTTGATCAATTCATATCAAGTTTTTCTTATTTTTTCCGAAAACTAGTGAAGAAGGAAAAATTATCTAAATGTTTTGTAAAAAAAGAAGGATATTTTGTATAATGTTAGAACAGTTGTCATAGATACCGCATCATAACAATTGTGACAACTAGTAATGTTAAAAGTAAACTTGGTGAAAACCAGGGGCGCAAAACTACGGGTCTAAAGTTAACACCACGACCGCCGAGTTGCCATAAATAGTTGTCTTTATTTTTTTATATCGAGGTGTCGAATTATTGAAACTGGCGAAACTAGTAAATCAGGAGTAATTAAGGGCCTTTTATTAGCATTACTTCCGGCAAGCTCTTTACTTCTTAATTATTGCGCTAAATCTGATTGTTTTCTTGATTCCCTACAAGCACAAGGAATATTAGGGAATCAAGTGAAACTTATTTCATTAAAAGATCGCTTTTTATTAATAAGTTTATTTCTACAAATTCCCACTGCAATTATTATATGGTATTTACAATTTCGGAATCAATATTTGACAAAACAGCAAGAAGCTTCAATTCTTGATTATAAAGAAGTGTTTTTAAAAACTTTAGAAAGTGAATTACGCAAAAAACAAATATGTACCAAACTTAAAGATGTTAATGTCAGAATATTTTTACCCTATAAATTCTTTAAGACTAAGAAAGCCATTGAAAAAGTTTTTTTTAGGGGGAGACCAGTTTTCAAAAAAGAGCTTAAAATAAAAAATGTAAGAGGCCTATTTACTCTCAAGATGCCACCTAATTTGAGTTTTATTGTTGAACCAAAAGATAAGGCTCAAGGTTTAGTGGGTATGTGCTACGACACCAAACATATGGTTTTCGATGAACAATTAAGCAAATCAAGCATAGACTATAAATTGGATGAATATCAATCAACCAGAACTAATGAACTTGAATTTTGCTTGTGTTTTCCTTTATTAGATCAGCATTCGAATGTGATTGGCGTTGTAGGCTTTGATAGTATTAACCGAATAAAAGTCGGTGATACTAAAGGCAAAGAGATCTGGGGGGATTTGGTAAACAATTTTTGCTATATTTTACCAGAAAAATTCCCTTTTATATTTAATTAGAAAGGAGGACTTCCAATGGCCGCTGTATTAGTCAAGGAGTTCCCCAGAAAACTAGAAAAAAGAGATAAGGATAATTACTCAGCTAAAATTGGCGGTACGATTTTTAGTAATGTTCCTGTGTCCCCAAAAACTTCGCCATCTGATAAAAACTGCAAAAAATGAAGTAATCGCTTTCATTCTTGCTTATTTATAAATCATAAATTTGAACCAGGTTTTTGCCTGGTTTTTTTATTTACCATCTATAAATAACTCTCCATCTCATTCTATCGCCATTCCCAGTTCTTTTCATATATCCCGGCTAACTGCCCCCTGTGTCAGAATAGATGTCGTAGGACTCCGAGCAAAGCATAGCGAATAATATGCACATATTAAACCCTATGCAGAAGAAGGACCTCATGAAGTCCGGTCCGGAATGGCTTGTTGCTTCGGGAAGATTTACATACTTTGTTCGATAGAGGTTATATGACTCATCACCAACCAATTTGCAATGATTTAAATTTATTTGAATGCAAATTGGTTTTTTGACTATCATGTGGAAGTCAGTGGACGAATTAAAGAAGATTACAGCAATGGGAAAGAGTATTATGCCGCATGAAATGCGATACATGAGAAAGCAATTGCTGATATTTCCGGGTAATGAGGGAGACAGGCCGTCGAGGGCGTTTATGGATTGGCATAATGAACGGGTGTATGGGTCGTAAAAAAGTATAAATTGTAAAGGGTAGTGAAATAGATATTTGAGGATCGCTCGGTGAATTTTTTAAGATAGAACCTTTAAGAAATCAGATTGGGAGAAAACTATTTCTTTAAGTTGCGCGGCGACATAATAATCGGTTTTTGGTTTTTCCCATTCAAAGGATAAAAGAAGTTATGAGCGCAGAAGAATATCGTGAAATGTCTCGTAGACGAATTACAAAATGGAAAGAGGAAAACCCCAAAGAATATTCTGAAGCAAGAAAAAAATCATGAAATAATCAAAACACCTGAATGCCAAGCTAAACGAAAAATAAGCCTTGGCAAGTGGGTTGAAAAAAACCCAGAAAAACATAAAGCTTGGCAGGAAAAGCTAATAAGTTCGAGTACAAGCCAAAAAGCTAATGAAAAGCGTAAAACATCACTAAAAGAATGGCGCGATAAACATCCTCAAAAAGCGCAAGCATATGCACAAAAAAGAGCTAAGGCTTCCGCAGCGAAAACCAGCAAAGAAATTTGTATGATTGATTTACAGTCGGGGAATATCTTACATGTATTTCCAAGTCAGCATGCGGCAGCAAATTGGCTAGTAGAAAATGGTAAAGCTAAAAATACGAATTGTGTTGCATCAATTAATGCTGTTTGCTTACGTAAACCATGTACAACAGGATATGGATATCGCAAAAAAGCTTATGGATATGACTGGCGTTTTACATCGGAAATTATATCTAAGGAATAATACCTCTAACAACGCGTTCAGCCCGACGAGCCGCGAGTTAAAAGTATGGTGTCCGGAAATGCTGCCTTTCGATGTAGCAATGGCCATGAATGGCGGACGTGCGGATCTCCCTTATTTCCTGGTCCGATTAAGGCGACATTGAGTTTTAGAAATATTTCAATATAGTCCGTCGTACCATCTCCAGCGGAAATCTCCAATATTTCATTTCAAGTCCTCCTTATTTATTCAAAGCTTCCCTAATAAGGTAAGCCGAACGCTAAAATTGTGGTTTAAATATGTAATAGCAAAGGCTTTGGGAAACAAGGTATTCCAAAAAATTTCTTTACTTCTTTTCTGGAAAACGATATAATATGTTTACACAAAAACCTCCGCACTTATTTGCAAATGCGGAGGTTTTTAAGAAAAGGATGATTTTTTTGGAAAAGGATCGTCTTATTAATATTGAAAAAGTCTTTTTAGATAATCACGGCTATGCGACTACCACGAAATTATTAAGGGCGGGGGCCAACAGTCGGCTGATTTTAAAACTTATTGCGGATGATAAAGCTACCAAAATCAAACGTGGCCTCTATAGATGGAATTTATATTCCCCAAAATCCGAAGAAGATTTGATTGAATTAGCGACGACCTTACCGGAAGGTGTTTTTTGCCTATTTACAGCCTTATCTTATTATGAATTGACGACATATAATCCTCAAGAATTTAATATGGCTATTTTCCGGGATTCGCATAAACCGCTACTTCCGGATTATCCACCGGTTAAAGTGTTTTATTTCTCCGAAAAGCAATTTAATACGGGTATTTCAACCCTTCAAATTGAAGGACATGCAGTGAAAATGTATGATGTTGAAAAAACGATTTGTGATTGTGTACGTTATCGGAATAAAATCGGACTCGATATCATGCAAGAGGCACTGAAGACTTATATGGCACGAAAAAATCGTAATCTAGACAAGCTATGGCATTATTCAGAAACCCTAAAAGTTAAGTCTGTAATTAAGCCTTATTTGGAGGCTTTGCTCTGATGGCTGAAGTAAAAAACATTGCAGCATCTATTAAAGTAAAGCTTAAGACAATAGCTGATAAAGAACAAAAACCTTTTAATTTTAGTTGATTATAAATTTCACTCAGGAATTCTCGACAAGAACATACGTTCGTGGTAAAATACAGTTGAACATACGTTCTGAGTGGAGGACTTCCTATGAAAAAATA
>WSSedL1CaDRAFT_10000397_pt1 | contig 30811 bp, 26 predicted proteins | sample WetSurSL1Cattail_FD_9464 | JGI IMG/M metagenome (IMG submission 9464)
GCAGAATTTCGGGAAGAGCGTGGCTGATAAGAGCTATGGTTGAGTGAGTGTGACTGACTGGCTGAGTGACCAAAGCAAAGCTGTGAGTTTGTATGGCAAGCATTGTCGGTTAAAGCAATATCAAACTGTAGCGCAGTATTCGACATAAGCCTCCAAAAAAAGAACGTATGTTCTTAAAAGATAACATAGAAAAATAAGGGAATACAATGTTTATATGTAAAATTATAGAAATATGGAGCGACATAGTATATTGAAAACAGTAAGAAGGGAGAAGCAAGGGAGAAATTCTTTCTTTATGATTCTAATGCTTTCATCTGTCTTTGGTAACGCTAAGCTGACACCCTTCGTTGTAATAGCAAGTTGTCGCTTAATGGAGATTTCCTTCTCCTTAAAGTTTACATCTTCCCATTTAAGCCCGAGAGCTTCCCCCCGGCGAAGTCCTGCAAGACCGGTAAGTGCAACTGGAGCCTCCAATTCTGTTCCCTTTAATAGGTCCAGCAGCTTGAGTATTGTTTTGTAGTCGAACACCTCTGGAGAATACTTTCGTAACTTTGGAAGCTGTGCCTTCTTTGCAGGATTCTTCTGTATCAGGCCATTATCGCCTGCATAGCATATTGTTACCTGCGTATGCAGAACAGGGTGTTCAAGAAGGAAAACATTTTGGCGGCTGAGTATTGCAGAAAGAAGGCATACATTGAATAGTTTTATCGGATGGATAGGTGGAAAGAACTTTCTCAAAAAGGAAATCGTCAGTAGATTCCCAAGCGGATTTAATAGATACATAGAAGTGTTCGGCGGAGCTGCATGGGTCTTGTTCTATAAGGACAAGCATGCAGAAATGGAAGTATATAATGATTTCAACAGCGACCTTGTCAATCTTTTTAAATGTGTAAAATACCACTGCCCGGAGCTACAGCGTGAATTATCCTATATGCTTAATTCAAGGGAGTTGTTCGAGGATTTTAAGGCTCAGTATAATACCAGGGGAATGGCGGATATACAAAAGGCCGCACGTTTCTTTATGCTGCTAAAAACTAGCTACGGGAGCGGCCGGGATTCTTTTGGATGTGTGAAGAAGAATATAGAATTAATGAAAGAATATTTAACCAGGATTGCGAACCGGCTGTCAGGGGTTGTTATTGAAAACAAGGATTTCGAAGATCTGATTCATGTATACGATAAACCAGATGCTTTTATCTACTTGGACCCGCCTTACTATGGTGCCGAGAAATATTATCAGGCTCAGTTTTCAGAACAGGATCATCAACGGCTTTGCACAGCACTTCATGATATAAAAGGTAGGTTCCTTTTATCATATAATGACTGCTATTATATCCGGACTCTATATGGGAATTTTTGTATTGAGGAGATTGAACGGAACCATAACCTGCTTAACAGGTATGATGGAAAAGAAAATACTTATAAAGAATTACTTATCAGAAATTACTAGTCTTGACTGATTTTCACTAGAGTAATCTATTAACTATTCTGCATACTTGAAGTAAATCTTAATATTGTCCATATAGCCCAGGATGTGGTAATATATTTATATCCATATCATTCTTTGGGGGAATCATAATGAAAAGGATGCTTTCAATTGTTATCATATTCGGGTTGCTTCTTTCATTTCAAATAAATTCTTTTGGTGGAAGTACAGAGGTAATCGAAAAATTTATAAATGAACATAAAGACACTCTTCGTGTCCAATCTGTTGATATTACTCCGAGAGTTGCCTGTCCGGGGACCGACATAACAATAAAGGTAGAAGTTAAAGGAAATTCATCTTATATAACTTCTTTACTATTCACATTTAGATCTCCTTCAGGAATTACAACCAGAGAAGTTATTCTTAAAAAAGGCGAGCAAAATGATATTTATACTGGTGTTTTTAAAGTTGGCGATAAAGATGAACGCGGTAAGTGGAAAATGGAATATGCGTATAATAATTATATTAGTCCCGTGGATAATAAGGAACGACAAGATATATTTTGGATGCCGACTAGGAGTACGAATGAACTTTGGCTGAAAGCGCTCAGGACTAAATTTGTTCCGGACCCTGATCAAGTGAATTTCATAATTATTAGTGGATCATTAAATGACCTGCAGTTATACAATATTGATAATAATGGCTGGGGCTATATCAATAAGGCGGGCGAAGTCTATATCGAACCTAAATATGTTTTTGCTTCAGACTTTTTTGACGGACTTGCGCTCATAGCTACTTCAGATAATAAATGGGGTTATATAGACAAGAGCGGACAAGAGGTTATCAAGCCACAATTCGAACAGGCAAATAATTTTTCTGAAGGGTATGCGGTTGTTGAAAGTAATAAAAAATTTGGGTTCATTAATACTAAAGGGGATATAGTAATTGATATGACGTATGATTTTGCCGGACCTTTCTCTGGCGGTGTAGCCTGCGTCAAGGTTGGCAAAAAATCAGGCTACATTGACAAAACCGGTAAAGTAATTGTTCCACTTATCTATGATAATGCAAGTAATTTATCGGAAGGACTAATTGCAGTTAAGAGTAATGGAAAGTGGGGATACATAGACAAAGCCGGTAAAAGTATTATTAAATGCTCATTTGAGACTGCATCCGAATTTTCTGAAGGCTTGGCGGCAATACAGGTAAGCGGAAAATGGGGTTATATTGATAAGTTTGGCAAATTGGTTATACCAGCGATATATGACTTCACTGCCGATTTTAGTGAAGGTCTGGCTGCCGTATCAATAAATAAAAAATTGGGCTATATAGATAAGACAGGGAAAGTTATAATTCAGCCTCAATATGACTTGCCTTTTCCAAAAGATTATTCGGATTTTCATGAAGGCATGGCATTGGTTGGAACAAATGATAAATGGGTGTTCATAGATAAAAATAACAATTTATATAGTAAGGTTAAATTTAATACTGTTTTAGCTCCGTATAACAGAGGTATGGCACTGGTAGCCACGGATGAGAAGATCGGTTATGTTAATAAACGTGGTGAGTTTGTCTGGTCACGAGATAGAAAGAAATAAAAACCTACTTCCTCTCAATTGTGAATTTGAAGTGATACGGGCCCCCGCAACCAAGATGATAAAAGGTTTTTAGGAATTTTCCTAAGAGCCTTTTTCAATGTGCTGCGACTACTTTACCTTTAATTCGATTTAACTTTTGTAAGCTTCAATGCTACTTCTTTATACACCTTCTACACTTACCCAATCCATATCAAAGCATTCAGTCAGCGGATGTTCGGGTGGTCGATGTGATGTCCCTGGCACTGAAGAAGTTCTTCTTCACGAAGCCAACCACATTTTCTATCGGGCCTTTGCTTTCCGGGTCAGCTTTGTTACAGACCCAGAGCTTCAGATCCTGTTCCGTACAGAAGTCGCCGAATGTCCTGGTCTCAATAACCTCACCATAGGTTTCGCTGGCAACGAATACAGCATCCTGATCTATAACAAGCTGTTCCGGACGCCCGCCAAGCTTGCAGAAGGCTCTGTAAATGGCAAGACATGCTTCCATGGAATTATATTTATGATCCTGTGCAAAGACACAGATCAGACGGCTATAACGCAACAAAAAGCATATGAAGTGGATATCTACACTTGGCGCCACATGTTCCTGTCCGAAGTCAATCAGCATCTGGTCACCCGGCGGGGTATCGAATACATGGTCATAGATCCATCTGTTCTCAGGCTCGCTTTGAGGCATATGATTATATTATTGAAGTTGAGAAAACAATAAATAGCGCTTTGCAGATTTTAGATTAGCATAAAATAGCATATTCCAGTACAAAAATCAGGGAAGCCCGATACATACCTCATAGCCCGAAGACCGCTGATCCATATCCTGCCCCCACAATCAACGAACCCTACAGGCATTAAAGCAAGTAGGGCTTTGTATTATCTGGAAGACGGTTGACATAAAATCGAAATGAGGGACAGATTTATAAATGGGCTCAGGAAGCCACTACCACTTAGGTGCTGGGAGTAAGTCACCAGTAATCTTGTTAATCTCATCAAATGCGTGAAGTACTGCTGAACCGATTATAGATTCCCGATGTGGGAGATACTATATTCTGATTCAGGTAACAAAGGAATTAATAGGCAGAAATGCATTGATTGCAGGACAATAAAGTAAAGAAAGGATAACGAAAGTAGAAATATGCGAATGGTGATGAGGTTAAAATGCTTTTATAATGATATAGGTGGTAAGATTTATCACTGTATGCAACTAATAATTTGGGAATAGGAATAGGAATAGGAATAGGGAATAATGAATAAAAGCGATAGCGCAGAATCCGCTCATGTGGGCGGGTTTGCCGATTCGCGTCAAAATTATTATGAAAATGAGGTGCGATTTTTATGAAACCATTAAGCGATTACAGCCACATTCGAGGTATTCACATGGGCTTTGAAAAAGGTCCGGATCACATGCCGCTTGAGAAACAGCTTGAATACTGCCGGAAGTTGGACCTCAACTCCAATCGTTTGTTCACGGACTATGCACATTATGCCCTTGATCCGGAAGGCGTAAAGAAATATTTAAAGGAAACGATTGAGCTTTGCTGGAAATATGGTGTTTCTACCATGCAGATATTGTTTGGCGGGAACCAACTGGACCCGGTCATCCTCGAACCGGAATTCTGGGCGGAAAAAGGCGACCCGTATGTACGTGACATGGTACTGCTGCTAAAGGATGAGCCGGGACTTCTCATGTGGGATGTAATGAACGAGCCGACCTGCAATCTCTGGTACTCGGATGCGCCTGAAGACGAAAAGCCGGCTCGATTGGCAAAGATCACTGGATTTCTGAAGCATTACTGTGCGCTTGTCAAGGAACTGGACCCGGATGGATGCATTACCATCGGGCATACGGAGGCCTGTGACCTCGAGCCGTCCGCCGCCTGGGTGGATGTGCTGTGCTTTCATGATTACAGGGAGACCCGTGCACGTATTGCCGAAAACTACGATCTTGCCGAGGCATTGGGACGCAAGTATGGCAAACCGGTAATCAACTCGGAAACCTGTTGCAACTGCCGCGCCAACCCATATGATCTCGCAATCAAAACCTGCGTGGACAGGCAGATGGGCTTTTATGTGTTTTGTCTATTGGCTGAAGGCTTCTGGGGAGAGGTGCACGGCCTCATCTATCCGGACGGTACCATACGCAACCCGGAAGCTATTGCTGCACTGTACGGCTTCTTCATCAACCGCTCGCCGTCACGCATAAAACCGAATCCGAACCGCGAGGGTTACGTCTATAAAGCGATAAAGGGTCTTGAAGAAGCACTCACGGATACGCGAGGCCTTTTTAAAAACGTCGACCGGAGCTCCAATGAGATTCTGGAGGCTGCCGAATATGCTGCGAACCTTCTGGAGGCAAACGGCATGGTGGCCACGTACGACCTTCCATCTGCAAAGATACTGGACTGGCGGGCGCAACAGGAAAGCGAGCGCGATATGGTTGCCATCCGCAAGTTTGCATACGATCTTGGGAAGACGCTGAAAGAGTGGGCACAGGTGCTTTGACAAGGATTATGGACAGGAGCGTGTAACACAATGAAGAAAGCAAAACTGAAAGTGGACAGGGACTTTGCCATTGCACGGATTGACAAGCGTATTTTCAGTACGTTCATTGAACCTATCAGAGATATTGTTTATGGTAATATTTATAATCCCAATCACCCCACGGCTGATGAACAGGGCTTCCGCAAGGATGTGCTGCAGCTGATGCGGGAGTTGAATACGGCTGCCATCCGATATCCCGGCGGCAATTTCGTGTCTGGCTATCATTGGATGGACGGAATCGGCCCGAAGGAGAAGCGCCCCGTGCGTTACGAAAAGGCGTGGTTGTGTGTTGAGACAAACCAGATGGGCATCGATGAATACACCGACTGGGTCAGAAAGGTCGGTTCAGAGCCGATGCTGGCTGTCAATCTTGGTACTGGTACACCGGAGGAAGCATCTTATGAGATCGAGTACACGAATATGGAGGGTGGAACTTATTTCAGCGATCTGCGTAAAAAATACGGTCATGAAAAGCCTTTCGGCATAAAGATGTGGTGTTTGGGTAATGAGATGGACGGCACCTGGCAACTGGGAGAAAAAACGGCTGAAGAATATGGCCGCATTGCATACGAGGCCGCAAAGCAAATGCGCAGTGTTGACCCTGATATCGAGCTGGTGGCCTGCGGCAGCTGTGCCAATGACAAAAGCCACCCCACCTATCCCGATTGGGATTGCGTTGTGTTGGAGCATTGCTACGAAAATGTGGATTATCTTTCCCTGCACCGCTACTATAGCTATGATCCTGAGCGTGTGAAGGGGACATTGTTCCCGCCGCAGTTTACTCCGGAGGATCTGCCCTGTATTCCCGGAGATATGGGTAACTTCATTGATACTGTTTGCGCCGCCGCTGATTTTGTGAAGGGCCGGAAATATTCGGATAAAACAATCCATATCTGTTTTGACGAGTGGGGTGTGATATCCAGCCGGACAGCAAAGGCGGAGGGACTAGACTGGAGTGAACGCGCAATCCCCGGGGAAGAACCGCGTGTTTTTGCAATGAACCTGATTGACGCAGTGCTGTTTGGCAGCCTGCTTATTACTTTCATCAACAAGAGCGACCGTGTAAAAATCGCCTGCCAGTCTATTGTGATCGGAAGTATGATTGCGGCGAATCCCAACGGCGGCGCTTACAGGCAGACTACATTTTACCCCTTCCAGCATGCGGCTGCCTATGCCAGGGGCATTGCACTGTGTCCGGCACTGGATAGTCCGCTGAAGAAGACCGATGGTTATGGAGAGCAGCCGTTTATCCAGACAGCAAGCGTATATGACGAGGAAACCGGCACCGTAACGGTATTTGCCGTTAACCTTAGTTTACGTGAGAGCGTTGAATTGGACTGCAAGCTGCAATTTGACAGTGTAAAGCTTTTGCAACACATACAGATGTACGACGATCAGCCGCTTGCTGTGAATACCTTTGAAAATCCGGAGCGTATAACGCCAAAGGACGTCAGGATTAACACAAATCAGGTTGTGCTGCCGCCGCTGAGTTGGAATGTACTTCGTTATCAGGTGAAATAGGAATTGATCAAAATATTGGCTGATTGGTTTTCCATTGAATTCATTTGGAGTACCATCTGAATTAGTGTTACGGAGGCCTTCGACATAGTCAGAAGGGTAATAGTAACTATAATTATCACTCAAGCCTTTGGTAGAATTAATTGAGACATTATCCGAATACTCCAGACAACTCCAGTGTATATGGTTAACTTTAAGTCATTTTATGCTGTGTGAGAAAATGGCAAAACATTATCCGTCAAAGATTGACAAGTTTCGACAATGGTATTATAATCAACCCAATGTTCATTTTAGCACAAGAGTTAACTTAATTATATAGGTCTTGAAAAAGGCAAAACTGTTTAAAAACAGCGACGCAAAACTGCGAGTCTAAGGTGGAAACACTATGATAGTCGGGTTGCCAGCATAAATATTTTATTTATTTACGACAAACCATGCCTGTCTATAGGACATGGTTTTTTGTGTGTAAAGATTATAAATTAACTTGAATAAAAAATCAAAGTATATATAAGGGAGAGAAAATGATGAAGAGTATGAAAACGAAAATGGTAGTTTATATAGGTACATTACTGCTGATAGTCTGTGCAGGTTTGGGTATTATATCATATGTCATCGCAACAAATACAGTAACTGCAAATACTGAAGAAGCTTTAACACGCATTGCAGACACAGCCGCTAAGGTTGTTGAAAGCAGAATGAATGATCAATTAAATTCCTTAAGTGTTATCGCCTCTATGGAAAAAATCCGGGATATGAATGGAAGCATGGATGGAAAGCAGGATATATTTAATGAGCAAATAAAAACATTTGGATACATAAGAATGGGGATAGCTGATAAGAGCGGAAAGCTTACGTCCACTAATGGCAAAACTTCTGATATCAAAGATCGTGAATATTTCAAAGAAGCTCTATCCGGGAAAATGACTGTATCCGATCCGATAGTAAGTACGATTGACGGATCGGTAGTTATTATTAACGCGGTTCCGATAAAAAACGGCGGTGAAGTTGCAGGAGTTTTAATAAGTGTATCTGACGGGTATGCTTTAAGCGACATTGTTAACGATATTACTTTCGGTAAAACCGGCAAAGCCTTCATGATTACCAAGAACGGAACAACTGTTGCACATAGCAATAAGGATTTGGTACTTAGTATGGACAATGATTTTGAAAGTGTAAAGAAGGATCCAAAGCTTCAACCTTTAGTTGATTTGGAGAAGCAAATGGTTGAAGGAAAAGAAGGTGCAGGCAAATATAACTATAATGGTACAGTTAAATATATGGGGTTCGCTCCAGTTCAAGGTACAAATTGGTCTCTGGCAATTGCCGCACCGGAAAGTGAAGTACTTGCAGGGCTAATTACGCTGAGGACCTCAATGCTAATATTTTCTTTGATTTTCTTGCTGATAAGTATAGGTTTTGGATATATGATTGCCAGATTGATTTCCAATCCAATAATATTAGCAGTAAAGCATCTGGAAATTATTGCCTCCGGAAACTTAACAAACCCAGTTCCTGTAAAATTCATGAAATTGAAGGATGAAGTTGGCGTTTTAGCAAGAGCGATGAATACGATGCAAATTTCCATAAGAGGATTACTTGTTAAAATAAGTGATATGGGAACTATTTTAGCAGCTTCCTCTGAAGAAATGATGGCTTCTACGGAGGAATCAAACAAAGCGTCAGAGCAAGTTGCAAATGCGGTTAATGATATTGCCAAAGGTGCCGGCGACCAGGCAAAAGAGGCTCAAGAAAGCTCGGAAAAACTTATGGCTCTGTCCGATGGACTTAGCAATATAGTTAATGGTTCAGATCTTGTGGGCAGATATACCAGCCAAGTAGTCCAATTGAACAAAAAAGGTACGGAATCTATGAGTTTATTAAAAGATAAGGTCCAGGCTAATGCTGATATAAGCAGTAAACTTGGAGATAGTATCGGGATACTGGCTAACCAATCCGGATCAGTAACCCAGATTGTAGATACAATACAAAACATAACGGCTCAGACCAACCTGCTTGCCCTTAATGCCGCTATTGAAGCAGCCAGGGCGGGTGATGCCGGACGAGGGTTTGCAGTAGTCGCCGATGAAATCAGGAAGCTTGCCGAACAAACACGTACTTCTACCATAGAGATAAGCTTGATAGTAAAAAATATACAAAGTGATATCAGCATTGCCCAGGATAGAATGGTTACAGGCGGCGAGCTCGTTAATAAAGCAAATGAAGGTATATCTGATACCCAGAAGGTATTTGAAGAAATATCTATTGCAATCGATAAAGCAATGGAGCAAGTTAATAACCTTGTAGAAAGTATACAAAACGTAAATGAAAGTAAAAATGGTGTAGTTGCTTCAGTTCAGGAGATAGCAGCAATATCTGAAGAATCTGCAGCAGCTACTGAGGAAGTTTCTGCTTCTGTGGAGGAGCAGGCTTCAATAATTAACCAGATAGCACAGACAGCTGAAGATTTGGCTAAAGTGGCAAGCAACTTACAGGACCAGATTAAACTATTTACTATTTAGGAAATGTAATAGACTATAAAAAATGGAATGCCGGATAAATATTACTTATTAACAGCACGAATGCACCTGTGGGGTAACAGGTGCTTTATTTGTCCCTGAGACTGCTAATGTTGTGTATAAGTTTCCGAAAGGATAGGAATACGAGATTGCAGAATTTTAAAATAGAAACATTTCCGGATAAGATAAAAATTTATACTGCTATATACAATTAAAAAAGATTTGGGCTCCGCAGGGCTTTTTCACTTGTAGTACATTTGGCGTTTTGTGAAATAGCTTTAACAGTGGCAATATGATACTGGTGCCTAATGACAGTATGTTACAAATCGCAAATACTTGTTGTGTTTTATTTTCTTGCGAGCGCCAGGAACTTAATATTCTTACCGTCGCAAAGCTCAATAACCTGCGCTTCCCCCCTGGCATTCTCTAAGGCGAACAGGGTGAATTTGTCCAACAAAAGGGTTTCCCAATACAAACCGCATTCTTTTCGGTTCAAACCGACCTTTTTGATAAATTTGCCCAAATCCTTCATATTATCCAAACGAAGATAGATGGAATCAAATAAAGACTTATAATCTTCCACTTTCCCAGGCATATAAAAGAGCCCTTTCTCCAGATCGGGTAAAAAACCGTTCATATCCCTGGCAGCCAATACGAATTTACTATCGGGCAGCTTTTTTGCCATACTGAATTCCTCCTCTTCTATCTCAACTACAAAATAACTTAATGCATTCTGATAACCATAGTAGTTTTCTATAACATATATTTATGTGCCATCCCCCTCCCGTATTCGTACAAGTTTCTGAATATGTTTTTGTTATGCCCTTCCTTGATGATGAAATATGGTCGTATTGGGCCGGTTTTGAGAGCTCACAGACTTTGTTTTGCCGGTATGACAGTCGAACTGGCAATAGTGCAATGATGTTGACTTATTATTGAGGGCATTGTATACTTAAAATTAGATTAGAAATGGGAAAAGTCTCCACGACGAGATTTTTTGTTGCAAGACAAAAAATTGTTGTGGAGTTTTTTTTATTCATTTTTACTACTGTAAAGTTTTTTGATAACAGCAAGATTGACGCACCGGAAACGTTTATCTCTAAGCTTGTCGACACTTTAAAGGGCGTATGAGGCTGATATAGGGAGGCATTTTAATGATTACGACAAAGAATACAAACAAATGTGTCTATCCGATACAAAAGTCAATAAATAAATGGTTTGACGAAATGCAGCTTTATGTGGCTCCATCCTGCAATATGTTGTGTAACTTCTGCTCGAGAAGCTCGGATTGTTCACTCAATGGCAACAATCCTGTATATTTGAGCAGGGCGATGACTCCGAGTCAGGCTGTAAACTGGGCAATCAGTGCTGTCACAAGAGATCATAGGATCAGAGTGATAAAAATATCAGGGCCAGGTGAACCTTTATGCAATCATCAAACCTTTGAAGTATTCAAAAGACTGCAGCCAAGGCTGCAGGACTATATTTTTGGAATAAGTACAAACGGACTCCTGCTGGAGGAAAAGCTCGAAAAGCTGCTTCAATTGGATGTAAGTATGGTTGATTTATCAATTAATGCTGTTACCCCTAATATTATCTCCAAACTTTATTCCAAACTAATTCTAAATGAAAATGTAATTTCAGAACCGGATAAGGTTGTAAAAATTCTGCAGGAAAGACAGATGAGTGCACTGGAAATATGTCGGAAGTATAAATTGACCACAAAAATCAATACGTTGTACTTTCCAGGTATCAATGACAATGATATCGTTCAAATTGCAGAAATGTGCCGTGATTATGGTGTTTCGTCCATGTGCCTCATTTCGGGTTATCCAGGTGGAAAGTTTGCGGGAATACAAATCCCGTCGGTTGAAGAGATGATGGGACTACAGAAACGGATATCATCAATTATTCAGGACGTCCGGATGAAAACCTACATATCGTGAGAAACTTTCTCCCAATCATTTATGGCACGACACCAGGAATTTTCATAAGAGCCTGTTTGTGCTGAATAACCGGAATGCAGCAATTTTTGGTTCGCAAGAAAAAAGAAACAAGAGTTTAATCCTGTTTCTTTCTATTCGGTTTAAGAAAGGGTCTTATCCTTTTGAGGAGAACTTGTATATGGTTGTGTGCTTGTATTCTTCGCCCGCTTTGAGTACAGGGGAGGGAAAATGCTTGTGTTTCATGGCGTTCGGGAAGAACTGGGTTTCCAGGCAAAGTCCGGTTCTCTTCTTGTAGCTGACGTTGCATTTTCCGATCCGGGATCCGTCCAGGAAGTTTGCAGAATAGAACTGGATGCCGGGTTTGGTCGTAAATACCTCCATAAACCGACCGCTGGCAGGCTCGAATACTTCGGCAGCTTTTTCCGTCAGCTTGCCGCTTGTATTTAGTACCCAGTTATGGTCGTAGCCGTTGCCACAGGCGATCTGCTCATCATTAGCCGATATGCCGCGGCCGATTGGTGTAAGCCTTGTGAAATCAAACGGTGTTCCTTTGACAGTCCGGAAGTCACCTGTCGGTATGCCTTCGTTATCGATAACGGTAATTTTATCGGAATTGATATAGAGTTCGTGATCCAGTATATCACCGGAAGCGTGTCCCTTCAGGTTGAAATAAGCATGATTGGTCAGGTTGACAACGGTGTCGCGGTCTGTAACAGCGTGATATTCAATGACCAATTCGTTTTCCTCCGTCAGCGTATAGACTACCGTGACGTCAAGATTGCCAGGATAGTTTTCTTCTCCGTCCACACTTCGATAGGTCAGTTTGAGGGCTTGTCCCCCGTTCCTGGATATGATTTCTGCTGTCCACAGGACTTTGTCGAAGCCTTTCAGGCCACCGTGGAGATGATTATCGCCATCATTTTTTGCCAACTGGTATGTAACCCCGTTCAGTTCAAATTCCGCATCCTCAATCCTGTTTCCGTGCCTTCCGATGATTGCGCCGAAGTAAGGCCCTTGGACAAGGTAACCGTCGATGGAATCGTATCCGAGGGTGATATCCTCAAGCTTGCCGTTGCGGTCGGCGACCTTCAGACTGACGATGATCCCCCCGAAATTGGTTATATCGGCAATCGTGCCCTTCTTATTTGCTAAAGTAAAAAGATCCGCCGGCTTTCCTTCCGCCGTTTTCCCAAAAGGTCTTTTCTGAATACCCATGCAGCATTTCCTCCTCTATTGTTTTCTTATATTATTCTACACATTATTATAATAACATTAGGGCTGCAATGAAATACTTTATATCACAGCTTTTATAAGTACAGAGGCAATATTAACAAAATGTTCAAACATAATCTCTAATTTCGTAACAACTTGTTGTTAATATAATAATATAAACTTTTTCATTTAGCACCCTCCTTTAACTTCTTTTAATGCTCCGGGCAATCGGGACTGGTTGTTGACTGTGTCAGCTGCTTTCCCTTGCACCGGAGCTTAATTGTTTTAAAAGATTAATATTTTGTTAAACAATTTAGCATAGATTCATCATAATTTGTGGGTAATATATAAGTAGATATCTATGAAGGGAGCGTGTATTAATTTGCTGGATGCTAGAAAATGTATTGAAATATATGAATTTTGTCAGCAGCAATATGTGAAGCTTGAAAAGAAAGATAAGTCATATAACCCGAAACATGACAAGTTAGTTATGGGACAGGCATCCAAGTATTTTAAAATGAGCGAGGAAATCATTGAAAAGGCATATGACCTGGCTGCACAGGTATTACCGAAATTGGCTGCCAAAGTAAACCATTAAAAGTAAGCCATTGATATGAATAGAATAGAATAGAAAATGCCCTGAGGCCTTTCTTTTTGCATCTGATTTTGTAACAGTCCTCATACTACTGAATAACTTATATAGTAGTACCTTGGTGCGGATGTGTACGGGGAAAATGAGGTTGGAGCAATGAGTAATGGAATAGATTGTACAGTTCAAATTACAACGGTTCTTGCAAATGATTTAAAAGCGAAGGGAATCACATTTATATGCAGATATCTTGTCCCGGCGAGTATGGCATGGAAACGGCTCACAAAGACTGAAGCTGAAGTGATGACAGCTGCAGGGCTCGATATCCTTTCAATTTTTGAAAAGACAGCCAACAGCGCCGCAGGCGGCAGGAATGCCGGATTGTCAGACGGCTCGGCAGCTCTTGCGGAGGCGCGGACCATAGGACAGCCTGAAGGCTCTGCAATTTATTTTGCGGTAGATTATGACGCACAGCCGAAAGATTATGATACCCTTGAAGCATATTTGAAAGCTGCGGAAAGCGAAATAACAGGTTATAAAGTCGGCGTATACGGCTCATTTGCGGTATGTGAAGAGATGTTCAAACGCGGAATTCCGCATTGCTGGCAGACCTATGCATGGTCACGCGGGGAAAAATCAAGCAATGCAAATGTCTACCAGTATCAAAACAATGCATCCTTATCCGGGATAGCCTGCGATCTGGATGAGTCATATGGCAATGAGGGATTCTGGAATCTCAAACCGGCTGTGATGACATTTGATCAGGCTTTGGATATCGTTGCATTAAAGGCTGGTATCAGCAAGGCCTACTGGCTTTCAAAGAGCGGCATCGATCCAAACTTTGAACTGTTGATTATAAAGATAGCGAAAGCAATGGCCTCCTGAAAATATCACTGTAATTGGTCTGGTTTTGATTAATTAATAAATTTCTGTCAATAATAACCTTCGAGTAATAACGGAGGTTATTTTATGGGAAACGATTCTTTAAAGCTTGAAAAAAGGAATGAAATTGGCGGAAATAGGAGCAGAAGGTTGCGGGAACAGGGTTTGGTACCGGCAGTTGTCTATGGCAGGGATATGGTACCTGTTGCTGCCCGCGTGAATGCTTCCGAACTGAAGGGATTCATTAAGCATAGTGGAAGGAACGCTGTGTTTAATACAGAATTTGCAGAAGAACATGATCTGTCACTACTGATAAAGGATATCCAATATGACCCGGTAAATAAGGAAATCATTCACCTGGATTTTCAGAAGGTGAACCAGGAAGAACGGGTCATGGTGGAAGTGCCGGTAAGGATCACCGGGAGTGAATTCGTGCAGAGGACAGGCAATATTGTAATGCACCAGATGGATTCGATTAAAGTGGAATGCCTTCCCCGTGATATCCCCAGGTATGTCGAGGCGGATGTCGCCGGATTGCAGCCCGGGCACAGCGTTACTGCAGGGGATCTGAAGTTCACGGACAGGATTTCACTGATCACGAAACCGGGTGATATTATTGTGACAGTAAATGGCCGCGAAAAGGAAGTTGAGCCAGTGGCGGAAGCATGATCTAATGGATTCATGGAAGCCTTTTTTATGAGCACAAAAGGAAAAAGCCCCTGAGGGCTTTTTCCTTTTGTGCTCATATTCTTTTCAGGCCCTAGGAGGGCTACAGCTTTGGAGGTAACACAAACAAAACCTTGACCGCGTTGCCGGGCCGATATTTATCATTTATTACGACCCGGTATTCTTTTAACTGTGGAAAATTTGATATCACTACTCTATAGCCTTTGAAGTAAGAGGAATCTATCCTGCACCACTTCACTACGATCTTCCTGTTTTCAATTGCAACCGATACAGCAGGTGCAACATAGGAGTCTACCTGTGCCGTCGACGATTTTTCTATCAAGCATCCACATGATCTGGCCGTAGGCCCAGTACCCTTTCTGCACATCTTAAAGCTATTTGCATCCTGTTCGCTATTTCCGGTTGCATAAGCCGGAAGTGAGAATGAGAATATCAGCAGAATATACCTTTAGTACCAATTAATTGCTGCGCAACGAATCAATGAAGATTAACGAATTTCACAAAGCGAAAATCTAGTTATGCTGACGCAATAATCATTTGATGCAAAAAATTAGTATACTTCTTGTACGAATCTTTCTCTCGATTAAACATCATCATCTTTATCATTAAAAAATTTATATCTTTTTATGAATGTGTAGATAATGGTAATTATCAGGAAGATGGAGTTATATATAAATAATTGATTATTATAAATGATTTTCTGAGTTAGGCAAATAATCAAAAATAATACTGAATAAATAATAAAAGTCCAATATCCCCACTTTTTCATATTTAAATAACCATACGCCATTATAATAGAAAATATCGCAAGAAATATTTTTACTATAGTTTCTGATAAATAAGGTACTCCAAATGTTATATTTAACCCTATGCCTAGTTTTTCACTAAAAGTAAAAAGCAAAACTACTGCACCGAAGATATAAAAATAACCAATCAGCGTTACTCCAAGAGGCCTTCCTTTTTCCATAATATCACCCCTAATATTTAGTTTTCTTCTAGGATATAATAGCGTTATAATTTTAAATAGCTTGTTTTTTGGAAAGCAAAAGCATTATACTAAATACGATTATACAAGATAAAACTATCATAATCCAATTAACTTCCATTGGCATGTTCCCTACAGCTAAGGGGGAGGTCGACACAAAGCCTCCCTCGTAATAGTTGAAATAGTGCCCCATAAGATTGCCATAGCACGATCCGGGTAAATACCATTTGTTAATAAGTTTTTCTATGTAAGGGAACAAAATACCGCAAACGGCTCCCACTAATGTATTTTTGAACAACATTGAAAATAATGCACTGATACCTGAATAAAAAAGTAATCCTAACAAAGTAATAAAAAATTGAATTAGTAAATTAGATTTTAATATAGGCGGAGGAGAATTTGCAATAATAGAAGAATTCTTAACAATCATCCATGATATCTGACCACCGATTTCTCCAACAATAATAGCAATTAATATAAAAAACACACAAATTAGCAAAATAATCATTTGTTTAGCAATAACTGAATTGCTCCAACCATAATGAGCAGCTTTTATTTTTACCGTTTTTGTAGAAAACTCATTTCCAACTATAGTTGCGCTTATTATACAAAGAAACCAAGATCCTATTACTGATAAAACTAATAATATATAGCCTGGTCCTGCCGAAGGGTGAACTACTTGGCTTAGTTTTTTTAAAAACGAGTTTGTTTTCTCCGATAATACATTATTGTTTTTTTCTTCTACTATACCATTTTGCTTTAGTTGCGCTTGGTATTGACTAATAGCATCTTTGCTTGCAGTTTCAAAGGAATTAATTGATTTAAATGCTACATTAAAGGCGAATATTCCTAATAAGATTAGTAAAAGAGCACTAAAATATATCCACTTATTATGCAACTGCTGCTTAAACTCCAAATATAAATTACTAATAATTAGCATCGTTATTTACCTCATTTTGATAAATCATTTTTTGGAAAGATTCTTCGAGTGTATTTTTTTTAATATATAGCTCTGAGAATTCTATCTCTGACCTTTTTATTTCTTTTATAATTTCTTGCGCAACTATATCAGATTCACATTTAATTTCATAACAATGATCACCGGTTTTTAGAATCATATGCTTATCGGAATACATATTTATCATTAAATCATTATCAGCATTTAAATTAATGCAAATTTTAGATTCAAATATTCCGTTTAGCTCCGAAACTGAGCCCTGAAAAATAGAGATCCCTGATTTTAGTATAATTACCTTATCAACAAATTTCTCCATTAGCCTATAATCTTGTCCTGTTACAATAATGCTAGATCCCCGTTTTGCTTGTTCCTTTAGGCAGGCACTTACCATTTTCCATGAAGTAGGATCTAATCCCAATGAAGGCTCATCTAAAAACATATACATGGGTTTTCTTAATATTGCTGCTGCAATTGATAGTTTATGTTTTTGACCTAAAGAATAATTTTTTGCCTTTATCTTTAAAAACCGTTTGTCAAACTTAAAAATATCAAATAACTGATCTGCTAACGTTTTATCAAAATGGACTGATTGTGATATCAAATGCAAATTTTCTATGCCACTTAATGAAGGAAAGACAGGAGGTTCATCAAATACTACAGAAACTAAATTTCTTAGTTCATTTACTACTTTCCCATTAAAATATATCACACCATATGTCGGTCTTATTAGGCCTAATGCAATTCTTATCCATGTGGTTTTTCCTGCACCGTTTTCTCCTGCAAGAAATGTTATCTCAGATGGTTTCGCAACAAAACTTAATTCCTTTAATACGACTTTATTTCCAAATTTTTTGCTAACACATTTACTATCTATTTGGCCATTCATCTTTAAGTTTCTCCTTGGCTTATTAAGTTAATATAACAAATCTACAGATATTCCAAATTCCTGCCTTGGTGTATAACTGTAGATTTGCTATATAAGAGTTGAATTAAAAAGCTTTAATAGTTAAAATCATGATTGTCCATAAACACCACTACCATAGCATTGACAAAAACAATCATCTGACCAATTTGAACCGACTGTTCCCCAAGGGGTGGGTATTCCCCATGTAAATGTCACTCTCCCATTAAGTTTTCCATACCCAACTGCATTTGTTGTATCCCATGGCGCAGCTGTAACACCATTATTAGTTGCCATTGTCCCCAGCGATGTCCAATAGCAGTTTGATCCTCCTTTTGCACCTGTAAGCTTGTGTGTTGCATTGTCATAAGTAAAGTAAAAAATTGAATAGTGAGAAGCAACAGTTATGCCCGCTAAACTTTGGTATGAGTTTGTATCTGTTACGATGTCACTCACTGTAACTGTTGAAGCATACGCTGGAGCTACTGCTAAACATAACAAAACACACAAAACCACCATTGACATAATAATCTTCTTCATTGTGAACACTTACCTCCTAAAATTATTTATTATATACAAAAATACCACATTAATCTTTAGATGTCAAATATCATAATTTCTACATTATATACCTAAATAGTACAATTAATGACAAAAACCGTGAATTGATACTTGGTATTTGTGTTTGGCACCAACACCAAAATGAGGATAGAAAAGTGTTTGGCATGTCAGGTTGCAAGCTGAATATCGGAATTTGTCCTAAAGGCCTAAAATTGCTTTAGGTACTGTATTTCATGAATTACAGTTAAAATTCAATTTCGTGTAATTCTATTAGTGGTATAGCCAATGAAACGGGCAGATACCACTTTAAGACTGTAATGCCCAAAATGCTTTCTTTTAGGGATAATTCAATTTCCTAATAAAGAACCTAAATTAAAGATTCTGTATTGTCACAACAACGCACATGGTATTAATGGGACAATTTTTCATGCCTTATAGAAGAAAAAATAGCCTTCACTTATTGACCTAGTGTGGCTTTCAATAAATTGCCATTGTTTATATGTCAACAGCGTGAAAGACTTGATTCCCGAGTATTTTTTATATTGAGTATGGATAATCCGACAATGCTGGAGACACCCCCTATTGACAGACAATTAATTCTATAATATAGTATTACTAAAGAGGAACACTAATATAGGGCGATATCAATAGGAGTGAATTTTAGTGGATGCAGTTGAGCTGTTGACACAATTTAATCTTACCAGGCAGGAAGCGGCAATATACCTGACATTGCTTTCCGAGAGCGATATGAACGGGTATGAGGTGGCAAAGAGGACCGGCATCTCTCGCTCCAACACTTATACCTCACTTGCGGCGCTTGTTGAAAAAGGGGCTGCTCTGATCATAGAAGGAGCGGTGACCAGATACACGCCCGTACCTGTTCAGGAATTCTGTGAGAACAAGCTCCGAAAGCTCCGCGGGACAATTGACGACCTGCTTGAGACCATACCGCAGAAGCGGGAGGAGACGGAAGGCTACATAACCATTAAGGGCCGGGAACATATTTATGATAAAATGCGCAACATGGTACAGGATGCAGTGGAACGTGTGTATATATCGGCGTCAAAGCAAATAATAGAGGCTATTCTGCCGGAAATAAAAAGTGGAATGGCCAGGGGCATAAAGGTTGTTTTAATCACTGATGAACCGCTCGATCTGAAGGGAGCGACAATCTACCTCGCCGAGAAATCCAGACAGCAGATCAGGCTGATCGCAGACTCCTCCAACGTGTTGACAGGGGATGTGGAGGATGGTTCCAATTCCACCTGTCTTTATTCCAGGAAAAAAAACCTGATCGACTTACTAAAGGATTCTTTAAAAAATGAAATTAAATTTATAGAAATGACGAAGGGAAGTAACCGCATATGAAAAAGACTTTTGTAAATCTGGAGCAACTCAAGGAAATTGTCGAAAAATACCCCACCCCTTTCTATTTATATGACGAAAAGGGGATACGCGCAAATGTCAGAAAACTCAAGCAGGCATTTGCCTGGAACAAGGGCTTTAAGGAGTATTTTGCAGTAAAGGCGACGCCTAATCCATCGATTCTCAGGATATTGAGAGAAGAGGGCTGCGGCGCAGACTGCTCGTCCTATACCGAACTGATGATGTCAGACGCCGTAGGCTTCAGAGCTGACGAAATCATGTTTTCCTCCAACGTCACACCAAAGCAGGACTTTGCCCTTGCAAGCAAACTGAATGCCACTATAAATCTGGACGATATTACGCATATTGACTTTCTGGACAAGATCGCAGGCATTCCGGAAACAATAAGCTGCCGCTTCAATCCTGGCGGGGCGTTTGTTATTAACAACCAGATCATGGACAATCCGCAGCAGGCGAAGTACGGTTTTACCCGCCCGCAGATGGCTGAGGGCTTCAGGATACTGATGAATAAAGGTGTCAAGCATTTTGGAATCCATGCTTTCCTAGCCAGTAATACGGTAGCGAATGAATACTACCCGGTTCTTGCACGGACTCTTTTTGAGGTAGCGGTTGAACTGCAGCGCGAAACTGGTGCCCATATCTCGTTTATCAATCTCTCAGGCGGCATAGGCATAGCATATCGTCCAGAGCAGCAGGAACCGGATATCGAAAGTGTCGGACGAGGTGTTCAGAAGGCTTTTGAAGAGATACTTGTCCCTGCAGGCATGGGTGATGTTTCGGTATTTACAGAACTTGGACGATTTGTACTGGCTCCGTTCGGCTGCCTTGTCACTACTGCGATACATGAAAAGCATATCCATAAGGAATATATCGGTCTGGATGCCTGCGCCGCCAATCTGATGCGCCCTGCGATGTACGGAGCGTATCATCATATTTCCGTAATGGGCAAGGAAAAGGAACCCTGTGATCATATGTACGATGTCACCGGAGGATTGTGCGAAAATAATGATAAATTTGCAATCGACAGAAATCTGCCAAAAATCGACATTGGTGACCTGCTGGTGATCCATGATACAGGTGCTCACGGCTTTGCCATGGGTTACAATTATAACGGCAAACTGCGTTCTGCAGAGGTTTTGCTCAAAACAGACGGTAATACTGAACTGATCCGTCGTGCCGAGACACCGGACGACTATTTTTCGACATTCGATTTTACAGGACTTTTTAAAAAATGACTGTAATCGAGTAAATAGACATATTTGCAATAGAAACATCCATAAAATAATAATATTTATGATTGCTGCCAGGATTCGACGGTATTTGCATATGTTATTTTATATAATATAGGTATTAAATATGGAAGGGGTGTTTCGTGTATGAAGAAATTAGTTCAGAGGTTTTATCGTACATTATCAGCCGCATCCTATGCAGTGGCAAATATTACTGTACTTTCCTGGTGCTGTTTTCTTTCCTACCAGCCTGAATGCCCGGAGGAGATAGTCAAGTAAAGTAGAGGGGAATTATCCCCTCTACTTTACTTGACTTTTTATGTTATGAACTTTGATTTTCAAGGTTACGTATTTTTACCAATTATTGATTCGCTTATTTTTCTTGTCTTTTATGTCAGTTTATCTGGGAAAAGGGACTTTATCCTGACCAGTAAATTGAAGTGTATCATTTTTTCAATTTTTTATGTTATTCTAGGAGCCTGGATATCATCGTATATGCCTATTGGAGTCCGAACAATCGGGTTGTTTCTGGCGGCTGTTCTCTTACTAAGCTTTATAACAAAAACAAATGTTTATAATGCGGCAATCATCATAGTCATTGCCTTTCTATTCGTCTCTATCACTGACACAATTGTCTCGACAATTTTTGTGGCTATTCTGAGGACGGACCTTAACAATCTGATGAATCATCCGCTACATTATTCGTCTTTCGCTTGGTCTTCAAAATTGATCCAGGCATCATTTGCCTTATTTCTTTATAAACGTGGCAGCGAGAGATTTACCATTAATATTTACAAGAAAAATAACAGCCAATATATGTATGCCGCCTTACAGCTTCTTCTGATGGCACTTTTTATTGTAAGCATTAATTATAGCATAAGTGAAGTGGAAGATAAGTCATTATATAATATAATGCTTGTTGCCCTATACATCCTATCACTTATCCTTTCCGTCTTTGACATCAAGGAGCGTGAACAGATGCTGCGTGTCGTAAATAAGAAAAAAACCATTGATGAATATGTGAAGAATCTGGAAGAAGTAATAAATGTAATTCGAAGAGAAAAACATGATTTCATGAATCACATGCAGACAATTTATGCGATATGCAAACTCAGAAAGCCGAATGCACTAGAGTCCATTGACAATTATGTAAAACGGCTGTCCTCTGACCTCACGATGTCCTACAGGTTCTATGAAACGGGAAACGATTATATTGATGGCTTGTTGGCAATTAAGAGTCATACATGCTTCCAAAACGATATTGATCTGAGTGTGAATATCAGTGCAAATTTTTCATCGGCCGCTACAGATGAAAGCGATGTCGCAGGTATACTGGGGAATATCCTGAACAATGCCATAGAGTGTCTTCTTCCATTACCTGACGACTATGAGAAGAAGATTGAAATTGTTACATATACGGAACTGGATAAATTTTATCTTAAGATTATCAATAATGGGCCGGAGATCCCAAAACAAATGATGAATAACATCTTTGATAAGGGAATCACATCAAAGGCTGATAGTGAAGAACATGGACTGGGTTTGTTCATTGTGAAGCAGATGACGCTTAAGAACAAAGGGGCGATAGGCGTCAGCAGCATGCTGGCAAAAACAGAATTCACTGTTACATTCAACATAAGGGGGGGGCTGAATGCAGATAGTTGTGAACGCGCTATTATCCAGGATCAGGGAGTATAACCCGGAACTTAACGAGGCGCAGATCCGCTCACGTAAATTTGGACTTGAAGTTTTTGTGAATGAACTATCAAAGACTCTTATTTATCTGCTTATTTTTGCTTTGTTTTCACTGGCAGGGTATTACCTCATGTCTGTGCTTATCTATTGCACGATCAGGATCGTATCTGGGGGATATCATGCCAAATCATACTGGGGGTGCTTGATTGTATCATTCATCGGATTTGCAGTTCCCGTTTTTTGCAGCCAGTATATTGTGCTTGAATGGTATGAAAAGTCTGTGCTTTTGATGGCTTCAATCGTAATAACAATGGCGTTTGCGCCTGTAAACCACAAAAATACACCAAAGAAGAACCTGCCAAACGCAGGAAAATTCAAAATGTTATCTATTGTAATGGTTGCTTTTTGGAGTATTCTTACGTTTTTATTGCCGGGGGCATGGTCGACCACGGCTGTATTTACAATATTTGTGGAAGCAGTTATGCAGCCTTTGGGGAAACTATTTAATCCTATAGTGAAATTGAAGTCGGAGACTGGAGTATAATCAACATGAAAATGCTAATGGCAGAGTTGCTCGAGAACAATATCACAAAAAAACTGGAGTCGAAAAGCCTTATATCCAATACGTCGGAGGAATTCATAGAAACCCTGGTTCTGCTATGCAACGTGCTTGATGTGGATGTTCCTTTATGGACATATAAGGAAGAAAAAAAACTACTGAAAAAAAATGAAGTAATAGTATCAGTGAATTCTGAAAAAAATCTGACACTTAGAATTTATATCAAGTAAATTTGCATAATTGTATATGATATTTTTAAGTTTCATATTAGTCAGGCTTGAGACAGGTTTGAATGATAATCTCAAAGGTATTGAGAGGGCTGTATTCTTTCCTGACTGCATGATATTATCCATTTTATGGGTGTAATGGTTGTTGCCTTTTGCCGGTATGCATTCACATCGGATATATTCTGATTGTAGAATATAGATGCTGCGTTAATTCCCCTTTGAATGGCATTTTGACCTTTCTGAGGTGAGCGTGGGTCATTTCCCCATTTCAGGTAAGGGTTCACATCGTATTTATTGTGAGCATTCTTTTGGTGTATCCCGGCAGCATAATTGAAGGTTCCCATATTTACAGGATCGTTTTTTTCAGTAAGGAGAATGCCGCGTCTATTGTAGACCGCTTCACAAAACTTGTCCGGAGATTCAAATTTTAAGTTGTAAATTCCATCAGGTCCCTGCAGGTGGAATAATGAACCCTTCAAAGATACCAACTTCCAACGCCTTTCAATGGGCATGCTTTCATTCTGATGCAGTAATTCTTCCAGTGTGTTGGGAGCCCGGTTCAGCTTGTTTCTGAAGTAGTGAGCCTGCATATCGACATATCCGATTTTACTTATATAATAGCTGACTGTTTTATATAATCTCAGATTGTCGGCATATGTGTTTTTATCGATTTGACTGCCATATCTATCAACGTCATCCATTATCCTTAATAGTGCTGCTTTATTTCCATACCTTATGGCATAGGATTTGATATGTAAGTTATATGATGTGCTGCCAAGCATTATGGGACTAATTATAATTGGTTCTTGCCTGTTCGATTGCGGGAGTATTTCATTTGAACCTGTGCAGACCGGTCTCAGTGGTGTTTGCAATATCAGCGTTGCTATAATTCCCATAGCTAAAAAGCTTTTTTTCTTCAATACTGTTACTCCCAACAAATCTTAATTTTTTGCAAACCGCCTTTCCAAGTAAAAAACTTTAAATAAATATGACAGTACTTAAATCAAATATAGTTTGTTCGGTTTCGCTTTTTTTAAACTTAACATATTTTTCACAGTTCGTTCAATTTTGAAGATTAGAATTAAAGTATAAACAGTAATAAGTATTCAGTTAAATTTCGAAAGGAGAATATACCATGGATGAATACAGAGACGATAATGAATTAGATCTCATAAGTGAGACGGATATGAAAGAAAATCAAATAGATAATTGTACGGATGAGATTCAAGAAGATAATCAGGCAGCAGGAAATCAAATGGTTAAACAAGCGGAAGAAAATCAGGCGGATAAAGCGGAAGAAAATCAGGCATATAAAGCGGAAGAAAATCAGGCATATAAAGTGGAAGAAAATCAGGCATATAAAGAGGAAGTGAATCAAGCATATAAAGAGGAAGTGAATCGGGCGGATAAAAAGGAGAAATCAGGCTACAAAAAGACAAAGAAGCAGACTTCTGGAAAAAGAAACGGCCCGGTTCAACTGATACTTATCGCACTTATCAGCTCAATGCTGGGGGCAGGTTCCATATTTGCAGCATTTTCGATTGTACCTTCAGCGTTTGGTCTTTCAAACGGCAGTAGTACGGAGGCGGCATCAGGCAGTTCAGGGCTGAATGTGACAGGAGTTTCGACGTATAAGAGTGTAACTATTGAGGAGAGTACTTCTCCTGTATCTGCGATTGCTGAAAAAGTAGGCCCGTCGGTAGTAGGGGTTAAAGTGACGACAGCTTCGCAACAAAGCAATTTCTTTTTCAGTTCAGAAGAAAGTACAAGTGAGGGTTCCGGTATCATCATAAGCGAAGACGGGTATATCCTGACGAACAACCATGTCGTTGAAGGAGCCCTGACTTCCGGTACAAATGATTTCGCACAAGGTGCAAAGATCGAAGTCATTCTACCTGACGAGCAGGACAAATCATATACTGCAACACTGGTAGGTCGTGATTCAAGTAGTGACATGGCAGTTTTGAAAATCGAGGCAACCGGTTTGCCGAAGGCGGAACTGGGTGACTCGGACGATTTAAAAACAGGTGAACTTGCAGTAGCAATCGGAAATCCGGGCGGACTGGATTACATGGGCTCTGTGACAGCCGGTATCATCAGTGGCCTGAACAGGACACTTGAGACAGAAGATGGAAAGGAGTTGAACTTGATCCAGACAGATGCTGCCATTAATCCTGGCAACAGCGGCGGAGCGCTTTGTAATTCTTCAGGACAGGTTATAGGCATCAATACCGTAAAGATCGCCGCAACAGGGTATGAAGGACTTGGGTTTGCAATTCCGATCAATAGCGCCAAACAGATTGCACAGGATCTGATCGATTATAAATATGTCAAAGGCAGACCGCTACTTGGATTGTCAATCGACCAGCGCTTCACATCGGATGTGGCAGCCAGCAATAACGTGCCGGCCGGACTCCTGGTTGCTGATGTAACAACATATGGGCCTGCTGAAAAAGCTGGGATACAGGTGAATGACATCATCACAGAGTTTGACGGTAAGGCAGTTACTACATTCAGTGATCTGGATGCACAGAAAGATACGCATAAACCTGGCGACAATGTGGTAGTTGAGGTTTACAGGGACGGGAAAACGCTGGCATTGACAGTGACTCTTGGAGAACAGAAAATCTGATCTACTGAATTATTTAAAGCCCCCTGTGGCAGGTTGTGACTGCCATTGGGGGCTTTTTGCCTATATACACGCGATTCTTTGACAGTAAAGCAAAGAACCATATTTGTACAAGACAACCGTATACATTGTTATTTCTTCCACTTGGACAACGCATCGGCCAGGGCTGAGTTAATGCCTTCATCTTCCTGCTGGTTAAGGAATAGACCCACTTCTTTTTTGTTTACCTGGTCACCCTTCCTTTTGTTGAAGGCTTCCAGCTTTTCGCGATATCCGCAGGAGCAGAAGAAGCCTTTATTCTCACCCTCGCCCTTGATTTCCATCTTCTTGTGGCACTCCGGACAGCGTGCGTTGGAGACCATGGACAAGCCCTTGCGATAGCCGCATTCCCTGTCCTGGCAGACAAGCATCTTACCCTTTTTGCCGTTGACCTCGAGAAGATATTTGCCGCAATCGGGGCATTTCTCCCGGGTCATATTATCGTGTTTATAGACATCTGCGCTGGCAATGACATTCGAAACCAGCTTTGAGGCATAGCCCTTCAATTCGGTAATGAATTCATTGGGATTGGATTTACCCCTGCTTATTAATGTAAGGCGCTGCTCCCACTTGGCTGTAAGCTCAGGCGATTTCAGGTCGGAAGGCACCATGTCTACAAGTTGTATTCCCTTAGAGGTGGGGTGTATTTCCTTCCCTCTTCTCTCCATGCAAAAGGAGTTGAACAATTTTTCTATGATATCGGCTCTGGTGGCAGGTGTCCCCAGGCCGCTGGTCTTGTCCATCGCTTCGCGCAGCGCGTCATTTTCAATGAATTTACCGGGATGTTCCATTGCGGTCAGCAGGGTTGCTTCCGTATAACGGGCAGGTGGCTTTGTCTTTCCCGTGGTCAATTGAACAGAATTAAGCTTCAGTTTATCTCCCCTTTTTACATCCGGAAGATTCTGATCCTGCTCTTCTTCAGAAGCTGTATCCTCGCTGGGCTGTCCTTCATAGATAGATTTCCAGCCCTTTGACTTCACAATTTTCCCTTTGGCGCAGAATAGTTCCCCTTTTACATCCACTTTCACAGTAGTCTGTTCATACTCAAACGCCGGACTAAGGACGGCAATAAACCTTTTGGCAATCAGATCGAATATATTTCGCTCCTCACGGTCCAGCTCGCTCAGGTTCACAGGCTGCTCCGTCGGTATAATAGCGTGGTGGTCTGTGACCTTGCTGCTGTCCACAAACCTTTTCGTCGTTTTGATGCGGCCTCTCAGCAGCGTTCTGGCAGCTTCGGCATACGGGCCTGTTGAGATGCTCTTCAGGCGATCAGGCAGTGTCGGTACGATATCCTCGGTAATATGCCGCGAATCGGTTCTCGGGTAGGTGACGACCTTATAGGTCTCGTAGAGCTTTTGCATGATGCCGAGGGTTTGCTTGGCGGAATAGCTGTATTTACGGTTGGCATCACGCTGCAATTCCGTAAGGTCATATGCCAGAGGCGGCTGTTCTTCCTTTGCCTCTTTTTTTACTTCAATGACATTGCCATCCTGCCCTTTCACCTTTGCCAAAAGCTCTTCAGCCTGCTGCTTGTTGAAGAGCCGGGTCTGACCAGCCTTGTCCTGCCACTGTAATGTAAATCCATTCACATTTGCATTGATGGACCAATAATCTTTTGGAATGAACCGTCTGATTTCATTTTCTCTTTCGACAATCATGGCGAGTGTTGGCGTCTGCACTCTGCCTGCCGAGAGCTGGGCATTGTGCTTGCAGGTCAGTGCTCTGGTCACATTCAGACCGATGAGCCAGTCAGCCTCAGCCCGGCACTCTGCCGATTTATACAGATTTTCGTACTCACGGCCTGGCTTCAGGTTATTAAAGCCATCCTTTATTGACTTGTCTGTCTGCGAGGAGATCCACAAACGCTTGATGGGCTTGGCGAAACCGGCCTTAATGATGATCCATCTTGCGACCAGTTCACCCTCGCGCCCCGCATCTGTTGCGATAACCAGCTCATCTATATCGGGCCTTTTGAGCAGACTTTTCACAATACCGAATTGTTTTGAAGTTTCCTTTATAACTACCAGCTCCATTTTATTCGGAAGCATTGGGAGATTATCCAGACTCCAGGTCTTGTATTTTTCTCCATAAGCTTCAGGATCTGCAAGCGTGACCAGATGTCCCAGCGCCCAGGTGACGATATATTTATTTCCCATCAGGCAGCCGGCGCCTCCTTGATTGCAGTTCAGCACCTTTGCCAGATCCCTTCCGACGGAAGGCTTCTCAGCTAAAACAAGTATTCTTCCCATGATAACAACCTCTTTTCAAAAGAACCGTTAATGCTGTCACAATAACATATTAAAAGGAACAGGTCAACGATACAGGCACAATATTCTCATTGTGCTCAACTATACGAATCTGAATGGATCCCCCTGACCTGGAAAATTTAACAGCTCTTGAAAGTAGAATAAGGATGCTTCTTTGAAGCGTGTCGATATCACATAGAATGATTTTCTCTTCAAACTCATTTTAAAATGGATATATCCATTTTATTTCCATCAGCAGGATTCATATTATTACCCCTGGAGGGTCTTTCTTCTTGAACGGGCAACATCAAATAACCCCCAATACCATGGAAAAAGGCTATGATCAATGTCATAGCCTTCCTTAAATTGCAGGAATAATGCCTGCCAATGCATCTGTTTTCCCGATAGCTTTGTTTAGAGTATTTTCAAACGCTTTTCGGATCAAGGTGGACATATCCGGTTTGTCAGACTTATCCCAATATTGCCTTGAGGTCTGCATCAGGTGTGGTAATCGGCTTCAATCCGAAATTTTCCACCAGTACGCTCAATACGTCGGAGGAGAAGAATGCAGGGATCGTCGGTCCCACATAGATGTTTTTAATACCAAGCGCCAAAAGTGTAAGGAGTATGCAAACTGCCTTCTGCTCATACCAGGAGAGCACAAGTGTCAGCGGAAGTTCATTCACGCCGCAATTGAACGCACCTGCGAGTGCTACTGCCACCTGGATTGCTGAATATGCATCATTGCACTGGCCCATATCCATGATCCTTGGCAGCCCGCCGATTTCTCCAAGGTCAAGGTCGTTGAAACGGAATTTTCCGCAGGCAAGGGTCAGAATAATTGTATCCTTTGGTGTTTTTTGCACAAATTCAGTGTAATAGTTTCTGCCGGGTTTTGCGCCATCACAGCCTCCAACAAGGAAGAAATGCTTGATTGCGCCGTCCTTGACAGCCTGGATGACCGTGTCGGCTGCTCCGAGGACTGTCTTATGTGCGAAGCCTGTCGTCAGCACGCTTCCGCCGTTAATGCCGGTGAAATGCATATCTCCGGCGTATCCGCCAAGCTCAAAGGCTTTGTTGATAACAGGGGCGAAATCTTTTTTGCCACCGTTTTCAGGTATATGAACAAGCCCCGGATATGCTACGACTGCTGTTGTGAAAACCCTGTCCGAATAAGTAGCCTTCGGAGGCATCAGGCAGTTGGTTGTAAACAGGAAAGCGCCCGGAACATTGTCAAATTCCTTCTGCTGATTCTGCCATGCCGTTCCGAAATTACCCTTGAGCTGCCCATATTTTTTCAGTTCGGGATAACCATGTGCAGGCAGCATTTCACCATGCGTATATATGTTGATTCCCTTTCCGTCAGTCTGCTCAAGGAGTTGTTTCAAATCGAGCAGATCGTGTCCGCTTACGACGATGAACGGTCCTTCTTCTACATTCGTCGTGACCTTTGTCGGTACAGGATGACCGTAAATACTTGTGTTTGCATCATCCAACAGTGCCATACATTTGAGGTTGACCTGGCCGAATTCCATCAAAAGGCTCAGCCATTCATCGACCGAGTGATCCTCACCCAGCGCGCTCATGCCCTTAAAGAACCAGGCAGTCACATCAGGATCCTCTTTGCCGAGGACATAAGCGTGCCAGGCATACGCGGCCATACCGCGGAGACCCAGCAGCAAGGTGGAACGCAGCGAAACGATATCGGCATCACCTGACCAGAGCATGTCTGCAGCCAAATCCTCAGCTCCGCCAAGCTTTTCTTTCTCATCTTCTATATTATTTGTCATTTCCTTTGTTCTATCGCTATCAAAGCTTACATTGGTTATCGTTGTAAAAAGTCCCTGCATCATCAGTTCGTCAGCTTGTTTATTTGATTTACCTGATTTTACTGCGGCTCTGGCCAGACCGATCAACGCACCGGTCAGTTCATCCTGGCCATTTGCCACTATTGCATTTTTCCCACAAACTCCCGTCTTTGTGCAGCCTTTACCGCCTGCGGTCTGTTCGCATTGGAAACAAAACATGTCACTCATTTTAAAATCCTCCTCAGCTTCATTTTTTCAATAGAATAATTATCCTGCCGGTAAGCTGCTAAACCTAAACTGGAATTGGGTTATCAGCTTACTATTTTGTTTTAACATGAACATTGTAGTATAATAACGAATATAAATCGGTAACTCGGGGTACCAAAAGTTAAAGGAGAACGATATGGACTTGAAGCTTAACAATGTCGTTAAGAACTGTATGTTGTTTGAAAACATGGCTGAAGCTGACCTGGCCATGCTGCTCGGATGCCTCAGCCCGAGAATCCGCAAGTTCGCTAAAAATGACATAGCAAATTCCGAAGGTGACCCGTTCGAGGGAATTGGGATTGTGCTGTCAGGGCAAGCGGCAGTTGTGAGAGAAAATTCCTCAGGAAGCAGAACAATATTAACTATACTCAAGCCAGGGGACTTGTTTGGTGAAATGGCGGCTTTCTCC
>WSSedL1CaDRAFT_10000398_pt1 | contig 30726 bp, 28 predicted proteins | sample WetSurSL1Cattail_FD_9464 | JGI IMG/M metagenome (IMG submission 9464)
AGCAAGCAAGCCGCTCTCGGCGGGCTTCTGCTTTTCCGCTTTTTCCCTCAGGAATTTATGAATGTTTTTATTTTCTTTTTTTGCCTGGTCATAATAGGAAGCAGGCAGGCAGTTGTCGATAAACCATGCGAAATGGTCGCCCACACAGGACTGTCCGGCTTCATAGCCGAAATATCCGGGCATGACGCCGTCCTCGACGACACCGCACATTCCGGGAACCTGATGTTCCTCGGTTCCCATCAAAATATGACAGGTGGAAGTTCCCATAATGGCAAGCATCTTGCCAGGGCCGTCGATACCGACAGCAGGCACGCACACATGTGCGTCCACATTGCCGATGGCTACTGCCGTACCGGGCCGCAGTCCAGTCAGCTTTGCCGCCTCGGGAGTGATTTCCCCGGCCTTTTGGCCAAGCGGGATAATATCGCGGGAAAGTTTTTCATCCACAACATGCTCCAGCTTCGGATTCAGGGCGCGGAAAAAATCGTTGGAAGGATAGCCTGTTTTCTTGTTCCAAATTTCCTTGTACCCCGCCGTGCAGGAATTGCGGGTTTCTTTTCCGCAAAGCTGCCAGATAATCCAGTCTGCCGCTTCAATAAAACGATCCATGGAATCATAAATTTCCGGGTCTTCCTCCGCAATCTGCCAAATCTTCGGGATGGCCCACTCGGATGATATCTTTCCGCCGTAGTTATTCAGCCATTTTTCCCCGCGGGATTCTGCGATTTCATTAAGTTTATTCGCCTTGTCCTGCGCGGCATGATGCTTCCACAGTTTTACATAAGCGTGGGGGCGGTCCTTATACTGCGGCAGAAAGCAGAGCGGGGTGCCGTCCGCCTTAACGGGCAGGACAGTGCAGGCTGTAAAGTCAGTTCCGATTCCGATAATATCCTCCGGTGAAACGCCGGATTGCCTGATCACCTCCGGAACCGCGTGTCCGAGTACGTCAAGATAATCCCGCGGGTCCTGCAGCGCCCAGTCCGGGCCGAGCGGGGTGCCGTCCGGCAGAGCACTGTCCATGACTGCGTGGGGATATTCATACACAGCGGATGTAATTTCTTCACCGGTGCGTGCATCTGCCAGCAACGCGCGCCCAGAAAGGGTTCCATAGTCTACGCCGATTACATATTTTGGCATATTTCTCACTCCTAATATCTTGGATTTTTGCATGGTGTCCGAGGATGTCCGTCAGCCTTCCCCAGTTTCAAAAGATGCGGACATGGAAACGACACCTTCATTCAAAATCGCTATTTGATTACCTGAATTGACTTTCTGTCGCTGAAAATCGCCACGACGATCAGGAATATAACGCCCTCAATCAGTTGCTGCATCTGGGTGGTAAAACCCATCATGACAAGACCGGTGGAGAGAATCTTGTAGGTCAGAACGCCCACAATCACGTTAGTGAAGCGCACCTTTGCTCCGCCTGAAATAGGCAAACCACCCAAAACAAGTGCAATCAGGATTTGAGTTTCCATCATATTACCACTGGTGGAGGTAACCGAGCCAACCTTGATTACGTTGATGAACGCAGCAAATCCGGTAATCATGCCGGCAGCAATGTACACAAGCAGTTTGGTCTTTTCGACCTTAATACCCGCAAATCTGGCTCCCGTTTCACCGGCACCGATTGCTTTGAGGTTGCTTCCCAGCTTTGTAAAATGGAACAGCAGGTACACAAGCAGCAAAACAATGGCTGTCAGTGTCAGTTCAATGGTCATTGTGTTGTATTTGTTAATGTCGCCAATGGCATAAACCGGCGAATTCGTTGTCAGATAAGCACAAAGGCCGCGGAACAAAAACATGGTGCAGATTGTGACAATGAAGGACGGCATTTTGCGTTTCACCAGGAAGAAACCGTTGATTGCTCCGATGGCTCCGCCCGTAACCATACCACCTAAGATTGCCAGAGGAAGGCTATAGGTGGACAGATAGCAAATTACAATAGATGCAATGGCGAGCATGGAGCCCTGGGAAAAGTCCAAACAGCCCATAGTCATGATCAGAAACACGCCGGTCGCAGCAATCATGAGCATATAGGTCTGACTGAGCAGCAAACTGATATTGAAAGGCTGAATGATCTTGCCACCCGTTAAGATTGCAAACAGCGCAATGATGATGAGAAGTCCAACCACCGGCAGTACGCCGCGGGTGACGGGTTTATCCATAAACTCCCGATACTTCGCACCGAAGCTCTTGTTCTCTGTTGTTGGTATTTCTATATTTTGTAATTCTGTCATACTACTATTCACCCCTTAAACCATCTTCGCTATGAAGTCTTCCTCGGTAAGTGTCGGACTCCTCATAAACTCACCGCTGAGGGCACCGTCTTTCATAACGAGGATGCGGTCGCACATGCCGAGCAACTCCATAATTTCTTCCGATATCACGATGATGGATTTGCCCTGCTTCTTCATTTCACTCATCAGTGCGTAAATGTCAGCCTTGACCTTCACGTCAATTCCACGGGTGGGGCTGTCGAGCACGACAATATCGGAATTCTTGCCAATCCACCTTGCCAGAACCACCTTCTGCTTGTTGCCACCGGAAAGATCTGAGACAAACTGGTTGACGTCTACCATTTTTACGCTGATCAGTTTCGCATACTTATTCGCAAATTCATTGAGATGTTTGTTCAAAAGAATATTATTTACTCTCAAGCTATCCATAGAGGGCAGGCAAATGTTGTCGCTGATGGAATCATTGATAACGAGAGACTCGTTGTCTCTATCTTTGGAGGCATAGGCAATGCTATGTTTGATTGCGGTAGTGATGGAATTAATAGGAGTCCCGTCAGCCAGTGTGACCTCGCCCGTCCGGTCGTAAGATGCACCGAAAACAGCTTTGCCGACTTCGTGCATACCGCATTCGCTCAGTCCGCCGATGCCCAATATTTCTCCCTTGTGGAGTTCAAAACTCATATTCTTAATTTCGCCGGGTACGCTCACATTCTTCACGGACAAAACGACATCGTCGGAAACCGCTTCGCCGTAATCCGTACGGTAGTAACGGTCGTCAAGCACCCTGCCGACCATCAGCTTTTTAAGGTCATCCTCCGTTACGTCACTGCTCTGAACCGTGTCAATCAGCACGCCGTCGCGCAGAACGGAAATGGAATTTGTATACTTGATCACCTCCGCAAGGTCGTGAGAAATAAAGATAACGGTGTTGCCCTCGTCCCTGATGCGGTTCATGTGCTTATAAAGCTCATCACGGCCGGACTGGCTGAGGGCAGTGGTCGTTTCGTCAATGACAAGTACCTTGGGATCAAAATAAGTTGCTTTCACAATCTCAATGAGTTTGCGATCCTCGAAGTCATAGTTGTCAATCATCATCGTTGCATCAATGCGGTTAAAGCCATATTTATCGAGCAGCGCCTGAGCCTCACGGTTCATGGCAGTCGTATTCTTAATGCCGAATTTTACGAATCTGTCCTCATTGCCAAGAAAAATGTTCTCCGCCACCGTCAGACCGGACAGAGTCCCCATCTCCTGAACAATGATCGAAACCCCATTGCGGTTTGCCTCGACCTGATTATTCACATTAAGTTCCTTGCCGTCGAGAATAAACTTGCCGCTGTCAATCGAATAAATGCCCAAAAGCATCGACATCAAAGTCGATTTTCCGGAGCCGTTTTCACCGATGAGTCCGCGTATTTCACCTTTATTGAAAGGCAGAGTGACATCCTTGACCGCGTGGGTAATTCCAAACGATTTATTGACGTTTTCCGCCCTTAAAATTACTTCTTCCATACTCGTCCCCCTCACTTTACAACGATGCCCTTAACGGGCTTTGTCGTAACCATTACTATAAGAAGAAGCGCGGCACCGGTTACCACATTTTGAACAGTACTCGGCGCACCAATCGCAACAAATCCGTTAAAGATCATCGAAATAATAAACTCACCAATCACAATCGCAGTGATTGGCTTGCCATATTTTCTAAATGCCAAACCGAAAAATGTACCCATCAGCGGCGTGAAGTTTCTGCCCATGGAGGACAGGCTTGACGCGGCAGTCATGGAGGTACCGTAGCTAATCGTGAGGATGCTCATGACGCCGACGAAAAATCCACACAGCACAAACGCGACAACCTTATATTTATTTACGCTGACGCCCATGTTTTTGGCTACATATTCATTGCTTCCGATTGCGTAGGTGTAGGTACCGATTTTTGTATATTTTATAATCAGAGCGGTAAGAAAAAATGCACACAAAGCCAGAATAAGGTTGGCCGGATAGGTACCAAAAGCACAATTTGCCGACTGCAGTATCTGTTCCTGACCCTGAGTTGCAAAAACGCTCAGGCTTTCGTAAATTAATGCCAGACCGACGGTTACAATCATAGAAGGGATATGGAGCTTGATATAGACGATACCGTTCAACAGGCCGATCAGCGTTCCGCAGATAATTGGCACGAGAATCAGCCCCGCATAACCAAACTTTTGAGCAAAAACGCAGGCAAGGATAGAGGAAAGAACGACGTTCGCGCCAATGCTAAAGTCAAACAGACCCATAACGCAAATGAAATACAAACCGCAGCCGCCAACCGCGTAGATAAGGCTGGATTGAAGGTAAGATAACATCTTATCCGGAGAACCGAAATTGCCGGGTGCTAAAATTTTAAAAATAGCCCAAATAACCGCAACAAGCAGCAGCAGCAAAATAATGCCTAAATAATTGTTGACGAACTTGTTCGTCTTCGGCTTTTGCGTTGATTCTTTTAAACTCATTTGATCACCAACCTGACTTTAATAGAGCCGGCGGACTTATTGCCCGCCGGCTCGGTAATATTGTTCTTAATTTCGCCTAGTATTCTGTAAGATCTAAAACTACAGGATAGTGGCTAGAATGCTTTGAGCAAGGGATGGCCGAGGATTGAGGAATACTGTATGTATAGGTATCATATTAGCCGCCGTGACGGGTCTGAACATCTTTAATGGACATGGCAGCGGCCTCTTTTGAAAGATCATCAAAACTCTTCGCTCCCATATCTTTCAGTTCTTGTTCGTTATAAGGCAGCTGGGTTACAAAATATTTGGCATAATTATCATAGTCTTCTTTGGAGGCCACATATAAATACGGGTACTTGATTTCCAAAAAGCTGTTGGCTGGTTTCTTATAGTTACCCTTGATCGAGTTGTAAACCATCATGAAGGAATACAAAGGATCACAGTAGTGACCGCCGGACTCAGCAGTCATGCCGCCGCTTGCGAGCTGATCACCAAGGTCAGGCAGGAAGTCGGTAGAGACAACAGCAATCTTGCCAGTTTTTCCAGCACTCTTGATTGCGCCAATAGAGCCAACCAGTGGGTCACCGCCGCCGCCGGCAACGATCAAAGAATCCATCTTGGAATTAGAATTCATAAAGGACTTGGCAACGGAAGCGCCTTGCTCAGCGGTGGTACCTGCATACTGCGGGTCGGTCATAGTGACCTTGTCGCTGGGATGAGCGGTGTTCCAATCGTCAACTGCCTTCTTATAACCTTCCCATCTGCCAAGGAAAGTAGCATCGCCGGCAACCCAACCCTCAAGGCAGATGTTGCGTTTTCCTTTGTTGATTAGGATATTGGCAAGAGTGTAGCCGTTTGTAGGTTCGTCCTCATGGACAGTGCCTACGTAATACTGAGAGGACTGAGCTAAAGAATACACTTGGGGGCTCTTGTCTTTGCTTATAACACGGAAGAACTGGGCAAGATATACTTTAGCTTGATCGCAGGTATTGATGCAAGAGGTCATCTCAGAGTCAGCGGAGTTGCAAACGATGATACCTTTGCAGCCGGCAGCGCACAAAGTATTAATACTGTCGGTAACAGCTGAAGATTCATGGCCCTGGTCCACATACATCACTTGAACGCCAAGTGCGCTTGCAGCGGCGTCAAGCATCTTCTTGCACTGGCTGCCGAGCACATCGGTGGAGCTCCAGATAGACACGCCAATTTTAATTTGGCTGTTGTCGGTAGTGGTAGCAGTTGCCGTGCTGCCCTGGCTGGCAGGGGCTGCGTTGCTTTGACCGGCAGACGCCGTGCTGCTTGTGCCCGGACTACTGCAAGCGCCCATCGATAGAGTCATAGCCAGAACTAGAATCATTGCAAAAAATTTTTTCATTTAATACACTCCTTCTCATAATTCAAATGCCTTAATCTGTACTTACAAATTATAAATGATTCTCCTCCTTCCATAATCATTTATAATTTTTTTCATTTTTAATAAAATTTTATATTTATTATATATATAATACTATAACATTTTTTTTAGTTGTCAATATATATCTTGCGATTTCCTATAGAATCATTTAATTAAATGGTACAACTTTCAGCAAATTGTCCTTAATAAATACAAATTAAGAATGACCTTAGCCAAGGTTATGGAGATATTCTCTATGATTTATTCTTTATAATCACTATAAAATTTATTTTTCTGAACTAATACCGAAGACTTGTATTGGAATTGCAACTATCATCTGTACAATAAGTACACAGAAAACAGCACCACAAAAGAATAAGCCCGGAAGAACGTTTTACAACGTCTTCCGGGCTTATTTCTTAGTTATTCAAGAGAGTATTTGCCAACCGTTATTACGAAATATGAATGTTCACGCCGTTTACCTCGACACCTTCGTCAGCACGGATCAATATGTACTTCGTACCATCGATGATACGTGTTTCAACCAAATCGCCGCGCTCCGGGTTCACACGAATTGTCACATCGGGAGTGCAGACTTCAAATTGCTTCGTATCAATGATATTCCGCGGACTAATCTCTGTATCGGCACCAAACTCAGTGTCATATTTTTCTTCAAATGCGGCCATATGGGAATCAGAAACGCCGCAGGATTCCAGAACCCCTTTTACCGTTTTCTTGGAAATCACCAGTGGCTCTTCCTCTTTGCTTGTTTTGTGCTCTTCAATCATTTCAGACAGCTGTTCATGAACCGACTGCACTACATCAAAGCTGCAATCATCGGCGATGGTATCAGCCAAAATAGCTTGGAATGTCTCTTTTTGTTCAGCGGCAGACATTGGAACTTCACTTTTGAATACAGTATCCACAAACTCCCCGTGGTTCTCCGCAATGTTGCGATTGTAGTAGACAGCGCGATAAATGTTGGCACTGCGGTCATCAAAAGCCGGAAACATAAATCCAAGTTCCGGTGACGACACAATCCAGTCTGTTGTAATATTACGGAAAATGTTTTCGTTTGCATAGTAACCAAGCACCGGCTTTGCTAATTTTACGGGACAGATACTGCACAGATAATATGAAAACACTTCTGATGAATCATCCTGTTTTTCTCCGTCTTTTGAATAGCAAAGAACATCATATTTATCATAAGCCAACAGAATAAGATAATTGCCTTCCATGTTGAGTGTCTGGATGACGCGTCCGTAGAATTCATGTACCGCATCGTCATCGTCCAAAGAGGAATTTCTGAGTGCCATAAGTAACTTATGTTCCTCACCATCAAGGACTTGCTGGGTTGCAAATTCGATGTTGATCAGGTTCTTTCCAATCGTTCCGGACAGTGTCTTTTTTAGAATTGCCAGAAGCTCTTCAGACTCTTCCTGGGGCATTAAGGCGAGAGACTGATTAAACTCTGAAACAATTTCTCTCTGATCGTTAACGTAGCAGCCACGGATCCGAGTGATATTACCTTTATCCGGACGGAAACGGCGGCGGATTTCTGCAATTTCTTTTTCGTTCATAATAACTATCCTCATTCAGTCCTAAGTAGTTTCGTTTAAATTATATGATTTTTATTATATCATGAAAGAATGCTTTTGTCATCATAACGAAAGAGCATTAGTAAAGATTCAGCATTTACGAAGTGCAAGGGGATAAGGGAAACAATTCCCTGACGGCATTCTGCCCCATATTTCCATGACCGCACCTATATATTCCGGGATTTATTCCGAAGCCAAAGATGCGCCGATATCCTTCAAAGCAGTGTGCAGATCTTCTCTTTCATGCGCCGGTCCATTTCTCATACCGGTAACGACAGGTACCTCCTTAACTTCAAATTCCAGCAGCTCAAACATGTGTTTCGTGTAATCGATATACGACTGGAACAGACCGGAATCAGGATTACCCTGATTAAATGTAAGAATCAGCTTTTTTTGCGCGGCACTCTCTTCTTTGAAATACGGAGAGTATCGCGGTGAAAATCGCGCAAACAGTCTGTCGATGAGAGTCTTCGCCTGGGCACTCATTTGCATCATATAAATCGGCGAACCGAAAACGATGACATTAGCATGATCAATTGCCTCATTCAGTATTTGCATGTCGTCTTTGATCACACAGCCCTGATCACTGTTATGGCAAGCCCAGCAACCCCTGCACGGTTTGATAACAAGATCGTTGAAGTTGAAGGATTGCGTCTCAGCACCCTGTTCTTTCGCACCTTCTAGTATCTTGTTTACGATCCACGCAGTATTGCCTTCTTTCTGCGAACTTCCGATAATTCCAATGATGTTCATTCTTTTTCCTCCTTGCACGTCAAGTCTGTTTACGATTTGTTCTGTATTTTGTGTGTTCATTAAGTTTCTCACCTCAAAAAGATAATTATGTTTCCTTGGAAACTATAGCTATCTTATCACTTTATTGTTTCCTTGTCAACAATGCAAAGAAAGGGGCTATATCATCCGCTGATGTCACAGCGTTTTGATACAACCCCATTATTCAAAATCATTTCGATTTATTATATCTACACCTTGTTTCTTTATTTCCGCATCCAAATGCCTGCTGTACTTTTCCACGAAGTTAAGCATACTGTCAAATTGTTGCTCAGTCACCTGCTCAAATACGGCTTTATCACGCTCTTGAAACTCTTTGTGCAGCTCCTCATGGACTTTATTAATTGTTTTCCCCTGCTCTGTAAGCCTAAAATAGATTTCTTTCCTGTTATCCGGCTTCTGGTAACTTTCAATAATACCTTTTTTTATGAGCTTCTTAGTTATTTTACTTATGGCACCTCTGGTCATATAAAAAGATTCCGCCAGTTTTGTCACGTTGGAATCCACATTTTTCCCAATGTATTCAATGCAATGCACTTCAGAAGGCTTATTCCCCTCAAGACTGTCTTCCATCTTAAACTTATTAAGAAAAACCATCTTGTTGTATAAGTCTCTGAAACCCATTATGAGCTGTTCTTCTTTGTTCATGGCCCGTCCTCCCACCCATTGATGCGTTAACAGTATTATATCAAAATTTTGTTTCTGTTGCAACAATGCTAAGTGATGATTCTAAGAGAGACAAAGACGTATAACTATCATGAATATCTTGTCATTTTTCTTTTGTGCTCTCAATTAAATCCAGCCGCTCAATAATTTGTTTTTGATTGCTGATTAATTCATCAAGTTTCAAATGTAAATCTTCTATGATTATCTCTGATTTTAAATTTACCTTATAATCATTTTCAGCACGAATTCTATCCTTTTTTTCTTGCCTGTTTTGACTCATCATAATAACAGGAGCTTGTAATGCTGCAATACACGACAAGACCAAATTCAACAGAATGAAAGGTGCAGGGTCATATGGCTTTAATAAAATGACGGTATTTAAAGCCATCCATAAAATCAGAACAATGCAAAAAGAAATTATAAAAAACCAACTTCCGGCAACCTGTGCTATTTTATCTGAAACCTTATCACCAAAAGATAAGGTTTCTTTATGATTGTGATTAATATTTTCCGAAACTGTTTTCTCCAGCAACAGATGAATTATCTCTTCGTTTTCATGGATATCATTCATATCTTCCTCAAGAATGAAACTAACAATTTCAGTATTTGTGAGTTTATTTGGCATAGAAGCATCTCCTTATTTCGTTTTTGATTGATTAAGAATCAAAAAACATCCTGCTGAGGCTTTAATTTTACCGTTTCTTAAAGTACCTCATTTCAATATGCCCTCTGCGACACACGCTTAATCTTGAGTCAAATTGCTGTACAGCCAAACACTTAAGAAGTCAACATTTGTGAGGACTCCTTGAATATTCTATCCCGCTTTAATGAATGGGACCGTAATATTATTTTTTATTTGTACGAAAACAAGCTCCGATAATTGTGATAACTGCAAATACGATCAGATAATAGGCAACACTGATCCCGTGAGCAAAGAAAGCAGCGACCATCATAAATATGCAGCCCAGAATGGCAAGTATCGGCATAATAAAACGTTGGAATAGACTCAAATCCCTTTCTTTTTTTATAAGCATAATAAAAATAGGGATATAAGCGGCGTAAAGCGTGATAATCGGCAATTCCGAGGTATCAAAGCAGAATACGCCAAACCAGGGCGTGGTAAGGTTTGCTCCATAGAAGTAAAGGAGCCAGAAGGCACAAAGCAAAAGCCCCACAATGGAAGAATTGGCTGGCATATTTGTGGCCTTGTCCACTTGCTTAAAAACCTCCGGCTTCAGGCCGGAATTCCGGATAGCAAGAGAGTACATGCCGCGGCTGCAACCCAGCATCAGGCCATTCAGCGTACCCAGACAAGAGATGATCACAAATACGAAAATTAAAGAGCCTCCGATAGAGCCTAATATATTTTGGAAAGCCAGCATGGCGCCGGCCTGTCCATCTTTCATTAGTGTCTTGGTGGAAACAACGCCTGCCAGACCGATATAATAAAACACATATACGGCAACCACAATAAGAGAGCCCCAGATCAGTGCTCTTGGAAGATTCCTTTTGGAATCCTTCAGCTCAGCATTAATAGAAGTAGCAATAATCCATCCCTCATAAGCAAATGCAACTGCAACGACAGACGCGAAAAGTCCGCCGCTTGTACTGATACCGGCATTGGCAACATGTGAAAAGTTGTGTACAGTCGAACCGTTGAACAAACCGATGATCGTGCCTGCAATCGCCATAAACAGAAGGGGCACAAGTTTGATCACTGTCGTAGCTACCTGAAATTTTCCGGCGATAATAGGTGACAGCGAGTTGATCGCGTTACTGGCTATCAGATAAAAGCAGGCAATGGTCATACAGGAGCCACCTGTAATGTCCCAGCCCAATAATACACAGGTATAACGGGCGGACACCCAAGCCAAAACCGAGGTCAGGGTGGGATTGTAGATTGTCGCCATAAACCAACCTACGTAATAACCGTATTTCCTTCCTACGGTCATCTCTGCATAATCAACAAGGCCGTTCACTTTTTCATACCTTGCCGCCATCGTGGCAAAAGTGTAGGAACAAGCAATCATAATCAGTCCGACGATAACCCATGCGGCGATTCCAAGCGGCATGTTACCCCCCGTGGCCTTCAGAACTGCTTCAGCTTTAAAGAAGACACCGCTCCCGATGACAATCCCCACCACCATGGCAATGGCGGTGAACAAACCATACTTTTTTTCTAATCCATTTTCCATAACTTGTACTTCCCAATTTTAATAATACCTAAGCAGTATCTCAATATAATTATCTTTTGTGCTCTTTATCTGAATATAAAACTCAATCCAGAATACTCTTAATATTACTCGAAACCAGGAGATCAGTCAAACAATTTCTTGATTTATTTTTATTGACATATATATCATCATGATATATTATAATGATATATTTGTATTGAAAGGTGTATATATGAAAAAAAATACAGGAAAATCAAAATATGTAGTACTGGGAATGCTGGCGCGCATGCCGCAAACCGGCTACACGATAAAACAATGGATAGAGAACGAATACAGCCATTTCTGGCAGGAGAGCTTCGGGCAGATATATCCTACTCTAAAGGAATTGGTTGCTCAGGGGCTTGCCGTCAACTCCGACAATACAGAAACTGGAAACGGACGCAGACAAATCGTATACAGCATCACTGACGCGGGCAGGAAAGTGCTTTCGGATTGGCTGCGCGAGGAGCCCGAGATTGAGAAGCTCAGGTACGAAATACTTCTCAAAGTCTCCTTCGGAGAGAATACTGAACCGGAAGTGCTGCTCAGGCATCTGGATGATTTTATCAGGAGAAACGAGAAACTGGTCAAAGACATGAACGGCTATATCGAGCTTTTTGATCAGCTTAAAGAGCAGGGTACTGACTGCACCTACAGCCAGCTGACCGCGCGCTGCGGCATTTACATCTATTCCGCGATGAAAGATTGGGCTATCGAGGCAAAGAAAATTATTTCAGAGAAAGAAGCTGATTTATAATGAGACAAAAGGTTCGCAAAGGCATACTGGTATATTCAGCGCTGATGTTTCCGCTTACATTTTTCTTTTTGTCTCCGATGGTTATCGTTCTGTCTGCGACAGCGGGCATAATAAATGGGAGCGCAATGGTTTTCGGGCTGCTCCTGCTGTTTTCGATCGTCTGCAGCCGCCTCTTCTGCGGCTGGCTTTGCCCCGGCGGAGCGGTGCAGGACTACATTTCCGGCGCGAACAACCGCAGCTGGAACAGTAAATGGAAAAACCTTTCCAAATACATGATATGGGCAATATGGTTTTCGTTCATCGTGTTTCTCTGGATACGCAACTACCCGCTCAGGGGAGATTTCTGGTATCTTGTGAACATAGATAAGCAGTATCTCATCATCTACGCGATCGTCATGTCCGTAATTTACCTGTTCACGCTTCTAACCGGCAGGCGCGGTATGTGCCACAGCCTTTGCTGGATGGCTCCGTTCATGGTAATAGGCGAAAAGCTCGCAGATTTTCTTCATATTCCAAGATTCAGGCTTAAGTCCAACCCCGACACCTGCGTTTCCTGCGGAAAGTGCAACAGTAACTGTCCCATGGGCCTGAATATAGCTGAGATGGCGAAATCCGGCAATATAGATTCGACCGAATGTATAAATTGTCTCGCATGCGTCGACATCTGCCCCAAAAAAGCCATCAGCTTCGGAATATGCCGGAAGCAGCAATGAGCAGCTGCGTACATGTGCAAATTAGTCTAAGTGATGTCTGCTGAACAAATCCCAAATTGCTCATAGATATCTGTGGGAAGCATGGAAACGCAAAAATGAACTTGGTTCTTAATCATCCGGAGTGGTTGAATTTTTCTTAACTTGAAATTACAGTCTTTCCAAACTCATTGTACGAAAAACCTGACAGTATTTTCGGAACCCAGCCGGCCCAATTATATAGATGTTAGGCATATAGGCTAATCTTTTTCTGGAATATGCAATACGCTCCAGACCATTGTCAATCGCTGTATGATTGCATAAAGCCACATCCACATCTTGGTGCATTGCCGCATCGACGAAGTAGTCCAATGATTTCAGGTATTGTCTCACTTCGGTCTTTTCCCACGGAGGTGTAGTGCCTCCCCACAAGGCTGCCATATGATATTCCCCGTTTTCTTTTACAGGGAATATATAACTCAGGCATCCTGGCGTGTGACCGGGTGTGCTGTAGACGTATATTGTCTTGTCGCCTAATGTTATGGTGTCTCCATCTTGCAGATAATGGTCAATATTGTAGGCTTTCCATGTTTCAGGTCTATCTGGCTTTGCTGGATGTTCCTGCCAAAAAATATCATCTACTTTGGAGAGGTATGTGTCAACATGATATTGTTCAACAAACCACTTCCCGCATCCTGTGTGATCAACATGGCCATGTGTTAAGACCAATTTTTTAATGGTATCAGGATTCCATTCTACTTCCTTAATTGCGTCTATGATGGCATCAAAAGCCTTTTTAGATGGCCAAATTGCATCAATTATAATGAGCCCGTCACTCGTCTTCAATACGAAACAGTTCGTTTCTCTTTGGGCAACAATCAGTAAGTCATCAAAAATAAGGGAATGAGTAAAAAACGACATATCTTCCATCGCTTTGATGGTCTCACGTGTAATGACTGGTTTTTCTAATCTGTTCATTTATTATGCACTCCTCTGTACAATTCATATTTTATTTTTGCACAGAGGGAAAACGGTTCTTTGGAGGCATTCCATCACTTCCTTAATAAATTTGTATTGATTGCTTCATTAGAGAATTTAAAATACTTGCAACTCACTACTTCCTACAATCCGATAAGTTAGCATCATGCGTGACCTCATAAGAATCCTCGACTGCCCATCCTGCTCCATGCATTTCACTGATTCGTTTTCCAGAGTAACTGCCCAGTTTCGAAAATCACTTCCATTCGTCCGGTATCCTTCAGCCATGAAAGATAGGAACGAACGGTGCTGCCGACCAATACATATTGTTCAAAGTTCATTTCCAAACCATATTCATTGAAAAGCATCTGTAAAACCTTTTCAAAAAAAGTCGGCTTTTCACATATTTTGAGTATCTTATCCGCTATTTCATGAACCTTGTCAATGTTAAGCTGAGCAAGCGGTGCAATGTCATCTGTTGCTTCTGCATGCGCAGGGACGAAAATCGTCGCACTTAAGGTCTTCACCATTTCCAGTGTATCAAGGTATGCAGCCACGTCATAGACAAATCCGATTTGATATTTTCGCAACGTTTCTTCGCTCGATAAACAGTCTGCGAGATAAACGACGTTATCCACATCTTTGAAACCCACCATATCAAAGAAATGGCCGGGAATATGAAGAATACTCATATCTTTCGGCAGCACATTCGCTGTCAGATATTCTGCGCTGCTTTCCTGAGCCATCAGAAATTTATGCCGCAAGTCCTTTGGCGGGAATCCGCCATACAAAAACGAGGGCTCCAGCAGCGGATGATTTGTAAAGTCGCAATCGATACCCGGAGCATAAATTTTGCATCCTGTTTGATTTTGCAAATATTTATTGCCGCCGATATGATCGGCATTGGAATGAGTATTATAGATTGCGATAAGTCGCCAGCGATTGGCTTCCAGTATCTGCCTGACTTTTCGTCCTGCATCCTTATCGCTTCCACTGTCAATCAGACATACATCAGTGTCACCGAGTTTAACAATGCCGATCTTTGCAGGGCTCTGGACGTAATAACTGTTTGCGCCGACTTGAATTAGCTCATACATTTGAAAAAGTCTCCAATCTGTAAAAATTATTTTTAATGGTAGGTTAAAATAACAAGGTTAAGACACGGGTCGTACGAAAAAGCCAAAACCCTGAGCAGCCCTCCAATAACTATTTATCGGCTAATTGATGATTCAATTGGACAAGGGGCAAAAAAATATCATCCACAATCTCAGCTATCGTCGCGTCAGAAACGTCCTGTCTTGTGACCAGCTCGAACCGCAGCAGATCCCACGGCAAAGAGATGATCCGAGGGGTCAGTTTCTCGAGGCGGACTTCCCCGCGAAGTTCGGCATTTTTCAGGATTGCTGTAATTGCGGCCATCATCTTACTTTCAGATCTCGGTTTGATGAGATGAGGCATGGACGCAACTATCGTATTTAGTACCAGTGGTTCCATCATAAGGCCCCTGATCGTCTGTGGACCGAGTGATTTCAGCGGCTCCGCAAGCCCAAGTAAATAAGCATACAAATCATCGCGCAAGTTTCCGGTATTCGGAATCTCATTTGTTATTTTTGGTAAATATTTATGCAGCACGGCAATCACGAGCTCCGACTTATTGGCCCAGCGGCGGTAAAGGACGGCCTTGTTTGTCCCAGCCAGCTCCGCGACGCTTTCCATCGTCAGATGAGTATAGCCGATATTGGAGAGTTCCTCCCATGCGGCATGCAGGATTGCTTCTTCCAGAATTTCTCCGCGACGGCGCGTACTCTTGTTTTGCTCATCCATTTTTCATTTCCCTCCGAGCCTTAACAATGAATGTGTATCTGTCTGTCGTAAAAATGCACATAGGATACTTGAAAGTTTCTTATTTATATGTGGACGATGTCAATTGAATCAAATTTGAATTTATCATATCATATTCATATAAGAAACGCAATTGTTTCCTTAGCAAAAAACGAAGGGGGATTTCTCATGGATACAACAAAAGTGAAACCGATAAAAGAAAAACTTGATCCGGTCGTGCTCAGGGTAGCTATTGTTCTGGTCATTGGCGCGCTTGCGCCGCTGTTCGATTCTACAATGGTCAATGTAGCGATCCATACCATTGCGGCCGATATGAAAGCAACCATTGCTACCGTACAGTGGATCACGACGGGGTATGTTCTGGCGATGGGGCTGGCCGTTCCGATTTCAGGATGGGGTACCAAACGATTTGGATGCAAACGATTGTACACCTTCTCAATGGTACTTTTTTTAATCGGCTCAGTATGCACTATGCTGTCATGGAACATCGAAAGCATGATTGCTTTCCGTGTTATTCAGGGCGTTGGCGCCGGGCTAATGATGCCGACACTGCAAACGGAACTTGTACAGGTTTCCGGAGGACGTAATCTTGGGCGGATCATGTCAATTGTCAGCATACCCTCTCTGCTCGGGCCAGTTCTGGGTCCGGTGTTGGGAGGAATTATTGTCAACAGTCTGAGCTGGCGCGCGATCTTCTGGGTTAATATTCCGATCTGCATTGTTGCGATTCCGTTAGCCATCTGGGGAATACCGGCCGACAAACATGTGGATAAGAAAGCATCCATTGATGTGATCGGCATGCTTTTGCTCTCTCCCGCATTTGCAATCTTTATTTACGGCATCGCCCAGATCAGCTCCCATGGAGGAATTACAAACAGCGCAGTCTATCTCCCTCTGATCATCGGTATCGTTTTGATGGTATCCTATGTCGTCTATGCTCTGAATACGAAGAGGGAACCGGCTCTGAATGTGCGGTTATTCAAATCCGTCAACTTCTCCGCTTCCAATATCCTGATGATTTTTAGCGGAATCATCACGAACGGGGCTATGCTGATGCTGCCGCTCTATTATCAGGAGGTGCGCGGAGAAAGTGCCCTGTATGCCGGATTGTGGTTGATTCCGCAGGGCGTAGGCATGCTGCTGACAAGAAGCTGGGCCGGGAAAACGGCCGACCGTGACGGCTCGCGCAATATCGTACTTTTTAGCCTCGCTGCCGTTGCAATCGGTACGCTGCCGTTTGCTTTCGCCGGTGCAGATACGAATGTTATCCTTTTGTCTATTGCGTTGTTGGTAAGAGGAGCTGGGCTTGGCGGCTTATTTATTGCAATCATGATGTCCTCTTATATCGGCCTTCCAAAGGAACAGGTTCCCCATGCGAGCATCGCGACGAGAATCTTTCAGACCATCGGTGGAGCTTTCGGATCAGCTATTCTCGCGTCCATCGTTCAGAATCAAATGGCGGGCCACGCCAAAGACAATCTTACTGCGACTGCCCATGCCTTCAACGTCTCTTTCTGGTGGTCAATCGGCTTTACGGTGGCTGCGGTGATTCCTACGCTGTTTTTAATAATGCGTAAAAAACCTGAGCCGGAAGTGGCCCCTACTACCTGCTAAATCAAATGATCATAACAAGGAGATGACCCGCGGATTATTACACGGATGTGAAATACAATGGGCGGCACACCAAACCATATTAACCCTTATCATAAACAATAAGCACAAACATTACCAACTTCAGGTGAATGTCTGTGCTTATATAATACCAATGGGCGGCTCGGACAATGGCATCGTAATTCAGAGTTCGTTCAGCTTATTTTAATTATTACTGTCTTTTAATTGGAACAGCTTCACAAGCTCCTTTAACGTCTGCGCCTGTCCGGAAAGTTCTTCGCTCGCCGCTGCGCTTTCCTCGGCGGTCGCGGAGTTTGTCTGCACAACGTTAGAAATTTGATCAACTCCCAGTGTTACCTGGCGAATTGCATCAGACTGCTGATTTGACGCTTTGGAAATTTTTTCGATCGTATCAGAAACAGTCTGAGTACTGTCCACGACACGCAGAAGAGATTTTGCAGTTTCATCTGCAATTTTTGTGCCATTATCTACTTGTCCTATAGAATTTTCAATCAAAGCAGTGGTGTTTTTTGCTGCCTGCGCACTTTTGCTGGCAAGATTTCTCACCTCATCTGCTACAACTGCAAAACCTTTCCCCGCCGAACCTGCTCTCGCAGCTTCAACAGCTGCATTCAATGCGAGTACATTTGTCTGGAAAGCGATGTCTTCTATCGTTTTAATAATATTTCCGATTTGGCTGGAAGAATCACTGATTTTTGACATGGCAGCAATCATATCGCCCATGTATTTATTGCTTATTTCTATTTCAGAGCGGACTTGGTTTACGGTTAAACTTGCATGAGCTGCATGCTCCGCATTATCCCTTACCTGTGCGGATATTTCGGTAATTGTGGCGGAGAGTTCTTCGACAGAACTCGCCTGCTCGGTTGCGCCCTGTGCCAAAGCCTGTGCCCCGTTGGACACTTGCCGGGAACCACTTGAAACTTGTTCTGAAGACTGATGAATTTTAGAAACAGTATCATTCAAAGAGGTAACAATATAATCAATCGAATCACGAAGTTCTACAAAATCGCCTTTGAAGTCCTCAGTAGTATTAACCGTTAAGTCACCCTTTGATATTTTGGCCAGACTCGCGGTTATGTCCGTTATGTATGCTTTCAGCGTTGAAATGGTTTCACGGAAAGCGGCACCAAGCGAACCTATCTCATCCTTGGAGTTAACGTTAATTTCAATGTTTAAATCTCCCTCGGCCATTCTCTGGGCCGCTCTTGCTAATTCGCCCACGGGTTTACTGATTCCGCGGGAAATTCTTAAGGCAATGATAAGAGAAGTAAGAAGGGAAATGAGAATAATAGCAAGAATCATTATGCTTACCACGTTTCCTTGAATGGTAAGAGTATTTGCTATTCGATTGCCTTCGATTGTCTTTTCACTAATTAATGTATTAGTGGAAGCTTGAATTTTTTCTGAGATCGGGTCTCCTTCCGATTTTAAAAGCGATTCTGCTTCTGTATCTTTATTTTGCTTTGCAAATGCGACTACCTGATCGTTTACCTCCTTATACTTTACCAAATTACTTTTGATATCATTGTAATAGCCTCGTTCTTTGTTACCAATCATTTCTTTATTCATGGTTGCGAAATAGCTATCGATTATGGTATTTGACTGCGTTAGTTGAGTGGAATAGGAATCTATTTCATCTGGAACCTCTGAAAATATAATATTTCGAATAATTGCGGTGCTTCTATTAAATTCTGTATTGAATAGTCCGATATGCCCTTGAGCGAAGCCATAACCTGTTAAAGCATTACTGTAATTTGAATTCATACTTCTCATAACAAACAAACCGCATACGCCCGCAATGCTGGAAATTATCGCCACAATCAAAAAAGTTACAATTAATTTTTTTCTAATTTTCATATTTTTCACATCAATACATCCTTCAAATTTTATTTGTAGACAACCGCGTCAATTAGCGTGTGTAAGCTTAGATTCCTATCATACTAATTTTTTATTTGGTAAAATATGCCATGTAATCAGCTTGTTAAAAAAGGCCCACCCGCTGTGGTGAACCTTTTAAAAATAAAGTCTTACAATGTGTTTAAACAAGCGGAAGCTTCAGAAGATAACAATTCAATCTGAGCGAACTCACCCAGATCCAAAAGCTTTTCGGGAACCATCCAGCTTCCTCCGCAGGCAATCACATTGGAAAGTTTCAAATAGTCGTTAACGTTGGACGCGTTGATTCCGCCAGTAGGCATGAACTTCATATCTGCGTAAGGGCCGGAGAGTGCTTTCAGCATTTTTATGCCTCCCACAACTTCCGCAGGAAACAGCTTTACGGCTTTCAAGCCCATACGCATACAGCGCTCGATTTCACTTGGAGTGGCGCATCCGGGTATCACGGTCACATTGTTGGCCAAACACCACTCTACCACCTCTGGGTTTGTGCCTGGGCTGATTACTGCCTGCGCTCCGGACTCCACTGCTAATTTAGCGTTTTCCACGCTGAGTACAGTTCCCGCACAGACCATAAAGTCTGATACATTTTTTGCAATTTCGGAAATGGATTTTGCAGCTGCCTCACTTCGAAAGGTAATTTCTGCTGCAGGGAGTCCACCGCTACGAAGTGCCTTAGCCAGTTCAACTGCCTGATTCGCATCGTTAATTTTGATTACGGGGATAATCCCGATTTTATGCAATTGTTCAAATATTGCGTTCATACTGGTTCCTCCTAAATCTGATTTTCCTGCATGAATTTTTGAAGTTCACTGCGTGTGGGCAACCCTTCGTTGTCTCCGACGCTCATTACCTGAATGGTGCCAATTGCATTCCCACGGTCAACAGCCTCCTTAAGTGAAAGCCCCTCCATTATGGCACTGATCACTCCAGCCGCGAAACCGTCTCCGGCCCCTACCGTATCTACAATTTCTTTTGCTGGGTAAGTTGGCAAGGAGAAAGAAATTTCTTTGGTTGCTGCAAAAGCTCCTGCTTTTCCGGTTTTTACAATCACTGCTTTTGCCCCGAATTTTAAATAATACTCGGCAATTTTCTCCGGCTTTGAACTGCCCATAAGGATTTCTCCCTCTTTGCAGCCGGGTAAAATGTAATCTGCATTTTGTGCAAGCTCATTCAGTGTTGAAACCATGGTCTGCTTATCCTGCCAAAGCGGAGGACGGAGATTGGGGTCAAAAAAGATAACAAGCCCGTTTTCCTTGGCTTTTTCCATTAAATAGTAGGAAGCTTCCAAGGTGGTTTCGGAGAGTGCAGGGGTAATACCCGTCATGTGCAGAAAGCCGTATTGGGAAAAATCAACACAGTCAATATCCGCCTTGCTGATGGATGATGCGGCCGAATTTTTTCTGTAGTAGTAAATTTCCGGATCTCCGGAAGAAACTTTAGATTTTAGCATAAATCCTGTTTTTAGGCTTTCACTAAACGAAATGAGCGAGGTATCAATCCCATTCTCTTTCATCGTGTTTACGATACGTTTGCCAAATGGATCTGTACCAAGTTTTGTCAAATATCCCACGCTGTGCTCCAACCGGGTCAACCCAATTGCCACATTAAGTTCCGCACCCGCCACCGCAGTTGAAAATTGGTTGACGCATTCCAATGGATTTTCATCCTGCGCGATAAATAATCCCATTGGTTCACCAACCAACATAATTTTTTGACTCATAATAATCCACCCGTCCTACAATTTCAGCCATAAGAAAAATCTTCACTTAACAAAGATAACAGCCTTTGCCTTGAATTTATAACATTATTATAATAACTATTACATACCCTCTAAGCAGATCTTACACGTTGAATTGTCCGTGTCTGCTTAGAGGGTATTTGATTAACAAAGTTGTATTTGAAACTTCAAATTTTTTTTGTCAGCTTATTTTTTGAGGGATTTGCGTTTCTTCATGAAATCAATATAGACAGCGCCTAAGATAACGATACCTTTGACAACATACTGCCAATAGCTGTTTATCTTGAGCAGATTCATACCGTTGTTTAAAACACCGATAATCAATACGCCGACTACTGTGCCGCCCAAAGTACCAATACCGCCGTTAAAGCTTGTACCGCCCAATACAGAAGCTGCAATGGCATCGCGCTCGAATCCTTCACCAACGGAAGGCTGGCCGGAGTACAACCGGGCCGCCAAAACAACACCGGCTAAAGCGGCCAGAATACCACTCATCATGAATACACGCATCTGGATGGATCTTGTGTTAACGCCGGCATACTTTGCGGCTTCGATATTACCACCGGTCGCATAAACATGACGGCCGAAAGAAGTCCTGCTCATGATAAAATATAGAATAACTAATGTCACAATAACAATGATGACCGGAATCGGGATTTTGAGGAAGCTTCCTGTGCCCAAATTATTGAAGGCATCGTTTGTGCACTGTGCAGGCAATCCACCGGTAAGTAAATAACCGACACCGCGTATTGAAATTTGTACGGACAAAGTTACAATAAATGCGGGAATGGTGGTGTGGGAAATGACGTAGCCGTTAAAAAGGCCAATGATCGCACCAAAGATTAGCGCCACCAAAACAGCAAAGATAACCGGCATTCCGGAGTTTGCCATGCGCACTGCAATAACGCCTGCTGCGGCAACCACAGAGCCGACAGATAAATCAATACCGCCGCAAATTAAAACGCAGGTGATACCGAAGGCAATAAAGCAGTTTACGCATACCTGACGCGTTACACTGATTAAATTTGTTGATACCATAAAAGAATTCGTTGTAAAAGTAAGTAAGACAACCATGATCATCAGAGCAATAATGGAAGCTAAATTACGTCTAAGCCAAACATAACCGGAGAATGCCTGTATGCCGCCTTTTTCCGCAGCGGCCTGACTGTTTTGTTCTTTTTGTTTTAACATTTCGTATTTCCTCCTCAGACTGCGTAAGACATAATAATTTCTTGAGAAATCTCGTCTTTATCAGGGTCTAATATCGCGGCCACTTGACCTTCATGCATTACAACAATGCGGCTGGAATTATTAATTACCTCTGGTAATTCGGAGGAAATCATAATAATCGAAACGCCTTCTTTGGCAAGATTACTCATCAGTTTATATATTTCAGCCTTTGCACCGACATCGATACCTCGGGTAGGTTCATCCAAAATCAACACTTTTGGATTAGCGGCCAGCCATTTTGAGATAACGATTTTTTGTTGGTTGCCACCGGACAATTCACTCACTAATTGGTTCACAGAGGCCATACGAATGGAAAGAGTCTTTTTGTATCTGTCTATAATGCCTTTTTCTTTCTTCTTGTCTACACGTAAATGTTGAATAAACTGGGATAATACCTGGAAAGACAAGTTGGTGGCAATCGTATGAGATAAAAATAATCCCTGCACCTTACGCTCTTCAGGTACAAGTGCAATCCCTGCTTTGATTGCATCCTGAGGGCACTTGATACTCACTTGTTTACCGTCCAGCCATATTTCACCGGAAGTGATTTGGTCTATACCAAAAAGGGCTAAAGCGGTCTCGGTACGTCCCGCGCCAACCAGTCCGGAAAAGCCTAAAATCTCACCTTTTTTCAAAGTGAAGCTTACATCTTTAACGTAAGAACTCGAAAGATTTTTAACCTCAAGTATGGTGTCGCCGCCGATAGCACGCTCATTACCGTACATATTCTCGAATTCACGCCCGACCATCATACTGATCAGTTCGTTATCATTGGTTTCCTTCGTGTTTTTCGTGCCAATGAATTTACCATCCCGAAGGACTGTCACGGTGTCGCAAACGAGGAAAGTTTCCTCCATTCGATGAGAGATGTAAATAATCGCGACGCCTTTTTCTTTTAGTCTGGCGACCTGCTTAAACAGATTGCTAACCTCACTGTTGGACAGCGAAGCGGTAGGCTCATCCATAATCAGAATTTTTGCATTTTCGTTCACTGCCCGGGCAATCTCCAACATCTGCTGCTGTGCAACAGAAAGGCCGTCAATCAGGCTGTGTGTATCCATATCCAAATCAAGTGCATCCAGTGCATTCCTGGCATCCCTGTGCATACGCTTATAATCTACCAGCCCTAATTTATTCTTTGGCTCGCGGCCTAAAAATAAATTTTCCGCAATTGTCATACTGGATATATTCGTGATTTCCTGATGTATAAAACTAACGCCATATTGGCGTGCGTCGTCAACTTTATTGATGGCAACCTGATTACCGTCGATATAAATCGTACCGGAATCAGCACTGTAGATACCACCTAGGATCTTCATTAATGTGGATTTTCCTGCGCCGTTTTCACCCATAAGAGCTCTTGTTTCGCCGGCTTTTATGGAAATATTCACATCGTCTAGAACTACATTACTTCCAAAAGCTTTTTTAATGTCCTTCATTTCAAGGATATATTCACTTGGCAATTATATCACTCCCCATTATTCGGTCGGAGGTTATTTGTTAACTGAACTATGGCTTCAGGGTATTATCTGCATCATACCGAAGCAGCAAGAAGCACCGCTCCGGTATCATCAGATTTAATTTACGGATGAGTTTACTTTTTGATGAGACATAATGGAAAGCGATTATTACTTTGAAGCAGTGCTAGTAGTGCTAGCAGCACCTACGTTGCTCTTGTCAATGATTGACATTGGAACAACAACTTTTGCATCAACGGATTGACCGGCAATCAGCTTGTAAGCAACTTCAACGCAGGTTTTACCGATTCTGGCAGGATCCTGTGCTGCGGATGCAAGCATTTCACCTGTGCGAATAAAGCCTTTGCCTTCATCGGAGCCGTCAACAGAAACGACTTTTGTTTTGCTGATACGACCAGCTTCTTTTGTAGCCGCGATCGCGCCACGTGCGCATGGGTCATTGATACAGAATACGCCGTCAATTACCGGGTTAGCGTTAAGGAAGTCAACCATGATCGGCTGAGAGTAGTCAGATTTGGCTTTTTCAACGTCTTTTGTTTGGATGATCTGGATGTCAGGATATTTTTTAATTGCAGTTTCAAAACCGATTTGACGGTTTTTGCAAACTTCGGTTGTACTGTAAGTAATTTCAACAACCTTACCTTTTCCGCCAAGCGCTTTTGCAAGAGCTTCTCCGCACATCTGGCCGGCAGCCACGTTGTCGGATACAACAGTGCACTTAACCAAACTTGGGTCTTTTACTGCTGTGTTAAAAGCGATAACAGGAATGTTCGCTTCTTTACAGGCTTCCAGAGTAGCTCTGACGCCCTCGGAGTTTATGGACGAAATGCAGATAACATTACAGCCCTGACTGATCATGTCAGCAACATCATTCATCTGTTTGTTCTGATCGCCGGCGGCGTCCTGAATAATAATTTGATCGTTAGGACCGGTTAAAGCGGCTTTCATGGCTTCTCTGATCTGAATAAAGAAAACGTTGGTTAAATCCGGGGCAGAAACACCGATTTTGATGCCCTTACTGGTTGCAGCTGCTGTACTTGCCGCCGCAGTGCTTCCCGCTGCGGTACTTTCAGCTGCAGAACTCGTGTTGGAACTGCCGCATGCTGTGAACATGGAAACCATCATTCCAAGGCATAGTGCTGTTGCAATAAATCTTCTCATTTTCCTTCTCCTCTAAATAAATAAATATAGGACTTATACTTTAAGTGCAGTACATTGTTACTTTTTCAGTTTCAATGCCTGTTGCACTTGACCCGCAATATTTTTGGCATTCAGCCCGAACTTTTCGAACAATTCATCCGGCTTGCCAGATTTGCCAAACTCGTCTTTCATACCGACACGGAGCATAGGAGTTGGGCACTTTTCACCTAAGACCTCGGCAACTGCGCTGCCAAGTCCGCCAATGATATTGTGTTCTTCCACAGTGACGATGCAGCCGGTTTCTTTTGCTGCTTTGATTACGATTTCTTCATCAAGAGGCTTAATTGTATGAATATCGATAACACGTGCATGAATCCCCTGCTCTTTTAACAGGTTGTGAGCCTTTAGGGCTTCCTGTACCATTAAGCCGGTGGCTATAATGGTTACATCTTGTCCATCACGCATTTGGTAGCCTTTAAACAATTCAAATTTGTAATCAGGAGAATCATTGATGATGTCTGCTGGGATACGGCCTACACGTAAATATGCCGGTCCTTCGTAATCGATCAGAGCCTTAACGGCAGCTTTTGTTTCAATGGCATCGGATGGGCTGACGACTAACATGCCCGGGATTGTGCGCATGATGCCGATATCTTCAAGCGCCTGATGTGTTGCTCCGTCTTCACCGACTGAAATACCGCTGTGAGTACCTACAACTTTTACATTCAGGTGAGGGTAGCCAATTGAATTGCGAACTTGCTCCCATGCACGGCCGGCAGCAAACATTGCAAATGAACTTGCGAAGACATTCTTGCCTGTGGTAGCAAATCCCGCGGCAATACTCATCATATTACCCTCGGCAATACCAATATTAAAAAAGCGGTCAGGATATTTATCTCGAAAAGTAGCAGACATGGTGCAACAGGCAAGATCCGCGTCAAGAGCAATCACATTCTCTTTGCAGCCGTACTCAGCCAGTGCCTCTCCGTAGGCTAATCTTGTTGCATATTTCTCATCCATTTACTTTCCCTCCAATTCTGCAATCACTTTTTGAATTTCAGCGACCGCCACATCATGTTGCTCATGAGATGGAGCTTTGCCGTGCCAACCGGCTATGTTTTCCATAAAGGATACGCCCTTGCCTTTTACAGTCTTTGCAATGATAGCAGTTGGCTTTCCTTTTGCATTCTTTGCTTTTTCAAGCGCGGCCTTGATTTCAGGTAGATTATGACCGTCTATATTGATTACGTTCCAATTGAAAGCTTCAAATTTCTTATCAATGGGATAGGATGACATAACATTGGTAATTGCGCCGTCAATTTGCAGATTGTTGTTATCAACAAAGGCTACCAGGTTGTCCATATTGTAGAATCCGGCGCACATGGCCGCTTCCCAAATTTGTCCTTCCTCAATTTCACCGTCGCCCATGATGGCATAGACTCTGTAATCCTTTTTATCTACACGTGCAGACAAAGCCATACCAACTGCTACAGATAAACCCTGTCCAAGTGAACCGGTGGACATATCTACACCAGGCACATGATATTCTGCATGTCCTGAGAGCATACTATGTAGACTGCGGAAGTGTAGTAGTTCTTCTTTTGGGAAAAAGCCTTTTTCTGCAAGTACGCCATACAAAGCCGGAGTGCAATGTCCCTTGGAAAGCACCAGACGATCTCTGTCCGTCCATTTTGGTTCTTTTGTGTTAACTCTCATCTCATCAAAGTACAGTACGGTCAAAATATCGGTGACGGATAAAGATCCACCGATATGTCCCGAACTTGCTGCATTGACTGCATCCAATGCATTAATGCGAACCTTTGCTGCGATGAGGGACAATTCTTTTTCATCTTTTTGATTCATAAAAATAAATCCCCCTTATTGGTTAATTTTGTATGATTTTGTATGTTGTCATACAAAATTTATGATGTGCTCACATTTTACATTTTTCACAGTTATTTGTCAATCACAATTTAAACATTTGCTATTATATATAGTAAGTGTAGTATCAGATTGTGCATTTCGACCAAGTGCTTCGGCTTACTGCAATCATTGTGTTCATCATTTTTTAATCATTACCGTCAAATCTTCCAAAATACGCTGAATATGCTTGCGCATATAAAGTTCTCCCGCTTCGCTGTCCCTTTCCTGCATGGCTCTCATGATATTAGAGTGAGGTTCAATCGCGTTTTGAACATTCTGATGTACCTGAAACGTCTTGCTGCGGAAGGTTTGAACATATTCGCTAACCTTCTTGTTGATTGAAATGAGCAATTTGTTCTTACTCATTTCTACAATCTGGTTATGAAAGCGCTCGTCATATTTTGCGACGCCCAAAATATCGTCTTCCTCAACAGCCTTGGTAAATTTCGCGTGAGTTCGCTCCAATTGGGTGATATCAGAATCACTGCATCGGGATATGGCAAGTTTGATTGCAAGCGGCTCAATCGCAGAACGAACCTCGATGCAGTCTTTGAGTTCAACTTCGTTCTTTACAAACCATTCTACGATATCACTTGAATCCGCTTCTTCTGTGCGAGCGACAAAAGCGCCCCGACCCGGCTTGATCTCCACTAGGCCGTTTGCCTGCAAAATACGCAGAGCTTCTCTTAAGGTACCCCGTCCAACATTAAGACTTTCACAGTATTCCTTTTCTGTGGGCAGTTTTTTCCCAACTTCTGTTTGACCTGATAAAATGAATTCGCGAATTATTTTAACTACTTGCTGTACAACAGGAACCCTTTCAATTGTATCCATTTGGTATACCTCCGCACCGGATTATTTTATATTGTATTCTGTCCTACAATACTACTTCGCCTATTATATCAATATTATTCGCAAATTTCTAGCTACTTAACTAATATTTATTATTTTATTTTTTGTTTTTATAGTTGACTTTGTCCTTTTCTGCGTGTAATATAATGATGCAGCTTTAATATTGTATGATGTAATACAATATTAAAGCCAAAAAAATTAAGCCAACTATTGTGGACACCATTTGTTCGCAATAAATAATAACATTGCTGGAGGAGCCAAAAATGAAGATTGCTTTAATTAACGAGAACAGCCAAGCCGCAAAAAATGAATTGATTTGCAATACCTTGAAAAAAGTTGTAGAACCAATGGGACACACGGTATTCAATTACGGCATGTACACAGCGGATGATGCAGCACAGCTTACTTATGTGCAAAACGGTATTCTTGCCGCAACATTACTCAATTCCGGTGCGGTGGACTATGTGATCACCGGATGCGGTACAGGTGAGGGAGCCATGTTGGCCTGCAACACCTTTCCGGGAGTCATTTGCGGTCATGTAGAAGATGTTTCCGATGGCTTTATGTTTGCTCAGATCAATGACGGCAATGCCATTGCTTTGCCATTTGCAAAAGGATTTGGATGGGGTGGGGATTTGAACCTACAGTACATCTTTGAAAAATTGTTCGAATGCGAAAGCGGTCAGGGCTATCCTAAGGAGCGTGTTGTGCCGGAACAGCGCAACAAGAAAATCCTAGACGAAGTACAAAAGGTTGCATACGTAGACTTAATCACCATTTTCAAGAATATCGATCAGGATTTACTCAAGGGCGCTTTAAGTGGTGAGAAATTTAAAGAATACTTCTTTGCCAATGCGAAAGATGAAAAAATCATTAACTATGTGAAAACAATCATAGACTAAACGGAGGATTCAATTATGAATATGCAGGATTTTAATTTAAACGGCAAGGTTGCGCTGATAACCGGTGCCAGTTACGGAATTGGTTTTGCTATTGCAAGAGGGTTTGCAGCTGCGGGCGCAACCATCGTGTTCAACGATATCAAGCAGGAGCTGGTCGACAAGGGCTTGGCCGCCTACAAAGAAACAGGGATAGAAGCTCACGGCTATGTGTGCGATGTAACCAACGAAGAGCAAGTGAACAGCTTGGTTGCCACTGTGGAAAAAGAAGTCGGCGTAATTGATATTTTAGTTAACAACGCAGGCATCATTAAGCGCATTCCCATGTGCGATATGACTGCCGCTGAGTTCCGTCAGGTAATCGACGTGGATTTGAACGCTCCTTTCATCGTGTCGAAAGCCGTTATCCCAGGCATGATAAAAAAAGGGCATGGCAAAATCATCAATATTTGCTCTATGATGAGTGAACTGGGTCGTGAAACCGTTTCGGCATATGCAGCTGCAAAGGGCGGCCTGAAAATGCTTACCCGCAACATTTGTTCTGAATACGGTGAGTTTAATATTCAGTGCAACGGCATTGGACCAGGCTACATTGAAACTCCTCAAACCGCTCCTCTTCGCACACCGGAGCATCCGTTCAATAAATTCATCATTTCCAAAACTCCCGCTGCACGCTGGGGTACTACAGAAGATTTAATGGGGCCTGCCGTATTCCTTGCCTCCGATGCGTCTAACTTTGTCAACGGTCATGTGCTGTATGTAGACGGCGGAATCCTCGCTTACATCGGCAAACAACCAAACTAATTGCGGAGGTATAATATGCTGAAAAATGTTCCTACCGGGCTTGCCCACGTGGCAATCCCAGCCGGTGATTTTACCGTAACGGTGGAATTCTATAAAAATCTCGGCTTTACTCCGGTTGTAATGCATGAATTTTCTTGTATTTTAAAAAATGGCAGCTGTTCTTTGGAAATCTACCGCCGCCGCGTAGACGAAAAGCCTGCTGGTGCAATTGACCACATTGCTTTGGCGAGTGAAGACATTGACGCGGCTTTTGAAGAAGTTACTGAGTTGGGCTGTGAGATTGTAAGCAACGGGATTGAATCCAATCAAATGTTTGCGCCAAAAACTAATCGGTTCTTCCTATTCTTAGGCCCCAACAATGAACGAATAGAATTTGCTCAGGTTTCGGATTGTATTTCATAAAATATTAATGCGATACCGCAAGTTGAATCAACTTATTCCCAAAACAGGAAGGAAACCATCCTTCCTGTTTTTTTGCGCATAGATTTTTAATTCAGTTATAAAATTTTAGGAATACCTATTATTACCATCTTCGTATAAGGCTACAGTCCTACCAGCTATAAACAAAGATCAAATTTGTACCAATGAACCAATTCATAGCTCTATCTGTGTTATTACTAACCGGATATTCATATGGATTAGGAGCCAAACCTTATCCTATCTTTATCTGTGGGAATACCATTAACGACTTTTTTCCACTCACTGTCTTGGAATACTTCATATTGATCAAAAGCACAAGGTAATCCGTTTGCAGTAGATATGTCACTGCGATCCATAAGCTGAAAATGCAAATGTGGGGCGTAAGAATTGCCCGAACCCCCCACTCTGCCAACAACTTCACCTTTTTTTACACTCTGACCAGCTGAAACCTGAATAGACCCAGTTTGAAGATGGACCAGTGCGGCATAAACTTGGTCACCACATTTCATAATGATGTAGTTGCCGGCAACTGATTGTATATCGTCTTTTTTCGGATCGAAATAATGAGCCATCTTATAAGCGTAATCTATATCTGCGAACAGATTCGTTCGTTGTCGTTCTTCATAGCCATCCTCCGCTTGGACAATGATTCCGTCGCAAGGTGCATATACTTCTTGCCCCCAACAATAATATTCATTTAAGGGAGCCCCAAACAGAAGATATTGCGGAAAGCTAACTCGATAGGCGGGCCAGCCCCTCCTTTCCCAATTAACTTGTATAAAATCATAAGCATATCTGGTTCCTAACTTGTCTGTGCCGTGGCTTGGTATTTTTGTCCCTGGAGTGTTGGGAGAAAGCCACTCTCCCCTCAACGGAAACTCTACAATTATCGGCTTTCGCGCTTCAAGCATCTCATCACTAAAAATCTTTGTGCCCATCAGCTTTACTCCTCGTATAATAAGTTTAGTTTATAGCAATACAAGCCAATCGGCTTGCAAATACCCATGATATAATTGACAAGAGTCAATCAGGTAAAAGTTCTTTTTTCTCC
>WSSedL1CaDRAFT_10000399_pt1 | contig 30684 bp, 30 predicted proteins | sample WetSurSL1Cattail_FD_9464 | JGI IMG/M metagenome (IMG submission 9464)
CTTAATTCTTCAACCGACTTTTTTTTGTGACCATAATTATAATTTTTAGTTATATTCGTAAGGTACAAAATCATCAACTGTGCTACCGAAGGTTTAGTTCAACAGTCCCTCTAAGGATATGAGGATCCCGAATTCCACCAGTGGCAGCAATATCTTTAGATGGTATTATGGGTTCATTATTGTTTAATGCTTTCCAGTTTACGGCATCATCGCTTACTGCAAAACGGAGTTGTTCTTGCTTTTCAGCTGGGCCTTTCCCTTCAAAATAAGCAAAAAGATAACCCTTAAAGTCTTTCTTCTGGGCACTCAAACTAAATGCACACAACAGGCTGTAAAGGACTATTTTAAATATCGATTTCATATTTATTTTTTAGTATCAAATGAAAAATTGCTGTTCCAATGTTTTGCTAAAGCCATTGCTTCTTTTTGAGTCAAATGAATTACCGAACCGTGTTTTTGAACCGAGAAATTACTACGCTTCATCACCCCGTCATCAAAATGCCCAAGGTTAGTAAAGCTTTTAAAATCGGTAGTTTCTGCAAACCCAAAATTGTGTGGGTTAACACTAAAAACATCGTACATCAACACCCATTTATTCTCACCAATACGCTGGAATACATTGGGCGCTTCACAGGACTTTTTTTCGAAATCAACTTGTTCTGGCTGATACACATAACCAGTATTAACTTTATCTGAAAAAGCCATTTTAATTCCACCAGGACTTTCCTGTGCCACATACATCATACAAAATCTTCCGTCAGGCAGCTTGGTAATATCTGCATCTAAAATTTGTTTGCTACTATCTGGATATTCAAACAGAATTGCTGGAGCAGTTTCAAGAGCTGTAAACGAATCATTCATATATGCATAATACAATTGAGTTCCTCCCTTGCCTTTTCGCATCGTGAAATAAATCATAATCTTGCCTTTTACGGCATCATAAATCAATTCGGGTGCCCACACACAACCCACATTCAATTCAGGATAGGCTTTATTAATATCTAAAATAGAATGCGACCAATGCACTAAATCTTTTGATTTCATCAAAACCAAATCTCTATTGTTGCCCCAATCGTACAGTTCTCCAGGGCGTTCCCAATCAGTATCTCTGTAGCCTTTTTGTTTTCCATAAATATGCAAGTCGGTCATTGCCATATAAAAATAACCATCATTACCACGCATAATATAAGGATCCCGAATCCCTTTTTGTTCGGCAATAGTATCGCCAGCAACCACAGGCTGCCCATTATTAACATCAGTAAAGGTATAACCGTCCTTACTTAATGCAAAGTACAATCCATGCGTATCATCTTTAAAATAAGTCATTAAATAGGCACTCATTTTCTTTTCAGAAGAAGGCTTATTTTTTATAGAATTACAAGCTGATGCAAGAGCAATAATCACAAGAAACAAAGCAAAGCCTTTTGTAATAAAGTATTTTTCTAAAAAGCGGAAAACTATTTTCATTATATCTTAGTTTAACTGTATTATTATTAGGATTGATTTTCTACAGAGAACAAACATAAGTGTTTTTATTACATTTATCAAAAATATAATTCCAAAAAAAAAAACAGCAACTCAAAAAAGTTGCTGTTCTGTGTTATTTAAAATATGATATTTTTATAACTAATTCAAAAATGAAATAACCAATTGATAAAATAGTGCTGGATTTTCGGCATGAAGCCAATGTCCTGCATTCGGAATCGTTTCTAATTTCATTAATGGAAAATGAACGGCTATATTTTCGATATCGGAATCTAAAATATAATTAGAACTTCCGCCACGAATAAAAAGTGTTGGCTTTTCAAAAACCAATTCCGATGGCAAGGCTACACCTACAGCATCCAAATTAGCATTGAAAGCAGCTAGATTAAATCGGAAAGCCAATTGTCCTGTCTCTTTCCAATATAGACTTTTCAGCAAAAACTGTCTGGTTCCAAAATCGGTGATGTATTCACTTAAAGTAGCTTCTACATCAGAACGACTTGGTTTAGCAGAAAAATCAACAGCATTCAGCCCCGCTAAAATAGTTTGATGATGCTGAGGGAAAAACTTAGGTCCAATATCAGCAACAATTAATTTTTCTACCCTTTCAGGATGTCTGGCTGCAAAAAGCATAGCCGTTTTTCCTCCCATAGAATGCCCCAAAATATAAATAGACTCCAAAGCATGCGCTTGACAATACTCTAAAATATCCTGAGCCATTAGTTCATAGCTAAAATCTTGAGATTGTAAACTTCGTCCATGATTACGCATGTCAAGCATATGAACTTGATATCCTTTAGTAGCAAATTGTGCCCCTAAGGTTTTCCAATTGTCGGACATTCCAAGAAATCCATGCAAGATTAAAAATGGTTTTCCTTCTCCCTCTATTTTTGAATACAACATTTGATTTAAGATTTTAGATTGCAGATTTTAATTACACTACATTAAATTATTTTAATTTTTGCAAATACATATTGACTACGTTTTCTAATCCAAGGTACAAAGCTTCGGCAATTAGAGCGTGACCAATAGAAACTTCTAGTAATTCAGGGATATTTTGTTTAAAAAACTGAATATTATCTAAACTCAAATCGTGTCCTGCATTAATCCCTAAACCCAATTCATTAGCTAAAACAGCTGATTTCACATAAGAATCGATTCCGTTTTCGTTACCTAAACTATATTGATGAGCAAAGGCCTCTGTGTATAATTCTATTCTGTCCGTACCCGTTTTCTTAGCGCCTTCAATCATTTCTAATATTGGATCTACGAATATAGAAGTTCTAATTCCGTTGCGTTGAAACTCTTGAATCATCTCCGTCAAATAAGCTTCATTTTTAATAGTATCCCATCCAGCCGATGAAGTAATTGCACCTATGGCATCTGGAACTAAAGTAACTTGTTCCGGTTTGCACTCCAGCACTAAATCGATAAAATTATGTTGTGGATTTCCCTCAATATTAAATTCAGTATAAACAATCGATTTCAAGTCACGTGCATCTTGATAACGAATATGACGCTCATCGGGACGCGGGTGAATGGTTATACCTTGTCCTCCAAATTTCTGAATATCGGTGGCTACTTTTAATAAATCAGGCACATTTCCGCCACGGGCATTACGTAAAGTAGCTATTTTGTTGATGTTTACACTTAACTTTGTCATTGGAACGCTTTTTGATTACGAAAAACTATATTTTGGTTGCAAAAATACAAAGTAAAAGCTAGGCGTTTTTGCCTTTTTTTGATTATTTTGCATAAAAATTGAGGACTCATACAAAATGGAAATTATAAACTACATCACCAATGCTTTTAAACCTATTGACAGCCACGAGACTATTGCTGCTGTAAGGGAATTTTTGGATGATTTGAATTTTTCTCACTTCCCAATAGTTGAAGACGGTGTTTACATAGGTAGTATTTCTGCTGAAGACGTTGATGCTTTTGAAGAACAAAAAAAAGTTTCCGATTACAAATACAGTCTGGAAACCTTTTTTATCAGAACAAATTCAGTTTGGCTTGAAGTCTTAGAAGTTTTTGCTAAAAACCACTCTAATTTGATTCCTGTTTTAGACGAAAACAATAAATATGTAGGCTATTATGAAATGGAAGACATTATTACTTTTTTCCATCAAACTCCGTTTATAAAAGAACAAGGACGCATTGTAAAAATTAGAAAAGGTGTCTTAGATTATTCGATGAGCCAAATCACTCAAATTGTAGAGAGTAATAATGGTAAACTCTTAGGATTGTTTATCTCCGAATCAGATATAAACAGTGTAGAAGTTACCATAAAAATTAGTTCGGGAGCAATTAATGAGATTATCCAGACTTTTAGAAGATACAATTATGAAATCATCTCAGAACACTACGAAGACTCCTATATTACCAATTTAAAAGAACGTTCAGACTATTTAGACAAATACCTTAACATGTAACCCCAATGAAAATAGCCATTTACGGTCAATATTATCAAAATAGCACAGAACCCATCATAAAAGACATTTTTATATTTTTCAATAGGAACAACATAGAAATTGTCATTGAATCTAATTTTCTTGCCTTAATTCAAGAGAAAAAAATTATTGAAAGAGAATACCAAAGCTTTTCATCGCATACTGAACTAGATTCTAGCTTTGACATGCTATTAAGCATTGGCGGAGACGGAACTATATTAAGAGCAGCTACATTAGTTAGAGATTCCGGCATTCCAATTTTAGGAATCAATGCTGGAAGGTTGGGTTTTCTAGCTACGGTTCAAAAGGAAAACATTGATGAATTTCTACAAGTGGTAATTGACAAAAAATACACTTTATCTAAAAGAACACTTTTAAGTTTAACTTCAACTCCAGAAAACGAAGCATTAAACGATATTAATTTTGCCATGAATGAAATTTCGGTAAGTCGAAAAGATACCACATCGATGATTACTATCGAAACGTATCTAAATGGAGAAATCTTAAATTCCTATTGGGCAGATGGACTTATTATTTCCACACCTACTGGTTCTACTGGATATTCGTTGAGTTGTGGCGGTCCAATACTAACTCCAGATGTAAAAAGTTTAGTCATAACACCAATTGCTCCTCATAATCTTAACGCGAGACCACTTGTAATTCCTGACGAAACAGAAATCACTTTAAAAGTATCTGGTAGAGAAGAAAACTATTTAGTTTCATTAGATTCTAGAATAACATCTATAGGAAACGAATCAGTTTTAACTATAAAGAAAACACCTTTTCAAATTAATATGGTAGAAATACCCACCGAAACTTTCTTAAAAACATTAAGAAGTAAATTGCTTTGGGGAGAAGATAAAAGAAATTAATCTTTTTTAAACCCCTATTATACAATACAATCCAACTTTATCGTTTAAGTATAACAAAAACGAACTCATTAAAATAAAACGATTTTTTTTCAAAAAAAAATACATTTATTTTAAAGGGCGTTGATTCGTATTGATAATTATTATATTTGCAAGCAATTTTCTATGAAAATGAAAAAAATTTTAAGCATATTAGGCTGTTTATTTCTGGGTATAAATTCACAAGCACAAATACATGAAATAGGCGTATTTCTTGGTGGAAGCAACTATGTAGGCGATGTAGGTTCTACAACATATATTTCACCTAATGAGCCTGCTTTTGGTATTTTATACAAATGGAATAAGAGTCCTAGACATTCTTGGAGAATATCATATTCTCAATCAACTATCTCTGCTGATGACCGAGATTCAAAGGAACCAGGTAGAAGTCTCAGGGGCTATCATTTTGAAAATAATATAAAAGAATTATCTTTAGGCCTTGAATTCAACTTTTTTGATTTTAATCTTCATACATTAGACCACAAAATCACACCTTATGTGGCCTCAGGAATTAACCTTTTTAGGTATGACGATTTGTATATTGAAGAAGGAGAAACTAAGAAATATAAAGGAAAGAATGCTATTGCAATTCCAATGATTATAGGAATAAAATCGACTATTTCTAGAAGATTGATTCTTGCAGCCGAAGTTGGAGCTCGCTATACATTTACGGATAATCTTGACGGAAGTAATCCAAAAGAGGAAAGACTAAGTGAATTGCGATTTGGGAATTTAAATAATAATGATTGGTATGTCTTCTCAGGTATAACATTAACGTATACCTTTGGCGAAAAACCTTGCTATTGTGCAGAATAAAATGAACGTACTAGATACAATAAACAAAAACAACCTACCTAAACACCTTGCCATTATTATGGACGGTAATGGGCGTTGGGCAAAAAAACAAGGTCTATTAAGAACGATAGGTCATGAAAGTGGTACAAAATCAGTAAAAATAACTATTGAAAATTGTGCCAAATTAGGTATTGAAAATCTAACATTATATGCTTTTTCGACTGAGAATTGGAATAGACCAAAACTGGAAGTAGAAACTTTAATGAAGTTACTGATTAGATCCCTACAAAAGGAATTAGTTACTTTGCAAAAAAACAATATTAAACTCAATGCTATAGGAAATATTGATTTGATGCCAAAATCGGCGCAAAAAGAACTTCAAGAGGTAATTGAAAAAACGAAGAATAATACTCGAATGACCTTAACGCTAGCCCTCAGCTACGGTTCTAGAGAAGAAATAGTAAGCGCTGTAAAAAAGATTTCAGATAAAGTTAAAAATAATATAATTTCAATAGACTCTATTGACGATTCAATTATAAATGAGCATCTTTACACGCAAAATTTACCCGATGTAGATTTATTAATTAGAACAAGTGGAGAACACAGAATAAGCAATTTCTTACTATGGCAGATTGCTTATGCTGAATTATTTTTTTCTGAGGTTATGTGGCCTGATTTCAGAGAAGAGCACCTTTATGAGGCGCTTATTAGTTATCAAAAAAGAGAACGTAGATTTGGAAAAACAAGTGAACAAATTAAATAATTTTTTAGTGTTGAATAAAAGTATCAAAGTATTACTTTCCCTAGCATTTTTGGGAAGTTTTTCACAAATTAAGGCACAAGACAGAGTACCATTCGACCAAGGTAAAAAATACATTTTAGCCAAGGTTGAATTGACAAAAAAAATCAGCTTTAACGATCAAACGGTCGTGACCTTTGCTGGCTTACAAAAAGGTCAAGAAATCACTGTACCAGGAGAAGAAATTAGTTCTGCCATCAAAAAACTAGGAAAACTAGGGTTATTTGATGAAATTGCTTTTTACATAAACCACATAGAAAACGACAGCATTTATCTTGATTTAGATATTGTAGAGCTCCCTAAACTAAATGATGTAAAATTTGTTGGAGTTAAGAAAAGTAAAACTGAAGCTTTAATTAAGGACAATAGTTTAACAAAAGGAAAAGTAGTCAACGAAAACTTGATTACTACAACTAAAAATTACATCGAAAATAAATACAAAAAAGACGGTTACTTTAATACCAAAGTAAACATCAATACTGTAAAAGATACTGCTACTATTAACCAAGTAAACATGCTTCTGAGTGTAGATAAAGGCGATAAAATAAAAATCAGTAGTATCGATTTTGAAGGAAACAGCAAATTTTCGGATAAAGCATTGCGAAAAGCAATGAAAAACACCAAACGAAAAAACCCTATTCGCTTATTAAAAGCTTCCAAGTTTATTAAAGACAAATACAAAGAAGATTTAGAAAAAGTAATCGAAACCTACAAAGAAAAAGGATACAGAGATGCTCGAATCGTTTCGGATACAGTAGCATACAACAAAGAAAAAAACACTTTAGCAATAAAAATTAATGTCGAAGAAGGAAATAAATACTATTTTGGTAATATTAAATTCCTAGGAAACTCAGTTTATCCTGACCAATATTTAAATAGAATATTAGGTATTAAAAAAGGAGAAACCTATAACGGAGTTTTACTTGAAAAAAGAATTGCTGACAAATCTAAACCTGACGGAGAGGATATTACCAATTTGTACCAAAACAACGGATATTTATTTTCTAACATTAACGCAGTAGAGGTAAAAACAGCTAATGACACTATTGATTTTGAGATAAGAGTTACCGAAGGACCTTTGGCTTATTTTAACCACATCACTGTAGTAGGAAATGATAAAACCAACGACCGTGTTATCTATAGAGAATTAAGAACAAAGCCTGGAGAAAAATACAGTAAAGAAGAACTAGTAAGAACAGTTCGTGAAATAGGTCAATTAGGTTATTTTGACCCTGAATCTATTGATCCAAAATTTAAAAACGTAGATGGAGCTGCTGGAACAGTTGATATTGAATACAACCTTGTAGAAAAAGGTTCTAGCCAAATTGAACTTCAAGGAGGTTATGGTGGAGGTGGCTTCATTGGTACCTTAGGACTTTCGTTCAACAACTTCTCTGCGAGAAATATCATGAACAAATCAGCTTACAAACCGCTTCCTATGGGAGACGGTCAAAAAGTATCTTTACGTTTACAAGGAAGTACGTATTTCCAAACGTATAGTGTTTCGTTCTCTGAACCTTGGTTTGGACAAAAAAAACCAGTACAATTTAGTTCATCTATTTCATATAGTAAACAGTTTGCGAATAACTATACTACCTATAAAGTAGACAAATCACAAAGTTTCAATATTTTAACGTTATCAGTAGGTCTTGCAAAAAGATTAACCGTTCCAGATGACTTTTTTGTATTATCACAATCTATTAGTTACCAACATTATGATTTAAATAATTATTATACTGGACTCTTTACCTTTGGAAACGGAGCCTCAAGAAACCTTGCTTACACAGTAGGTCTTTCAAGAAGTAATAAAGGTGTAAATCCGATTTTTCCAACTTATGGTTCTGAATTTAGTCTTTCTGCTAAAATCACACCACCGTATTCATTATTCAATAAAATAGATTACAACGCTTTAAAAGACGAAGACTCCTATAAAAAAAGAGCTACAGAAGATACGAGAGACAGTGCTGGAAACATAACAATTCCTAAAGGAGCATACTTAGATGCGAATGGTAACGCAACAACAGCAAATGAAGCTGTAGTTGATCAAGGTAAAATAGATCAGAAAAAATTCAATTGGTTAGAATATTATAAAATTAAATTCAAAGCCGATTGGTATACCAAAGTTTATGGTAAATTTGTTTTAAGAACATTAACTGAATTTGGATTCCTTGGTGCATACAACCAAGACAGAGGTTTAGTTCCTTTTGAACGTTTTTATGTAGGTGGAGACGGAATGGCAAATTATTCAATGGATGGTAGAGAAACTGTACAATTAAGAGGTTATAAAAACAATTCATTAACACCAACAAACGCGGCAGGACAGCAAACTGGTGCTACAGTGTACAATAAATTCTCTATGGAATTGCGTTACCCTATCACATTAAAAGCAGCAGCTTCAATTTATGCATTAGCCTTTTTAGAAGCAGGTAACTCTTTTGAGAATTTCAAAACTTATAATCCGTTTGACATTAAACGTTCGGCAGGTGTTGGTTTAAGAGTATTTATGCCAGCGTTTGGATTATTAGGAATTGATTTTGCACGTGGATTTGACCCAGTAGGAGATAACCTTCAATCAGTTACTTTCATAATTGGACAACAATTCTAAAATTTGGATCTGATTTTCTAATACTTTAAGTTATGAGAAAACATTTTTTATTTCTATTTTTAGCCACGATTGCTGTAAACAGCCTTCATTCGCAAGCTCGAGGAAACCGAGTAGGTTATATTGACATGGAATACATTTTACAAAATGTAGGCAGCTATAATGAATCGAATGCTCTTTTAGAAGAAAAAGCAGAAAAATGGAAACAAGAAATAGAGAGCAAAAAATTAGAAATTAACAAAGTTAAAGAAGCGCTAACTGCAGAAAAACCACTTTTAACTAAGTCATTAATAGAAGAACGAGAAACTGAAATTACTTTTCTTGAAAATGAATTATTAGATTTACAACAAAAGCGATTTGGACCAAATGGATTACTAATGAGTCAAAAAACACTATTAGTAAAACCTATACAGGATCAAGTATTCACTGCTGTTCAAGACATTGCCGAAGCAAAAAAATACGACTTTATTTTTGACAAATCCTCTGATTTAACGATGATTTTTGCCGATAAAAGATTCGATATTAGTGATCAAGTCTTGAGAGTAATTAATCGTGCTGAAAAAAGAGAACAGTTAAGCAAAAAAGAATTAGCTGCTGAACAAGAGAGAGAAAACAAAGAAGACATAGTAGCAGATAACCCAGAGCTTGCCGAAAGACAAAAAGTTCTGGATAAAAGAAAAGCTGCTAGAGATAAAATATTAACTGACAGGAAATTAGCTCAAGAGCAAAAGAAAAAAGATTACGAAGATAGAAGACAAAAAATTCTAGACGATAGAGCCGCTAAAAAAAATGGCACGGTTTCTGAAACATCTAAAACAGAGGTTCAAAAAGTTGCAACAAATGACTCTCAATCGGAAGCAGAATTAGCTAGACAAAAAGCTGCCGATGCTAAAGCAAAAGCAGTTGAAGATAGGAACAAAACTATTGCAGATCGTAAAAAAGAATTAGAAGAAAGAAGACAAAAAATTCTAGATGATAAAGCTGGGGCACAAAAAAAATCTCCAGTTTCTGAGACAACTACTAAAACAGAAGTTCAAAAAGTAGTAGTTACAGATAGTACTCTCACTGAAGCAGAATTAGCAAAACAAAAAGTAGCAGATGCTAAAACAAAAGCGCTAGAAGACAGAAAAAAAATTATTGAAGATCGTAAAAAAGCATTAGAAGAAAGAAGATTACAAATTATTCAACAAAGAGACTCTATCAAAGCTGCTAGAGAAGAAAAATTAAAACAATAAATTAATTACTTAATATTTTAAAACCAATGAAACAAATTAAAACTTTATTAATTGCCGCTCTATTCGCTTTTGGAGCAAATCAAACTATCAGCGCTCAAGCAAAGACAGCCCATGTAGATGTAAGTGAAATTATGGCAAAAATGCCAGCTATGCTAGATGCTCAAAACCAATTAGAAAAATTAAGTGGTACATACGATGCAGATTACAAAAAAATGGTAGAAGAATACCAAGCTAAATTGAAAAAATACGAAGCTGAATCTGCAACAGTAACTGATGCTGTTAACGGAGAACGTTCTAAAGAAGTTCAAGACATGCAAAAAAGAATTGTTGACTTTAGAGACAATGCTCAAAAAGAATTACAACAAAAAGAATCTGATATTGTAAAACCATTAATGGAAAAAGTAAGAGCATCTATTCAAAAAGTTGGAAAAGCTAAAGGATTCCAATATGTATTAGACGGATCTACACTTTTATTAGCTGATGGACCAAACATTACTGCTGACGTTAAAAAAGACTTAGGATTCTAATATTCTAAATTCAAAAAAATTAAAACCGCTCTTTTTTCTACACAGAATTGAGCGGTTTTTTTATGACTTATTTTTAGGAATTTAAAACCTTAGCTATTAAATTTGTTTCAATGGACAACAAGCAACCCATAGGCGTTTTTGACTCTGGTATAGGAGGAACATCGATTTGGAAAGAGATTCACAATCTCTTACCTAACGAAAAAACAATTTATTTAGCAGATAGCAAAAATGCCCCTTATGGAGAAAAATCCAAAGAGGAAATCATTCAATTAAGCATGAAGAATACTGATTTCCTACTTAACATGAACTGCAAACTCATTGTAGTAGCTTGCAATACGGCAACCACCAACGCTATAAGAGAATTAAGAGCACATTATGGCATTCCCTTTATTGGTATTGAACCTGCAATAAAACCCGCAGCAATTAGCTCCAAAACGCAAATTATAGGCATTCTAGCTACTAAAGGAACATTAAATAGCGAGTTGTTTAATAAAACTAGCGAAATGTTCCAGCATATAAAAATCATTGAACAAATAGGCTATGGACTAGTGGAACTAATTGAAAATGGACAAATAGAATCTCCCGAAATGACACAATTGCTTCACTCCTACTTGCAGCCAATGATTGAGGCTAATATTGATTTTCTTGTACTGGGCTGCAGTCATTATCCCTATCTTATCCCTCAAATAAGAAAAATTATCCCCAATCATATTCAAATAATCGATTCTGGTTTGGCCGTGGCAAGACAAACGCAAAACCTATTAAAAGAAATCGGTTTTAATAATGATAATAACAACAAGCCCATTTTTTACACCAATACTAATCCAAAAGTTTTAGAAACTATTTTAGGTAGCAAGTATACAGTACAAGAAAAATATTTTTAATTATTCAAATTTTCTTTTCACAAACCAAATCCCATCTAAAGATAAGTTAAGTGAAATCTTATGATAATTCTCTTTTATCAACCCACTGCTTATTCTTCCTCTTTGCCCATAAGAATAGGAAACATTTAGTACCGAATAAGTATTTTCAATAGGTAATGCAACCCCAATAGAAATGGCTTTATTTTCAATTCTTTTATTACCCAGTTCTAAATAACCGGTATCATAATTCAAACCTGTTGAGAATTGAATACGATCAAAATAAGTTCTTAAATTATGATCTTTTCTATAAGAAAGACCAAGTTTAAACTTCTCTTGATTTAAATAATTCCCGTAAATATCAGCTTGGTCAGTACCTTGCCAAAAAGCCTTTTCATAATCCATACTTAGACTCAAATTGTTCTTAAACTGTTTATTCAATCCAACAGCAAATTCGAATGGTAAATAATAATCATCTATATCTGAATGCACTTCAGATTCAATTGTATTCGAAGCATTTAAATCAGCATTATAAGTGGTTACTGATTGTACTTTAGTCGCATTAATTTTAGCAGGCGATTTCAAATTTACACCAATTGTAAAAGTAGAATCAACTTTAAACTGCCCTCCTAAACTAATGCGAGCTCCATTATAAGTTGATTCCTTGTCTATATTAGTCAAAGAATTAGAAGTCAAATATTCACTAGCATCTTTTATAGTCCCAAAAAGAATAGAAGTAGACAATCCTAATGCTAATTTTTTCCCTACTCGATAGCCATACGAAATATCAAAATTATTTAATCCTCCTGTTCCAGTCACATTTAAAGTATATTCTTCATTACTATCTTGAATAGGCAATTTATAATCTGATATTTTAAAACCTGCACTAGAATATGGTCTTAAAGCAACACTAAGCCCTGACTTACTAGTCACAGGAAAAGCAAAAGCAACGTGAGAAAACTGTACATTATTACGACTTTCTTTTCTTGATACATCTTGATAAGAAGTTTGAATAGCATTTCCACCTACATCAAATAAAAAATGATTTTGATACATAAATCCTAAAGAAGCAGGATTTAAATTATTAATAAATCTATTAGAAGGCAAAGCTATACCTGCAGAACCCATAGCTGGCAAAGAACCAAAATCAGATTCATATAAACTTCCTAAACCATAAATAGAATATGGAGAACTAGATAAACTTTGAGAAAAAGAGCTAAAAGAAACTAATATCAAAAAGAGTATTATTGTGATTTTATTTTTCATCTAATAAGAGATATAGTATATTTTCAATTGAACTTTATTTCCTGTATTTTTTTGGTTACCTAAAACCACACGTTCAACACCTTTCGAAATAGTAGGAATTGTGAGAATTAAAGCCGATCTGGAATCGGATTGTTTAGTCATTTCGTTTTGCATAAAAGTTCCCAAGGGAATGCTGTACCCAATATTTTCACCAAACTCATCACTAGCCTTATTTAATGTTGCATAAATAGCATTACCTGAAGCTGAATTCAACGTACCTGACAATCTATTTAACTGATCAGCAACATAAATATTTAATGAATCAACCAACGGATAAGTCTTCGAATAGGTATTATTAACTGGCCTAATAATCAATTGTGCATCAATAATAGCTCCTTTTTGTGTAATATATTTAAGTTCCTTTATATTAGGAAAATCTATCCTACAAGCCAAACCTGTTCCCGACTGAATAAATGATTTATTTTCAGTTAAATCACTTGACAATCGCTCAGTAGTACCTGGCAAATCCTTAATAATAGTTCCTGTCCTATCTAAAGAAACCCTATTGAATTGTTTAGAAACATCATCTATAGTAAATTCTTTTAAAATTGAAGTTTTGGAATCAGTTACTTTTTTAGAATAATACAATTGTAGCATACTCGATATTTGATACCCCATAACACCAGAGCTGTTCGCCGAAGTAGATCGAATAACTAGACCTTTAAAATATTCTACAAATTCTTCGGTAGTAACAATTTCACGCTTTTTTAATTTCTGAAAAAAAGCATCCCCAAAAGCATCATCCAATTTTACAAAAACTGAATCTTGTCTAATGGGCTTTGATGTAAAAGAAGTCGAACCTAAACTTACTGGATCATAATCCAAACTTGAATTATTATAAAAATTATCATCATTTTCGGCATTTTGCTTCACTTTTTGCAACAAACGATGAATACTAATGGATTGCACTTGGGTAGTATCGCCATAATAATATTTATCTGGTAACAAAACCATCCTGATGGAATCAAAAACATAATTAGCTCCCTCAGTATCTGAACTAGTTGTTTGCAAATTATAACTAGAAGAAGAAAGTTGAAAATAACTATCAGAGGTTACTTTTCCAAAAATTGGATCATTGTAAGTCCCTAAAAGAATACGACTCTGTCCCGAAGTAACTAAAGAGTCAAAGTTTATAGTTGAAACTTCGACAGTAGCTGTATCAATTAATATTACCCTATTATTCACAGATAAATTATCTGAACCCACTACAAATTCACCTGTATCTATATCAGAATCACACGAAGTAAGTATAATTCCAAAAAGCAGCGCCATAAATAATCTATACATATAATATTTTTGAACAAATATAGCAGACCACTACACACAAAGCCTAACAACATATACAAGCAAGTATTTTACATCTATAAAAAGCAGTTTTTAATCTACATAATCAATCAAATGCTTTATAATCGATTCGACCTAATAAAGAACCGATTTGTCTATAAAAAAAGGGCATCCATATATCTTCTTTTTTTAAAATATATAATGAGTCTACTTTTGGAACAATAAAAAAATAAATGAAATTAAAATATTTTACAACTCTAATTTTTATGGTTTCAATTCTTAAAATAACTGCGCAAAGTGGCTATTCATTAGAATTGAATATCAAAACTATTCCAACAGAAGAAATAACAAAAAATGAAACTGGAATAGGTTTTTCATTTTATGACAATCTGGATTCAAAAAACAAAATAACAAATAGCATTAGTTACAAAAATAGTGGACTAAAAACTAATCTGGATAATTATTATTCAGAAGAAAACAAAGACAATTACAATAGCATCACAAATGATTTTGAATTGGTTCATAAAATCAATGAAAAAATAAATTGGGATATCGAATTTAAAACAGTAGCTGCTTTTGAAAAAAGTTTAGGATTTACTGATGTTTATCTACTAGGAGGAGCTGGAATACAATATTCATTTAATAACCAAAACAATATTCATTTGGGTGTTAAAAGAATGACAGTTTTTGGAAAAGCTGAAGTACTTCCTACCATTTCTTTTCACAGTCAGTTAAATACAACTACCGCAATTGAAATTGGCTTCCCTAACTCATGTATTAGTTATTCTAATAATAATCGAAACAATTTTCGTATAACCAATGCTTTTGATGGTGAATTTTACAAGTTAGATCAACCAAAAGTAATCAGTCCTGATTTAAGTGCTAGCAAAATGAGTTTTTCTCAAATGACCACTGCTTTAGAATATGAAAGAAACGTAGATCAAAACTGGTTCATGAATTTCCAAGGAGGTTATCAATTCAACAAAAAATACGCATTCACAGACAATAGAGGAACAACACAATTTAATTTCGACGCTAATGATGGATATCTCTTTAACATTGGCATAAAATACAAACCGTAACAAATAAACTTAATTATGACTATTTTAAAAGGAAGAACACTAATTACCATGCTATTAATGGGACTAGTATTTGTAAGCTGCAGTAATGATGACGATGATGACTTAGTAGGTAACTGGATTAAAAAATCTGCATTTGATGGACCAGCTAGATCAAGTGCTACAAGTTTCGTAATTGGTTCTTATGCTTATGTTGCAACAGGATACACTGGAGACGAATATTTGAAAGACCTTTGGGTATACAATTCTGATGGCGATTATTGGGAACAAAAAGCTGATTTTACAGGAGTTGAAAGAAGTTCTGCTTCTGGGTTTGAATTGAACGGAAAAGGATATGTAGGTCTTGGATATGACGGAACAAATAAACTAAAAGATTTTCACCAATACGACCCAAATACAAATACTTGGACTCAAAAAGCTGATTTTGCAGGAAGTGCTCGTTATTCGGCAGTTGGTTTTCAAGTAGGTGGAAAAGCATTTTTTGGTACTGGATATGATAACAACTTTCTAAAAGATTTTTATCAATATAATGATAGTTCAGATACCTGGACACAAGTAAATGGATTTAGCGGAAACAAAAGACGAAATGCATCTGTCTTTGTAATTGACGACAAAGCATATTTAGTAGCAGGTATTAATAGCGGAGCTTATCAAGTTGATTTTTGGATGTTTGATCCAACTACCGATACATGGACTAGAAAACGTGATGTAGACCAAGATGACGATGATGATGAATCATTCAATGACGACTACGTTATCTTACGTTCAAATGCATCAGCTTTCTCAATGAATGGATTAGGGTATTTAGCCTGTGGAGAAAATTCAAAAACAGTTTGGGAATACAATCCTTCAACTGATTTATGGGAAGAAAAAACAGCTTTAGAAGGTTCAGGAAGAACAGATGCTATTGGTTTTACAATCAACGAAAGAGGTTTTATCCTATTAGGAAGATCTGGTTCTTCTTTTTATGATGACGTATGGGAATTTAAACCACAAGACGAACAAAATGATGACGACAACTAATACAAAAAATCAATTCTTCTGGGCAAATGTCCAGAAGAATTTTTTATTCACTACAGTAAAACAAGTTTTACTTATAAGTTTTTTGCTGCTTATTTTTGCTTGCAACAATAAGCAAGGATTGACTTTAGAATCAATTAAAACACCAACAGGCTGGGGATATGTAATTAAAAATAATAACAAAATAATTATAAAACAATCCATAATACCCGTAATTGAAAGTCAAAAATCATTCGAAAATGAAAAAGAAGCTTTAGAAGTAGGTAACTTAGTTTTACAAAAATTGAAGGACAAAAAATCGCCTACAATTACAAAAAAAGATTTAATTTCATTGTCAATTAAAACCTAGATGGATTTAGAGGGAATTACAAACAACAATTCAAACAAAATACTCATACACAGTATTATTTGGTGCTTTTTAATAATTGCCTCCTTATTACCATTTTATCAAAATTTCACCAGCATTGATGCTGAATTATATGTACAATGGTCTAGTGGTATCCTTTTATTTTATGCCAATTATTTTTATTTTGTACCCAACTTTCTTTTACAAAAAAAATATCCCGCTTATTTAGGAATTATTTTTAGCATAATATCTATTTTAACTTATATTAAGATCTTATATATCAATCCTGATTTTCATAACTTTACACATGAAAAACTATATTATGCATCTGGAAAAGAATTCATTCCTGAGAAAGAATTTTTAAAAAAACCGCCACCGTTTTTCAAATTTCTTCCTTCCCTTTTCTATTTGTTCATTATAGCGATAAGTACAGTAATCAAAACACTTTCAGAATTTTATATTAACCAACAAAATAAGTTAATATCTGAAACACGCAAAACAACAACAGAATTAAACTACCTAAGAAAACAAACTAATCCACATTTTTTATTCAATGCTTTAAATAGCATTTATTCTTTAGCCTATAAAAAATCAGACCTAGTTCCTGATGCCATAGTAACTCTGTCAGAAATGATGCGCTATATGCTTTACGAAACTGATAACAAAGCCGTATCTTTAGAAAAAGAAATCAATTATATTAAAAATTATATTGATTTACAAAAATTACGATTAAACAATATTGAAAATATTTTTATAAACATACACGGCGAAACAAGAAACAAATCTATAGAACCCTTGTTACTAATTTCATTTATAGAAAATGCATTTAAATATGGAACTGACTACAAAGGAACTACCTATGTAAAAATTAAAATTAGTATTGAAAATAATATTTTAGATTTTTGGATTGAAAATAGGATTGAAAACCAAATTAAAGATCCAAACAGCTCTGGAATTGGTTTAACCAACATTCAGAATAGACTAAATATTTTATATCCAAATGCACATCAGTTAACCATTAATCAAATGGATAATAAATATTGTGTTCATTTAAATTTAAAGCTTGAACCATTGGAAAACGAAATAAAATGAAGTGTGTAATTATTGATGACGAACCATTAGCGGTTGATTTAATCAAAGAATTTGTTAGCAAAATAGAAAGTCTTGAACTCATCAATACTTTCAACAATGCCATTGACGCTATAGCTATGATTAATGCTTCAACTGTTGATCTTATTTTTCTAGATATTGAAATGCCTCATTTTACAGGCATCGATTTTCTTAATGCAATTGACAAAAAACCGTTAATTATTTTCACTACTGCTTATTCTGATTATGCTGTAGAAGGATTTAATCTTGGAGCAGTTGATTATTTAATAAAACCCATTCCTTTTCATCGCTTTTTAAAATCGGTAATGAGAGCACAGCAGATGTTTCTATCTCAAAATACACTAACAACGGCGACAACTCCAAAAGTGATTGCACCAGAAATCGAACCCAATTTCATGTTTGTGCGTTCAGATTATGAGAATGTAAAAATCAATTTTTCGGATATTTTATTTATTGAAGGTTTGAAAGATTATGTCAAAATATACACAACCGACAATAAATTCACACTAACCTTAATCAGCTTGATTAAGCTTGAAAACACACTTTCTTCCAAAGGATTTTCTCGAATTCATCGTTCGTACATTATTAACATCAAATACGTTAAATCCATCCAAAAAAACAAAGTTTTGATTGCGGATAAGCGTATTCCAATTAGCGAAAGTTATAAAAATTCATTCTTTGAGAGAATCAATCTATAAGTTATTCTTCTTCTTTAAACCAGCTTGAATACATCAGATAATTATCTGCAATGCGCTCTATTTCTCCTGCAAAACTAGATTGATTTAAGTCTTTTACTTTTTTAGCTGGAACTCCTGCCCAAATTGAACCCGAAGTAATTACGGTATTTTGAGTAACTACCGCACCTGCCGCAACAATAGAATTGCTTTCTACAGTACAATTATCCATTATAATTGCCCCCATTCCTATCAAAACATTGTCATGAATCACACAACCATGAACAATTGCGTTGTGTCCAATGGAAACATTATTCCCTATAATTGTTGGATATTTTTGATAGGTGCAATGAACAACAGCTCCGTCCTGAATATTGACTTTGTTACCAATTTTAATATAATTGACATCTCCTCTAATTACAGCATTAAACCATACACTACAAGAAGCACCAAAACTAACATCGCCTACAATCGTAGCATTTTCAGCCACATAACAATCTTCAGGAATTGCTGGTGATTTTCCGTTAACCGATTTTATCAACATGAAATTTTAATTTAATTAATGGCTGGACAGTTACATTCGTATTTTTCACGTTTGCAAAACAAATTAAGACCTAAAGTAATTTGGTGAAAACCTCCAGTTCCATACTTTACGTCTCCACCTAAGTGAGAATAAGTATAGGCAAACATCACATTATCGAAGTTTAAACCAACAATTGGAGTAATCGATTGGTATCTTTGTTTAGAAGTACCATTTCCATTATTAAATTCAGCACCATCAAAACTAGTTCTGTAAGACAAACCACCCCACAAAGTACCAAAATCCATATTTTTATAAGCTTTTAAATTCAAGTCAATAGCCTTCTCTTTGGTTTGATCCTTATATTGAAATAAAATAGAAGGTTCCCATAAAACACGGTATTTATCTCCAAAAACATAACCCGTACTTAAGATAAATTTCCTCAAATTATCACTTTCATATTTCGTATAAATATCTCGTCTTGTTTCTAAAACACCTTGAACTGTTGCATGAGCATAAAAATCCAAATAATTATAGGACATCCCAATATCAACATTGAAATAAGAGTCTTTTTGGATTTGTCCAAAAACAGCAGGATCAAAATCTCCAGATTGCAAAAAAGTAGTCTCATCTAATTGATTTTGAATCAATCCTCCACTAATACCAAAAGACAACTGATTCAAATCGATTTCATCTCTAGAAAACATCAAATGATAGGCATAAGTAAACTTTACTCCTTTTTGGGAATGATAGCCATTTTTATCATTAAAAAGTATAATTCCACCCCCTGCTTTTTCACCAATTCTTCCATTCAAACTTAATGTTTGAAGTGAAGGAGCATCTTCTTGACCAAACCATTGTTTACGGGCTGTCAATCTAATTTTAGTACAATTGGAAGCACCAGCCATCGAAGGATGTAATAGGTAATAATTATCTGAAAGATAATCCGAATAAACAGGAATTCCTTCCTGCGAATAGGAATACAAACCAACAAAAAAACAGATTAAGAAATACCTAATTTTAGTATACATTTAAAAAATATTAATCGAGATGAATTAAAAATGAAAGAAACCTTGACCAAAAACTAAAGTTAAGTTAATTTATTCATTAATAATTCAAATATAGTTAATCATAGAAAATAACTTTACTAAATTTGTAAAAATTTACAAAAATCATGACAAAAATAACCGTTAAAGAAACTCAAAACCCAACTATATTAAAGTTTGAATTTGAGGAGTTTATCACTAAAAACGAAAGTTTTGAGTTTAAAAATATAGATGAAGCTAAGTCTTCTCCCCTTGCCCAACAATTATTTTATTTACCATTCGTAAAAACAGTTTATATTTCTGGTAATTTTATTGCCGTTGAAAGATTCAGTATTGTAGAATGGGACGATGTTAAAGAAGCTGTTGCTGAACAAATTGAAAGTTTTGTAAACAATGGTGGAACTATCATTACTATTGATGAAAATAAACCTAAAAAACAACCTATTACCGTTTACGGAGAAACTACTCCAAATCCTTCTGCTTTGAAATTTGTAGTAAGCAGAATGCTAACAAAAAATGCAGTTGAGTACAAAAATATCGATCAAACTTCTTCTTCTCCTTTAGCAAAAGAATTATTTAAATTCCCATACGTAAAAGAAGTTTTCATTGACGAAAATTATATTTCAGTAACAAAATACGAATTAAATAGCTGGGAAGAAATCACTTTAGAACTAAGAACTTTCATCAAGCAATACATTGAAAATGGAGGAATTGTTCTTGACGACAGCGTAGTCATTGCTGCCGAAAAGCAAGAGCAAACTAAAACAGCAGAATTTGACAAACTAGATGTTACTTCGCAACAAATCATCAATATCTTAGAAGAATACGTAAAACCAGCAGTTGCTGCCGATGGTGGAAATATTGCTTTTGAATCTTATGATGAAGAAAGCAAAATTGTGAAAGTAATTCTTCAAGGCGCTTGTAGTGGTTGCCCATCTTCTACTTTTACTTTAAAATCAGGAATCGAAAATATGTTGAAAAGCATGCTAAACGACGAAAAAATTCAAGTGGAAGCAATTAATGCTTAAGACAAATCACTTATAAAGACAAAAAAGCGTTTCGATTGAAACGCTTTTTTTATATATCTAAAATAGTTTTACTATTTTTTTGAAGTAGTTACCATAAAATCTTTCAAATAATAAGGTTCAAAATAAGCTACATCTACAAAATCATTTTTCGCATATTTAGCATAACTCAATGCACTCATTTCGTTAGCCGAAGGATATTTTATAGCTTCTAAAAAAACAAAATTGGATTTGGTTAAAACCTCTCTACATTTATCAGCACAATCACCAACAAAATATAAGTTTTCGTCAAATTCATGAAAAGAATCTTCTGTAATGACTTCAGCAAGAACAACTCTTTTCGACGCTAAATCCAACGAAAAAATAGCACTATACACTTCCATTCTTCTGGCATCTAACATAGGAACTATTAAACCCGAATCAATTTTAGCCTGAGCCGCTAAGGATTGTAATGTATCCACAGCAATTAACGGAATTCCTAGAGCATAACACAAACCTTTTGCTGCCGAAACTCCAATTCGAAGTCCTGTATACGAACCCGGACCTTGACTTACAGCAATAGCAACTAAATCTTGATACGTAATTCCAGCTTCTTTTATACTTTCTTCCATAAACACATGCAAACGTTCGGCATGAGAATAACCTTCTTCGGCAATTTCATTACAAACAATGGTTACTCCATCTTTGGCAATGGAAACAGAACAATTTTTAGTAGCAGTTTCTAAGTTAAGTATATAATTCAATGGTATTTTCTTTTTTTGCAAAGGTCTAAAAAAATTAAATAAGTAGTCGAAAGAACTGCTCTTATTTCTTAGTATTTTCTGATTTTAGCATCACTTTATCTCCCGAATTCAATTCCTTACTCACTATTGTATAAGGCCCTGTAATTACTTGTTCGCCACTTTTAACACCGCTTAGAATTTCAATATTAGTATCATCTTGAATTCCTGTTTTTACAATCTTAATTTTAGCTTTATCGCCCACTTTCAAGAAAACACATTCTAATTTTTTATCGTTTTTAGGAGCTTCTTTTTTATCATCCGCAGCATCTGGTATTTTTTTATCTAAAACAGAAACAGCAGTTGTATCCGATTTTACAACTACAGCGCTAATTGGCACTGCCAAAACATTTTTCTTAGTTTTAGTAATAATATCTACAGTTGCCGTCATTCCTGGTCGAAATGGAGAATAAGTCGTTGGTTTTCCAACCAATAAATCTTCATAAGATTCTTTTTGAATGCGAACCTTTACTTTAAAATTCGTTACCTGATCAGCCGTCAAAGTAGAGCTAGCCGAATTAGAAATACTTGTCACAATACCTTTAAATTGTTTTTTCAAATAAGCATCTACTTCAACATTAGCTAAATCACCCACTTTAATTTTTACAATATCATTTTCATTTACATCAACTTCCACTTCCATATTGTTCAAGTTGGCCACTCTTAAAAGTTCCGTACCAGTCATTTGTTGTGTTCCCAATACTCTTTCGCCTAATTCTACATTTAGCATCGAAATAGTTCCGTCTGCTGGCGCATAAATTATGGTTCTTCCTAAATTATCTTTAGCTTCGTTCACCGATGCCGAAGCGCTTTGAACATTATAATATGCCGATTGCTGAGTTGCTTTCGCTACTTCAAAAGAAGAAACCGATTTATCCCAATCGGATTTTGAAATAATTCCTTTTTCAAACAAAACTTTGTTTCTGTCATAACTAGATTTTGCTTCTTTAAATTGCGCTTGACTTTGCGTTAATCCAGCTTTAGAACCAGATAAACCAGCAACCGTTCTATTCAAACTAGACAAATACAAATCAGGATTTATTTTTACCAACAAATCTCCTTTTTTAACTACTTGTCCTTCTTTTATAGGCAAATCAATAATTTCTCCCGAAACCATCGAAGCCATTTTAACCTCAATTTCTGGCTGGATTTTTCCGGTTGCCGAAACCGTTTCTACAATAGTCATTGGAACAATTTTAGCAATTTCAATCTCCTTAGCATCGTCTTTATTTCCAAAAACGCCTTTCTTTCCTAAGATTAACAATACCCCTACTACAATTACAAAAACAGCAGAAAGAATATAAATATTTTTCTTTGACATAACTTCTTTAATTTTTTATGATTGGAATTCCAAAATAGAATTCTAATATTTTTGTTTTAAAAATATAATCGTATTTCGTTCTTAAAACTTCTGATTGTGCATTAGAAAGCAATGTTTGCGACTGACTTAAATCGAACGAATTCATCAATCCTACTTCAAATCTTTCTTTAGAATAATTATACGACTGCGATCTTGAATCTAAGGCTTCGATTGCCGATTCATAAGCTTTTAAAGCTCCTTTAGCATCTGTAAAAGCAGTATATACGTTGCGTTGTAAATCTAATTCTTGTTGTTCTAAAGTAATTTTAGATTTCTCATAGTTCACTTTACTACGCTCTACATTATTTCGAGTTGAAAATCCATTAAAAATTGGAACATTTAATTGAGCTCCAAAAGATTGTCCTTTATTATCACTAAACTGATCGAAAAATTTAGGTGGTGCTTGGGTTCCAATAACAGCCCCGGTATTATCTCTCAAAGCCACATCAGCATAAGAAACACGACTATTAAAATTATAAAACCCTCTCAAAGTAGGCTGATAAGCTCCCTTAGCAATAGCTACATTTTTTTGAGCTATTTCTAAATTAGTCTGAGCAATTTTAAGTTCCACACGTTCTTGTTTTGCCTTATCATAAATAGAAGTTGGGGTTTGAGCTAAAATCGTTTGATCCATTTGTAGTTCATTAGAATCAGCTACATCAAAATTATCAAAACCATCTAGTTGTAACAACTGAGCCAAACTTAATTTAGAGATTAACAAAGAATTCTCTGCATTAATTACTTTTTGATTATCAGCAGCAATAGTCGCTTTAACATCTAATAAATCTCCTTTAGGTAAATTTCCAGCATTTACTAATTCTTGCGTTCTATTCAATTGTTTATTATCAATAGCCAATTGTGCATTTTGTACTTTCAAATTCTCTTTATTAAAAAGCACTTGCAAATAAGCATTAGCAACGTTTAAAGAGATGTCTTGTTGCATTTTTTCCAGTTGATACTTAGCCGCAACAATGGAAAGATTTGCTTTTCTTAAATTGTTTACATTTTGCAAACCTTTATAAATATCAATTCCTACACTAGCTCCTGCCGATGTAAATTGAGTAGTTTGGTTTTGTAAAATTCCCGTAGTAATATCTTGATTTAATCCAATATTCCAAGAATGCGAAGCCGAAGCTGACACAGAAGGTAAAAAATTCCCAAAAGCATCTTTTTTATCAATAGCCGCCGATTGTGTATCTAACTCAGATTGTCGAATAGATATATTGTGGTCTAAGGCATACCTCACACAATCTTCTAAAGTCCACTGTTTTGTTTGTGCCTGACTTGAAAACCCAAATAACACTGCAAAAATGAGACTATTATATTTATTTATTTTCATATATTTTGAATCAAAGCATAGTAGGATACTACGCAAATTTAACATTTTTTAAAACCAAAAGCCCCTTTTCTTCTTCAAATTATTTTTTATCACCTTCAGCTATCAAACCTTGGTTCCAAATTTTAATTTTATCTGATTTTTTAACACCACTTTTAACCTGAACATAAATCCCGTCACTAACTCCTAAAACCAAATCTCTTTTTTGAAATTTCTGAGGAGCGATCTCGACTTCAACATAAGGTTTTTGTGTTTTTTTATCAAATTGTACTAAAGATTCTTTAATAGCCATTACTTTATTGGCTTTCTCTAAAATAATCGAAGCATTCGCACTTAAACCCGCTCTAATAAAAGTTTCATCTTTATTTTGCAAAGAAGCTTTAATTTCAAATTGAATCGCACCATTTTCAGTAACTCCCTTTGGCGCTATGTAATTTAAAACAGCATTAAATTTCTTGTTCTCTATGGCTCCAACGGTAATTTCTATAGGCATATTTTCTTTTATTTTCCCTACTTCTGATTCGTCAATTTTTCCAACAAAAATCATTCGTCCTACATCTGCCACACTAGCAATTGTAGTTCCTTCATTAAAATTATTACTCTCAATAACTTGGTTTCCAACTTTTACAGGAACGTCTAAAACCATTCCGTTTACTGTAGAACGGATCAATGTATTGGCATAACTTCCCAAAGAGGAAGTTGTTCCAGTTTTTACAATGTCCAAACTTTGTTTTGCTGCCAAATAACTCTGTTTTGCTTGCTTATATGCTAATTGAGCTCCATCAAAATCATTTGCAGAAATAACATCTTTTTCAAACAACGTTTTTTGTCTTTGATAAATCTTCTCTTGATTATCTAAAGCAATTTTAGCAGTCTGCACTTGATTTTGTGTACTACTCACACTAGAAACATTAGCAACAACTCTAATTTTAGCAATCATATCGCCTGCTTTAATTTTCTCTCCTGCTTTGATATACACTGCCTCAATAATACCTGAAATATTAGGTTTAATTAAGACTTCTTCATCTGGTTGAATATTACCTGTTGCAATAGTGTTTTTTATAATCGTTTTTATTTCTGTTTTTTCAGTCTTAAAAACTATTGGCGACTCTTGGTTCTTTGCATACAAATAGTAAAGTGCACCAAAAAAAACTATTACGATGAGAATTAAAATGGTTATCGTTACTCCTTTTTTCATTTTGTTTATGGTTTAATCGATTATTTAGATTGATAATTTATTCTGATCTTAAGGCATCTACTGGCTTAACATTAATGGCAGTTTGTGCAGGGATAAATCCCGCTAATAACCCCGAACCAACTAATATTAATAATGCCACAAATACAACTCCTAAATCTACACTAGGATTTGCAAACATAGTATTACTTTCTGGCGGCATGGAGTCTAAAAACATATTTAACAATGCAATGATTCCAGTTGCAGCAGCAATACCAAACATACCCGAAATGATAGTTAGAAAAATGGATTCGGATAAAATTTGACTGCGAATTGCTCCTGGAGTTGCACCTAAGGCTCTTCTAATTCCTATTTCTTTGGTACGCTCTTTTACTACTATAAGCATAATATTAGAAATACCAATAACTCCTGAAATCAGCACTAAAGTCCCAACAAAATAAGCTATGACATTCAATATATTAAACAAGCTTTGCACTTTATTAAATTCTTCATATAAATCGAAATTCCCCACTGCCCTATCATCTTTTGGGTTTATCGAGTGTAATGATTTTATTAACTCAAGAATCTTCGGTTTTAATTTAGTAATGGAAACTTCATCTCTTGCAGTTAGCGCCATCCATCCTACTGTATCTCCATAATTGAAAACTTGTTGAAAAGTGGTAAATGGTATAAAAATATTTTTCTGTTCTTGCTCTGCATTTCCACCTCGTTCTTTAGAATTATAAACCCCAACGACCATAAAGTTAATTCCGTTAATTTTTATGTAGGTCCCAATAGCATCCTCTTCTTTTCCATAAAGTTCAGTAATGACTCCTTTTCCAATAACTGCAATTTTCCTTTTATCAAGAATATCCTGTTGGTTAACAAAACGTCCTTTTATAATATCCATGGGTTGCTGCTTAATCAGCTCAGGATAATCTCCATAAATGGTAAATGCAGAAGTTTTAGTACCACGAACTACATTATTTGAACCGTTGAAATCCCCTAATTGATTTCGGGGTGAAACATATAACAAATCAGGCATGGCTTGTTTTAAAGCCTGTACATCACTATTTCTAAATTCATAACGACGTGTTTTAGGAAGTCCTTTATACGCTTTAGAAGTAGTTTGACTCCACATAAACATGGTGTTTGTGGCAATTCCGTCAAAACCCTGTTTCACACCATTTTCTAAACCTTTTCCTGCCGCCAGTAATATCACCAAAATAAACACCCCCCAAAACACACCAAATGCTGTTAGAATCGTTCTAAAAACATTAGCCGTTAAAGCCTGTAATATCTCATCCCAATTATCTTTCTTAAACATAATTATTCGTCTCTAAGTGCTACAATTGGTTTTATTTTAGCTGCTCTATATGCTGGAAAAAAACCTGCCATTGCTCCTGCAAAAACAAGTAAAAAAAGTGTGGTCAACGCCACGCTAAAATCTACCTCTGGATTTTGAAAATATTCACTTTGCACCATTGGACCAACAAACTCAAGTAATAGTAAACTTGCTAACAACCCAACAAATCCTGCAATAGTAGTAATAAAAATAGACTCATGAAGTATCATCCCTACAATAGAAAATGGCGATGCTCCCAGTGCTTTTCTTATTCCAATTTCTTTGGTTCTTTCTTTTACAATAATCAACATAATGTTACTTACACCAACAACACCAGCAATAATAGTACAAATACCAACCCACCAAAAAAATAATCGGATATACAAATTCAAGTCATAAAACTGCTTTGCATTTTCAACTGAATTATAAACAGCAATACCACTATCATCATTAGGAGCTACCATATTTTTAGCCTTCAACAAATCCTTTAAGTCCTGTGTAAACTTTTTCGATTGTGCCAATGCTTCATCATAATCATTTGTTTTTTTTAAGGTGAAAAACAAATTACTTATTTTATCTCCTCCTCCAAAAGTCTTTTGAACCGTAGTTCGAGACAGATAAGCTCTCGCTTCTTCGCGCTCACCACCCGGATCTGTAAAAACCCCTACAACTTTAAAACTGATTTTATTTATCAAAATATCTTTGCCAATAGCCTCTTTATCTTTAAACAAATCCGTTTTTACTTTCATTCCTATCACTGCTACTTTTTCAGTATTGATTAAGTCATTACTATTTATAAATCGACCTTTAACAATAGTAACATTTTCAATTCCAGAATAATCAGGATCAACTCCTCGGTATTGATAACTACCTGATTCTTTTCCGTAGGTAAAAGCACCCCCAAAAAAATTATAAGTTGAAGCTCTAAGATCTAATTTATTATCAAATTTCTGAACTGATTGTGCATAATCACTATTTCTAAACTGAATTTGCCTTCCTGGGTTTAAACCTTTATACTCCTTTGTTGTAGTACCCGACCAAACCTCGACAATTCCAGTGGCATCACGCTCAAATTGTTTCTCAATACCATTTTGTAGCCCTTTACCAGCGCCTAACAAAATCACTAAAATAAAAATACCTGAAGCTACCGAAATCCCCGTAAGAAAGGTTCTTAACCGGTTTTTAGAAATTGCTTCGAATATTTCTTGCCATCGCTCAATATTAAACATAAGATGAAGCTCTAACTTGTTCTACCATTTTATCATCGATAATTAACCCATCTTTCAAAACAACATTTCTTTTGCACATTGCTGCAATATCAGGTTCATGTGTAACAATAAGAATGGTTTTTCCTTCGTCATTAATCCCTTGAATAAGTTCCATTACCTCATAAGAAGTCTTAGTATCTAAAGCTCCAGTTGGCTCATCTGCTAACAAAACCTTTGGATTAGAAGCTAATGCTCTTGCAATGGCAACACGTTGTTTTTGCCCTCCAGAAAGTTCATTAGGCAAATGATGAGAATGCGTCCCTAAACCTACTTTCTCTAAGTATTTCATAGCAATTTCATAACGTTCTTTTCTTTTTACACCTTGATAATACAAAGGCATAGCAACGTTATCGATTGCCGATTTATAATTAATTAGATTGAAAGATTGAAAAACAAATCCAAGAAATTTATTTCTATATTTTGAAGCTATTGTTTCGTTTAGTTTTTTTATTGGAGTCTTATCTAAAACATAACTACCAGAATCTGCTTCATCAAGGATTCCTAAAATATTTAGCAGTGTTGATTTTCCAGATCCAGATGATCCCATAATCGCAACTAACTCTCCCTCTTCAATATTAAAATTAATTCCTTTTAATACATGCAGTTCAGAACTACCCATTTTATAGGACTTGTGTAAATCTTTGATTTCAATCATGGCTATATCAAATTTTAAGGCAATAATAAGAATTTTATCATACATTTTTTAATAATAAAACGTTAATAATTTAGCTTCAGTATTATAAAAAATCAACAAACACATCAAAAAAGACTCTTTTTAAATAGACAGCAATTGTTTTGTACTTTTACACACTTAAAATAATCATCCCATAATGAAACTTCTTTCGACAATTTCAATATTCACGGCTGCTTTAATCCTAACAAGCTGTTCACCTACTCAAAAACTTGCCACATTAAAGCCTGAACCAGATGATGCAAGTCCAATAATATATAATAATGTCTCCTCATTTATTAGTTTACCAATTAACGTAAAACTAAAAGACATTGAAAACCAAACTAATAGTTTATTAAATGGTTTAATTTACGAAGACAACAACATTGAGGACGATGATATCGAAATGAAAATCTGGAAATTGGCTCCCATAACTATTAAAAATAATAACGCTGATAATTCTGAAAAAATTACAACAATACTACCATTGAAAGCTACTGTTAAATACCGCATTGGCACAAAAACAATGGGAGTTTCATTATACAACACCAAGGAATTTAATCTTAACGGTATTGTAACTCTAAACAGCAAAGTAAATTTAAACAACTGGAAACTCAAAACCCAAACCGAATTAAGTTCTTTAGACTGGAACGAAAGTCCAACAATGACAGTTTTTGGCAAAAACATGCCCGTGACCTATTTGATTAATCCATCTATAAAACTATTCAAATCCAAAATTGAAAAGAAGATTGACGAAGCTATTGAGAAATCAATGGATTTCAAACCTAACGTTCTTGCCGCATTAGAAAAAATTTGCACACCTTTTCAAATGAATGAAGCTTACGAAAGCTGGCTTCGAATTGTTCCTGTCGAAATTTACTCCACCGCATCCCATTTAAAAAATGATTCATTCTTACTGCAAATGGGAATGAAATGCAATATGGAAACCATTATAGGACAAGCTCCCGAATCTAAATTTGATGCAAATAAAATCACACTTAAAGCAGTAACAAAAATACCAAATCAAATTACGGCAAATATTGTAGCTGTTTCTAGTTATGCAGATGCTTCCAGAATAATGAAGAAAAATTTTGGTGGCGAAGAATTTGCCTCTGGTTCCAGAAAATTAAAAGTACAAGATGTCAATATTTGGCACAAAAGCGGAAAAATGGTTATTGCCTTAGACTTAACAGGCTCTATAAACGGAACTATTTATTTAGCTGGATTTCCAAAATACGATTCGGAGAAAAAAGAAATCTATTTTGACGAATTGGATTATGTTTTGGATACCAAAAATAAATTAATGCGTACTGCCAATTGGCTGGCACAAGGAATAATATTAAGAAAAATTAAAGAAAGCTGTCGTTATTCTATTAAACCTAATCTAGAGGAAGGAAAGAAAACGATGCTCAATTACCTGAATAATTATTCACCAATGGAAGGTGTTTTTGTCAACGGAAAAATGGATGATATTCAATTTCAAAAAATAGAACTAAGTCAAAATGCAATTATTGCTTTTGTAAAAGTAAATGGCGAAATCAATATTAGCGTAGACGGCTTGAAATAAATTATTTATTTTTAGCTTTATTCTTTCTCATTCGATATATAAAAAAACCAATTCCAGCCACTAATAAATAAGGAACAACCATTAAATATACAATTCCATCGTTTACGGCTTT
>WSSedL1CaDRAFT_10000400_pt1 | contig 30672 bp, 23 predicted proteins | sample WetSurSL1Cattail_FD_9464 | JGI IMG/M metagenome (IMG submission 9464)
GCCGAGGTGATTGCGGGGACGCAGAATATGGTGGGGGAGCCGATATGGCGGTGATTTCTTTAATTATGGAAACGCTAACTACTGTTTACCGGTATCAATATCATTGTAATCGTCGGACTTATAGAATCTAATGTTAACGTCATAATATATTGACGATTTGACCGAAACTAAGAGTAATAAGAACCTAAAATGCGTTGGACTGGGAATAGCAAACGTTGTTGAGAGTACGTTTGGAGGTATGGTTGGATGCGTTATGATTGGAGAATCGGTTATAAATCCAGTGGATGTGGTAGAAACTCTACATTTTATCTGGTGGTTTTTTGATGGTTTGTTTGATACTAAATAATTGGGCTAATCAAATTCTAGTTGCAGCTTTGGTTACTGTAATGATCATAGTTTTGATTTTAACTTTCGAAGGGGAATCAATGAAAAGGATTAGTAAGGTACCTAAAATTTATACGGACGTATTACTTGTAACAACTATTATTGTTAATTTGATAGATAATTTCGCTAATGGGGTAGTTGTTGGAATTATGATGATTACTCTATTTTTATTGACTTTCAAGAAGTGAAACTGATATAATAGGCACAATAGTAAGTATGAGATGGTCGAATAATACTAATCTAAGCTTTTGGGAATTGTCTTATCGTCAAATATTGGAGATGTGAAACAAGTAGTGAATAATGCAATTGAAGGTAGTGTTAATAAAAATGATACACGAGACACCTTAAGTTTGCTTGATTCCACATTTAAACTAGTAGTAAAGGTTTATTTATGAGAGAATATTAACAATTGAATAGTTTAAATGACGGTTGCCATATTTATTTAAAGGCAAGAATTCGACTTTTTGGGTGGAGAGTCTCTTTTTTAGAGGTTCTCTATTTTTTTATAATTTAAGGAGATGAGAAATTATGACAAATCTACTGAATAATTCTAACATTATAATAATAATGGTTGTGCTTGCGTAAACGGTAAACCATAGGTACCTCGCAACTAGTTAGTTTTTTTGAGATAATGTCCATAGCTAAAATACTACAAGTTTTTTGGAGGTACCTAGTCTATGGATAAAATTACTCATGAAATGCGACGCTCTCAGTGGACTTCAATCATTCGCGAATGCAACAGCAGTGGAATATCAAAGAAGTCTTGGATTACCGCAAATAACGTTGACGAAAAACAATTCTATTACTGGCAACGCCGCATTAGGCAGGAAGCAATTCATGAATTACAACCAACGCTTCCCGCTGCAACATCCTTTGTTGAACTAACCGCACCATCTTCTGACTTTCGCCAGAACGAACAGCCTGATGCAGTTCTTCGCATTGGAAACTGCGCAATTGAAATCAAAAATTCTTTATCCCCGGCATTATTACAGACGATTGTACAGGTAATGACTCATGCTTAATAATGCTACCGACTTCCGGAAAGTTTACATTGCCTGTGGTTACACAAACCTTCGGTTAGGAATCGACGGTCTCTCTTGTCTTGTAAAAGAACAATTCAACCTCGATCCATTCGTCTCAGGAAATCTGTTTCTTTTCTGCGGAAGACGTTCAGATCGAATCAAGGGTTTAGTTTGGGAAGAAGACGGTTTTCTTCTTCTTTACAAAAGGCTCGAAGCAGGTCGCTTTCAGTGGCCAAGAGCTAGTAACGAAGTAGCGGATATCACGCCGGAGCAGTATACTTGGCTGATGCAGGGACTTGCCATCGAACAGAAAAAGGTGATCCACAAAGTTACACCCTCTTCGCCGTTATAAGTTTTGTGCAATTCGTAGAAAATAAAAATCTTTTTAGAAGCCTTTTACTTCTTCTTCACGAGGTTATCCACGCCGGTTTATCCTACTTGGACTATATCACTCAAAACAGTTTCATTTGTGTGTATGATAGTGGATAACCTCTCTGAAAATCCTTGTTTTCCCTTGATTTTATTGCTTTTTTCCTCTTCCGAGATTCGTCATTATGACGAAGCCAGTCTTGCATGCAATTCGCTTTTTCCCTTGTTTTTGTGTATAATAGAACCATCACAAAAGCGGAGGTTTCCATGGCACCCAAATATACAGCAGACGAACTGAATCAATGTAGCAAAAAGGTTTTAATCAGCCTTTTTCTTTCCATGCAGGAACAGATGGAGCATTTGAACCGGAACATGGAGCTTCTAACCGAACAGGTCGCTATCGCCAATCAGAAGCGTTTTGGGCGTTCCTCCGAAAAACTGGAATTCGATGGCCAGCTTACCATGAAGGAATGTTTCAATGAAGCAGAAGTAACAGCAGATGCCGCTGGGGCCATCGCAGAACCGGAGATGGAGGAAGTCTGTCCTCATCCTTATAAACGAAACAAGCAGAAAGGGAAACGCGAGGAGGATCTGCACAATATCGAAACAGAAACCGTACCTCATGAGCTTTCCGAAGAGCAACTCACAGAACTCTTTGGAAAGGATGGGTGGAAGCGGCTCCCCGATGAAGTCTATAAGAGACTACAGTTTACCCCCGCATCTTTCAAAGTAGAGGAACATCATGTGGCGGTGTATGCCGGCAAGGACAATCAAACCATGATCAGGGCAGACCGTCCAATTGATCTACTTCGCAACAGTGTTGTGACTCCGTCAATGGAAGCTGCGATTATGAACTCGAAATATGTGAATGCCATTCCGTTGTATCGTTTAGAACAGGAATTCGCAAGAAATGATGTACACATTTCACGTCAGGTCATGGCTAACTGGACAATTCTTTGCGCCGAACGATATCTTTCATTGCTATGGGACTATCTCCATAGCGAATTATATAAATGCTCCGTAATCCAGGCGGATGAAACACCGGTTCTGGTTAACAAGGATGGTCGAAGTGCCGGATCCAAGAGCTATATGTGGGTGTACCGTACAGGAAAAATGTATGATGCGCCACCTATTGTACTTTATGAATATCAGAAGACCCGTAATACCAGCCATCCACGGGAATTCCTGAAAGAGTACAATGGAACCTGTGTCACCGATGGCTATCAGGTCTATCATACTCTAGAAAAAGAGCGCGACAACCTGAAAATCGCAGGATGCTGGTCCCATGCCAGACGTAAATACGCGGATGTGGTAAAAGCGCTCGGTAAGGATAAGGCAAAAGATACACTTGCCTATCAGGCACTGAAACAAATCGGTGCCATCTACAAGATTGAAGAAGATCTCGTAGCTCTTACTCCTGAAGAACGTGTAGAAAGGCGTCAGCTCAGTGTTAAACCATTGGTGGAGGCTTTCTTTGCATGGATCCGAGATAACCGGGATAAAGTTCCGCCGAAATCTGAGACAGGAAAAGGATTTACCTACTGCATAAACCAGGAGAAATATTTGAAAGTATTTCTTGAAGATGGCATGATTCCAGCAGACAACAATGCAGCTGAACAGGCGATCCGTGGCTTCTGTATTGGAAAAGCTAACTGGCATATGATTGATACCGTCAATGGAGCGAAAGCGAGTGCCATCATCTATAGTGTCGCTGAGACTGCGAAAGCCAACAACCTTAAACCTTATAACTATTTTGAATATCTGCTTACTGAGATTCCGAGGCATCAGGAAGATACCAACCTAGACTTCATGAAGGAACTACTTCCATGGTCGGAATCACTACCGACAGAATGCCGAAAACCAGTTGTTAATAAGTAATCATTACGTGCCGCCAGCAATGGCGGCATTCGTTCCATACGGTAGTACGCATGGTTTACCGTTTACGCTAGGAGAGCGATTATGAAAGATTACATGTTCTGACTCTTCATCTTAAAACTTCAATGCGTAAATTATTTCAACAAATTTCAGAGTACCATTGCTTTATCAGCGAGATTGAAGCAAACAAGGAAAAGGGTACTACATCATGGAAAAGTAAAGGAATATGCGGAACTTTGGAAACAGTTCGCACAAGAATTTTACCCAATAACTAGACTTTGTCTTTCTTTTTGTATGAAGGAAGACGAGACCAGCTTCTGCTGGCAGGATGGGCCGATGCCTTGGGAAGGAGCGTGTGTTTAAATGTGGGTTTATGAAAGACGACTCCAATATCCTGTAAAAATAACAAAAACCTGTCCGACAACAGCGTGGCTCATTATCAGCCAGTATGGTGGAACTCTGTCCGCATCCATGCGATATTTGGCACAGCGGTATACTATGCCAATTACAGAAGTCGGTGGTCTTCTTACGGACATTGGCACAGAGGAACTAGCACATATGGAATTAATCTGTGCTATGGTATATCAGCTGACAAAGAATCTGACTATTGAGCAGGCCAAGGAAGCTGGATTTGACGCTTATTATATTGACCATACTACGGCTCTTTGGCCGAAGGCAGCATCAGCCCTGTCCTTTACGGCGATTGAACTTCAATCCAAAGGTGATGCAATCACCGATTTGACAGAAAACCATGCTGCAGAACAAAAGACAAGCTGGACAGTAAAAACTTCTACTATTTTAATCCGGAATTTGATAAAGAAATGTTCAGCGGTAAATTATAATTTGAGAGAATAGCTCTGATGAGAAATTGTAGCTTAAAGGGCAAATATGCCAGGCTACCATTTATAAAGTAGTTATGAAGCAAAAAATAAGCGAATTCAGATCTGGAAAAGTATATTTTCAGCCCTGTTTTTAGAGCCGTTTCGCAGATAACATCTGTTTTATGAAAAGAATAACACTTTGGAAATAGCTGATATTAAAGGCTGTAATATAACTTTTGAAGAATAGTAAGGCGATACTGAAGAGCAAGGTGATCAACGCAATATGTTTAACACATTATCACTCTCCCAAACATAGATATGGCAACAAATATATGGACAAAATTACGATGCTTTCCATACCAATTGAAAATATAGTCCATAATAGATATAATGAAAACAGCTAATAAATCTAACTGCAGTGGAAAAGTTTAGCGGAGGAAAATATGTCAGGATCGATAATAATTTATGTTGATGATGAGAATTGGATTTTTGATGAAAACATCTCAGTCAGACTGATAAAGTGTGGCAGAGAGAGGTGTTTGTCCAGTAAAACAGAAGAAAATGGAAACAGACATTATTATAGTTTGCACTATGTTTTTCAAGGAGAAGGCTACATTGTTGTTAATAAAGAAAAATATAAAATTGAAAAAGGAAATATTTTTTTGATACGAGTGAATGAAGATATTGTATATTATCCGGACAGAAATAACCCATGGTCCTTTGTTTGGGCTGATTTCATCGGAGATAACATGGATATGGTCTTTACAAAATGTGGACTTGAAAAAGACAAACACTATTTAAAACCAAAGACCCCCAAGGTTGGAAAATGGTTTGAAGAAATGCTGGATGTCTACTTTGAACGAGGGCAGAATCTAGAAAGCACGGTCCTTCTTGTTCACATACTCTCAAGACTTGTGGAAGAAAATTCTTACTCAGTTTCCAGAAGCGTAGACAGAATTGTCCGGGAAGCACTTATTTTTATAAACAACAATTACAGAATTGAAATCACACTTGACTTAATTGCGAAAAGTGTTGGGGTAAGTCCAAATTATCTAGTTAATTTGTTTTCTTCAGAAGTTGGATTTACACCAATGAAATATCTTATGATGTACAGAATTGCCAATGCCTGTGATTTACTTCGAGAAGATAAATATAACATCAAGCAGGTAAGCACTAAGGTCGGCTATAAGGATCAATTATATTTTTCAAGATGTTTTTCTGTAATAAAAGGTATCCCTCCAAGACATTATAACGAAAAATGCATGAATGATGATCCTTGGTCATTTGTAAAAATATCAAATATTGATTTTGATGATAGAAAAGGAAACTACTTATGACGGTTGAACTTAAAAAAAATGGAATTAAGATTAATGGAAAGGAAGAAATTTTGTTATGTGCATCCTTTTATTATTTCAGAATACCAAAAAAAGAATGGGCAAAGCGAGCAAAATTGATTTCTGACCTTGGCTATAATTGTGTGGATATTTACTTTCCGTGGAATTTTCATGAAACAGAACCCGGATTGTTTGATTTTTCTGAGGAGCGTGATGTTGATTGCTTTTTGAATATTTGTGAAGCTAACAATTTATTTGTGGTTGCCCGTCCGGGACCATATATTTGCTCGGAATGGGATGGTGGTGCTTTGCCGTCCTGGGTTATCTGCAATACTGAAATTAGACAAAATGATGAGAAATACCTTGCAGAAGTAAGAAAATGGTACGATAAGATACTACCGATTATTAAAAATCACCAAATCACTGAGCAATCAGGGGGTAATGTAATTCTAATGCAGCTTGAAAATGAATTGGATTTTTTCGATTGTGACGATGTCGAAGGGTATATCGGAAACCTAAAACAAATGGCAATTGATCAGGGTATCACAGTTCCTTTGTTTGCTTGCGCTGGACAAGGAGATATCAAACGAAGCGGTGGTTTAACAAAAGGTGTCATTCCAACCTATAATTTTTATCCTTCATTTTCGGATGTTACCTTTGATTATAATCTTTCCCTCTATTCAAAGTATGTGCAACAAATGGATTTACCTTTTATGATAAGTGAAACCGATCGAAAACATTTTATACTAAAAAGAGAACTGCTCGCAGGTGCGAAATTGGTTGGAGCCTATAACCAAATCAGCGGAACCAATTTTTCTTATTATCAATCTGTGAACAATTGGGGTGATCCTCTTTCGTTGATTTGCACACTATATGATTTTGACGGTATGATTGATAATCTGGGACATTGTACAAGAGAGGCTGATGAAGCACTCCTGCTTTCAGAAATGCTTAAGGTTTACGATGGAACCTTGTCAGCTGGTGAGTATTATGAGATGGAAGCTCCGGTAGAATTTGAAGAGGAAAGCGTAGAATTTACCAATGCAGTTATATTGGCAGGCGACAAAGGCAAACTCATCTGTGTGAGAAGCGTGCAGGAGGGTGCAGTACTTGCCCATGGTTTGTATGAGGGAAAGGCTTTTGAGGTTTCAATGGACGGATTTGAAGCCCTAGCACTTCCGATAAATCAAAAAGCAGATAATTATGAGATTGTTTTTTCCAATAGTGAAATATATTCCTTTCAACCACTGGCTTTTATTGAAAGAAGCAAGCCATTCCTTCTAATAGAGAAGAGAGGCAAGCGGATAGAAATAACGGAAAGCGGAATATATGACGGAATTGAAGTTTGCTTTATTTCAAAGAAGGAAGCAATTGCAAGAATAAAAGAGAAAAGAAATCTGGAGATTACCTATTGCAAGGAAGTGCTACCGACGAAGCTTGAGAACTGCCTAGTTGGTAATTATGAAAATCATAATACCTTTGTCAATGCAAAAAGTTCATTATTTTCAGAAAATAATATCTGGTTTGGTGAAGCTGAGTACAGGATTAATACCAGCAACAGGGAATTGTTTTTCCAAGGAGTCGGAGATTTTCTTACTGTGAAAAATGATGATAAAGTAGTTTTTTCCGGACTTTGTGCCTGTGAGGATATAATTGTCAAGGGTATCGGCGACGTAAGAGCTTTCGTAGAAAAGTGGGGACACAGTAACTTTGATGATGCAAGAAGGAACTCTTTAAGAATTAAAGCAGAACGTGGAATTGAAAAAATCTATGAAATAATTTCAAAGGTTGAACTAACCAGATGGAGATTTACGGAAGTGGATAGCTTTTCTGAAACTGTTAGTATTAAGAAATCGGAAACTGATCCATATATTTCAATTAATAGTTGGAATTCTACTCGAGAACCCTTATTTGCAGCTTATTATACTGAGATTATTCCAGTAATACAAGCTGGAGAAGAAGTTGTTTTCTACCTTGAAGGCATGGAAGTTGAATGTATTTTATTAATCAACGGAGATTTTGTAGCTAAATTTACTCAAGGTTCAAAAAGTATGAATATTACTAATCTTGTACATACAAATGAGAAAAATCTCGTTGAGCTTTGCGTCAGGAAACCTGACTGGGGTAAGAAAACAGGCAATTTGTATATGATGAAAGTCCTTCCCTGCGAGTTTGAAATCAGACAGGTTGATCATACTGATGTATATCATTCATCTTTTGAAGCCGGAAAGTTGCCACTTACCTTAAAAAATGGAGCCATGTATTCCCTATGCATTGATAAACCGATTCCCTATGATACATATGGTTATATCAAAGGTACAGGATTTCGTGCAACCGTAATGCTAAACAAGAAAGTCATAGCTCGAATTGTAGCAGAAAGCGATGAGATTGTTCAGGTCGGATCGCCAGATAGTTCAAAGTTTATGATTCCAAGTGAGGCGGACAGTAAATTATATTTTTTCATTGAGGCAATGAATGATGGTGAGTTTGAATTCGCAATTAGTGAGGTTACCGATGAAAACGATAACAATTGATATAAATAAACCTCAGCAAATCATTGACGGTTGGGGCACATCACTTTGTTGGTGGGCAAACGCAGCAGGCGGCTGGACGATGAAAGATATTTATGGTAAGGAAAAAAGAGAAGAAATGTTGCAGTTGTTTTTTACGGAGGAGGGTCTTAATTTAAACATTGTTCGATACAATATCGGCGGTGGTGACAATCCCGATGAAAAGCAGCATATGTTCCATGCCAGAGGAATTCCAGGTTATAAAGAATTACCGGACAGTAAATATAATCCGGAGGCAGATTGGCGCCAGCTTTGGGTGCTAAAAAGGGCTCAGCAGCTTAGAAAAGGGGATTTTATTCATGAAGTATTCGTGAATTCACCGCCCTGGTGGATGACCAAATCTCTTTGTAGCAGCGGAAATGTAGAAGCAGGCGATGAAAATCTTGATAAATCCCGTAATGATGAATTTATCGAATACTGCGTAGATGTGCTGGAATATTTACAGAAGGACTTAGGAATCAAAGTAGATTATTTTATACCGATGAATGAAGCGGCTTCAGATTATTGGGCAAAAGGACAGCGCCAGGAAGGAAATAAAGTCAATCAAGGAGAAAGCCAAACCAAGCTGTTGACTTTGGCTTATGAAAAACTTCAGCAGAGAAAATTGGATATATCGATTACTGGAACTGATGAAACTAATCCAACTATTGCGTTACAAAGCTATCATATGCTAGATGCTTCAGTGAAAGAGGATATTCTGAAAAAAATCAACTATCACCATTATGACGAGGATGATGATGCCTTAAGACAATTACAGCAAATTACCTATCGTAATGGCTTCGACAGCCCTAAATATAAGCTTTGGATGGATGAAGTTTGTTATGGCGATGGGAAGGATAACCTTGATCTTGCTAAAATGTTAATTACTGCAATTGATCGGGATCTTAATATTGCCCATGCCAATGCATGGTTGATATGGCAGGCAATCGATACAATGGCAGAGAATATTGTAAATCAGTGTCATTGGGGGCTGGTGGAAGGAATGTATCAGGATCATAAAAATAATGAACTTGAGGGGATTCTTGATATCACCGACATGGAATTTGATTTAGGGGATTATGTCATTACAACTCAGTATTATGTGCTTGGCCATTATTCAAAGTATATTCAACAAGGGTATTTTATTCTTGGAAATGATGGAAGAGAATTTAACTGCGTCAGTGCAATTAGCCCGGAACAGGATGTATTGGTTATTGTATTATACAATGATGATAATTTGAACAAAACAATAGTGCTCAAGCTTGATGGATTTGTTCCACAAATGGCTATAAAAATTGTTTCCAACGACGTAAAAAAATGGGCGACTACACAGTTGAAAGAAAACTTTATGAATATTGAACTAGAAGCAAAATCAATTACGACTATAAAATACATGAAATGAAGAAATAATGAAATAGTGAAATGAAAGGTAATTCCATAAAATTTTACCTACAATCAAGTTATTGAAGCCTTGAAATTGCAAGGTTTTAATATAAAAACGTGTAAGATGAGTCTACACGAATGTATCAAAGGAGGATAAAGGTATGAAAAAAGCTTTAGGAAAAAAGTTAGCTTTCGTTATAAGTATGGTGATGATTATAACGATATGTCTGACCTTAGGCGGATGCAGTAACTCAACAAAGGACGACACAACGAAGGACAGCACAACGAAGGACAGCACAACAAAGGACAACACAACTGATGGTAGCACAACAGTGGACAACGCAACAAATGACAATCCTAAGAGTGACATCACGATCAAAATAGTAATGGACAATAATTCACCGGATAAATATGAAGAATTATTTAAAAACATTGCTGATGATCTCGGAATCAAGATTGATCTTGCTATTGCTCCCGGAAACTATGAGCAATTCCTTCAAACACAGTTACAGTCAAGTGAAAAGCCAGATTTATTTAAAGTAAATGGTCAAGATTTGACTAGCTTTGTGGATGATGGAATGACAACTGATCTTAATACTTATTTTAATGGAACCTGGAAAGAGACGCTTGGAGCAGATGATTGGGGTAAATTAACCAAAGGCCCCTTCGATCAGTGCCGTCGTGAAGCAAATAATGTAACCTCACAAACGGATGATCAAACAGCTCCTTTGTACGCAATACCATTTGATACAGGTTGTCAAAGCTTTGGTATCAACATTGGTGTAATTCAGGGAACTCCGGTTTTAAGTGACAAGGTGGATGAATTGGTAAGTAGCAAAGTTATTCCTTGCAAGCCTTGGGAAGTTGGTTTGGAAGGCCAAGTAGAAGCCTATACCTACACTGAATTTGCAGGTTTACTTAAAGGTTTCCAAGAAGTAATTGATGCAGGAAATCTGACAGGTGCAGCTGAGACTTTAAAATATGCCTTCCAGGGAAATGATGCTTTTAAATTAATGACATATTCCGCAGGAGGATCCTTCTTAAACAGCAGTAAGGATGCAGTTACCCTTACGGATGAAGCAGTTGCTAACGTGGCATACTTTATAAAGAATGGTATTAACGAAGGTTATATCGATAGTATGGAGGACGGCAGCGAAGGCTGGAATAACTGGGTTTCAGGAAATTACCTAGTGGATGCTAATACAGGAACCTGGGAGTTTGGTACCTATCTTGAAAATGGTATGAAAGTTTCTATGATGCCTATCCCGGTTCCAGATAATGCTGATAGATCAAAATGGGTGAGTGGACAGACCGGCTCCTGCATGATTCTTCGTAATGGTTCTTCGAATGCGGATATGGCAGCAAAAGTAATGTGCGAATTTATTTCAAGAAGTTCAGAAGAATTTCAGTTGAAAAATGCATTGAATATGCCTCTATATGATGATACCTGGAATGATTACATTAATAAAAACGATGAAAATAACGGCGGTTTTTATCCATACGATGCAAACTGCAAGACCGTATTTAACGAAATTATCAGTGGCGCTCACGGTCAAGTTCAGGAAACCTACTATACGGTTGGAAGAAACTGGTGGACAACTTTTATGACGAACTATACCAGTACGTTCTGCTTAGATAAGAAGATAGTTACGAATGAGGATGTTGTCGGATGGCTTAACGAACAACAATCAGAAATCCAGACCCTTCTTGAACAGGGCAAATAATGATTGAAGTATAGAAAATTATATTTGTAGCTTTATCGGTAAATTTCCCAGGTCTTATCAATTGTTCTGTCCGATTCATCTTTAACTGGACAGTACACTGGGACTTTTACCGATAAATCATGAGTTTCATAGGGCAAGTCACGGCTGCAGGTTGTGACTTTTTGGGGGTTTGTCATGAGAATTCTTACAACTAATAAGAGAAATAAAAATCGTGATTCAATTTGGGGATTACTTTTTGTGGCAATTCCTGTATTGTCAGTTATATTTTTTGTTTTCCTTCCTGCATTATTTTCAATTTACATATCAATGATAGAATGGAATGGTTATATTCCAATCGGACAAGCAACCTTTGTTGGTTTAAAAAACTTCGCCGCATTCCTCACCTCGGGTGGTCTTTACAGTAAGGAATTTCTGAATGCATTATTTGTAACGATTACCTTGATGTTATACATTCCTTTTAATATAGTAATATCTTTTCTTCTTGCTTTTGTTTTGAACAGGAAAGCAACGCATATGAAGAATTCCCTTCGACTGGTTTACTTTTTACCCTTTGTATCCAGTGCAGTAGCAATTACGTTGGTATTTAAGAATTTGTTCAATGTCAATGGAGTAATTAATTCATTATTTGCTGTGTTTGGTTTTGGAGAGGTAGAATGGCTTCGCTCACCGGGTCTTTCCCGTATTGTCATTATTACAATGTTGATATGGCGTAATATCGGTTATACAATGCTGATGTATCTTGCCGGTCTACAGGCAGTTCCCAATGAGATTTATGAAGCGGCTAAAATCGATGGAGCAGGAATTATCAAGCAGATCACAAAAATCACGTTACCATCACTGAAGAATATCACGTTTTTCCTGATAGTGACCAATGTCATTAGTGGGTTCCAAATCTATACGGAATCGGCAATTCTATTCCAGAACAGTTTTGGTAAAGGACCTGTAAACGGTACGGAATCCATCATGGTTTTCTTAATGTATATCTACAGCGGTAATGATCTTGGAATGGCAAGTGCAATTTCCTGGGCAATAACAGCATTGATTCTTTTTGCAACATTTCTTCAGTTTATGAAAAAAAGAAAGGAGGAGAAATATGACTAATCAAGCAAAAATAGCAGCTACAAGAGTGTACGGCCCTAAATATTTTGTAAATATACTGATATCTATCATCTTGATTCTTTTTGGCTATCTTATGCTTTATCCTTTTCTATGGATGATATTCACCTCCTTTAAGCCCTTGAATCAGGTTTATAATACGGGTTTATTACATCATAAATGGAATTTTAATAATTATGCGAATGTGTTTAGTAAAGTGAATATATTGAGTGGTTTAAAAGCAAGTGTGGTATTCTCCGTGGGATTAACCATATCTCAGATGATAACCTCATCAATGGCAGGTTATGCCTTTGCAAAAATCAAATTTCCATTAAAGAATATTTGCTTTGCAATTATTCTTACTTCGATGGCAATTCCATATGTGACAATTATGATTCCGCAGTTTATGATGTTAGAACACTTTGGACTTGTTACCAATGGTCCATGGGGATATATCATACCGCGTCTTGCTGGTGGAGCGGCAACAATATTTTTTGTAAGACAATATTGCTATAGTATTCCTGATGCATTGATTGAAAGTGCGAAAATTGATGGTGCAGGGCAAGTAAAGATTTTTTTCAGAATCATTTTTCCGCTTATAGTTCCAGTGGTTGTAGTACAAGGCCTGTTTATTTTCATTTATATATGGAATGACTACCTAGGACCATCAATTTTTCTGATTGATAAGAACTGGTGGACAATTCAACTTTTTGTTGCTAGATTTAGTTCAGGGCAAATTGGTTCGGTAGGAGCAGCCAACATTCCGATGCAAATGACGGTAGCAGGGATAATATCTCTCCCTCTTTTGATACTGTTTTTATATACGCAAAAGCATATTGTCAATTCCTTGATGTCATCGGGAGTAAAAGAATAGAATTATGAGTAGGGGATGATTAAATGCAAACAAAGAAGATTATGGAAAAAGCCAAAAAAGTACTATATAATAATATTTATGTTGAAGATGATAAACTTGGCGTGGCAAACAGGGTACTGTTTACCACACGCAGAGTCATCGTTCCGTCAAATCCATATTATTATGGATTCTGGAATTGGGATGGGGCGTTTCATATGATCGGAGCTGCTATCCATGGAGATAGAGAACTTGCCAGAGATCAAGCAGAAACGATGTTTGCCTTACAGTTTGGGGATGGAATGTTCATAGATTGTGCACGTGTTGACGGAAGCCGTGTGGCAGATTTTTCAAAACCGCCAGTTTGGCCATGGGCTTTTGTAACAGCGGATACCATATTACCGCTGGGAGATGATTTTCTGGTATATTCATATCCAAAGCTTGATGCAAATATGAAGTGGTGGGAAAGAGAACGTTTCGACGGAACACTTTTTTCCTATAAAGTACATCCTTACGAAAGTGGGATGGACGATTCTCCTCGCTTTGACCAACCTTATGATATAGATCATCTATGGGCGGTAGATGCCAACGGATTTATGTATTCGGCGTATGAAAGTATGGCCCTGCTTGCGAAAAAGATTGGTAGGACTGACGAGGAGAGAGAGTATTTAAGAAAAGCGAAAAATCTTAAGAAAAATATAAATGAGTTATTATTTTCTGAAGAACTTGGTGCTTTTTGTGATTTTGATAAAAGAAGTAATAAATTCACCGGACACTTATCACCCATGTCATTTGTACCACTATTTGCAAATTGCGCAGATAAAGACAAAGCAGAAAGTATGGAAAAAATTGCAGCAAGTTCGGAGTATTTCTTTGATGGAATGCCGACGATCGCATACAATAACCCCTGTTTTGATGAAAAACTGTTTTGGAGAGGTCCTTGTTGGTTAAATACTGCATATTTTGCCGTGAAAGGGCTAGCAAACTATGGGTATGATACTCTGGCCCTTAACTATTGTGAACATATTCTATCCTGGGTAGATAATCAAGGCTTTTGGGAATATTATGACACAAAGAAAAATCGCGGAATCGGACAGAAAGATTTTGCGTGGTCCAGCGTGTTTGGAGCTCTATTTGTACAATTGTTCAAAGAATTAGGAGGAACCGAAGAATAAACTTATTAAAGTAGCTTTCTTTATAACAACCGTATATGGAAATGTAAGAAACAGCTAATGATTGAAACTCGTAAAGTCTGAATGGAGTTAAAATGGATGAGAAAATAAAGTATATTGATGGTTATGATTTTGCTGAGACCGTTTTTAATTGTAGTGATTTGGCTAAGACAGAGTCAATTATGTGTTTGGGTAATGGATATTTGGGAGTAAGAAGCTGTGCCGAAGAATCGTATCTGGGACAAAGCCGAGGGTTATTTATTGCCGGAACTTTTAATAAATTTGATGCTAATGAAGTTACAGAATTACCCAATTGTGCAGATGTAATCGGAGCAGAGATTAGGCTGGATAATGAATTGTTGGATTTAACGAAGGGCAAAGTCACAGAGTATGCTAAACAAGTAAATTTAAAGACAGGGCTTCTTACTCGCAAGGCGATTTGGGAAATTGATCATAATAAGTATTCTCTCGAATTTGAAAGATTTGTTTCTGATAAAGAGATACATGTAGTTGGCCAAAAAATTAAAGTTCATTCTATAAATAATGTGTTAGTCAAAATTGTGACTGGCATCAATGGACAAATAACAAACAGTGGTTCACAACATTTTTCTGAGGGTGAAAAGAGAGTATTTGATAAAAAGTTCATACAAATGGTAGCTCGAACAACACAAAGTAAAATCAATGTATTTTATACCTTAGGAATGAAATTACTTATTGATGGAGTAGAAGTTGAAATCAACCCGAGTATTATTATTGAAAGACGTAGAATATTGTTTGAAATTTCGCTTGAACTGAAAGCCTTTCAAACATTTGAAATAGAAAAAATGATTGATGTTCGAACAGATAGAGATCTAGATGCCTTAGGGCTTACTTTTGATGAGATAAAACAGAGGGCTTTCAATTGCGTCAAAGATAATTATTTGAAAGGATATTCTGTGATTTTTCAAGAAAGCATGGAAGCACTTGATCAAAAACTATGGTCAAGGGCACCAATTGAAATTAATAGTGCGGATTGTTTTGATCAATTAGCAATCAATTTTGCAAGATATCATTTGCATATTATGACTCCTGCGCACGATAACAGAATGAATATTGGCGCGAAAGGCTTGAGCGGAGAGGGTTATAAGGGACATACCTTCTGGGATACTGAGATTTTTGCACTTCCATACTTTATATTCAGTAATCCTGAGACAGCGAAAAAACTTGTTGAATATCGCTATTTATCTCTTGAGGGTGCCAGAAAAAAGGCAAAAGAGAACGGTTATGAAGGAGCACAATTCCCCTGGGAGAGTGCCTGGCTTGATGATGGTGAAGTGACACCGGAATGGGGGCCAGTAGATGTTGTCACCGGTCTTCCATTGAAGATCGAATCGGGGATTATTGAACAACATATCACCAGTGATGTTGCTTTTGGTGTTTGGCAATATTACAAAGCGACAGGTGATGAACAATTTATGTTAGATTGCGGTTATGAACTGATTATTGAGACTGCAAAGTTTTGGGCTTCACGCCTTGAGTTTGATAATAAGGACAAAATGTTCCACATCAATGATGTCATGGGCCCTGATGAATATAAAGAACATGTCGATGATAACTCCTTTACAAACTATATGGCATGGTGGAATATTAAGCTTGCTATACAATGTTATGACAGATTAATTTGTCATAACCAAGAGACCTTTGACGAACTTGACAATAAATTAAAACTTAAAAAGGCCTATCATGATTTTGTGGAAAAAGAAAATCACATCTATTTGCCAAAGTCAGGTATAGACAATGTTCTTCCTCAGGACAAAACATATTTAACACTTAGAAACATTGATTTGAATAAATATAAAAATGAAAGCAATGTCGGAGGAATCTATAAAGACTATAATGCAGAACAAATCAGTCAAATTCAAGTTTCGAAGCAAGCAGATGTAATGCTGTTATTTCTCTTGTTAGAGGATCTGTTTTCCTTTGATATAAAAAAAGCAAGTTGGAACTATTATGAGCCTAGAACTCTTCATGATTCTTCGCTGTCACTTTCAACTCATTCAATATTGGCTAATGATATGGGTGATTTTAAGTTGGCATATTTGCTTTTTAATAGAGCCTGCAAAATTGATTTGGGATTGAATATGAATTCTTGTAATGATGGAATTCATGCTGCAGCAATGGCAGGAATATGGCAATCAGTCGTGTTTGGTTTTGCCGGAGTAAGAATGCTGAATGGCGAATTAAGAATAATCCCTCATTTACCGGAGGATTGGGAAAACTGCAAATTGATAATATACTGGCAGGCTCAAAGACTTGAAATCAGTATTTCTCATTACAAAATCAGTATTTTGAATGCAACGAATAATTTTCCAATAGAGATTTTCGTTGTGAATGAAATCATAACATTTGATGGCAACAAAAGTCCAAGTAAGATAATGAAACAGATGAAACCTTAGATCCCTGAGGATTTACGAGGGTATTATGAAATATAGAAGGAGGAGGTTACTAAATTTTGACTAATTTATATAGGAAGCAAATCAAAGCAGTTATTTTTGATTTGGATGGAGTTATTGTTAGCACCGATAACCTCCATTACAAGGGATGGAAGAAATTGGCTGAGGAAGAGCAAATCTATTTTGATGAAATAATCAACAATCGATTGAGAGGTGTCAGTAGGATGGAAAGCCTCGAAATCCTCCTTGAAAATTCTAAAAAGGAGTATTCGACGGAGGAAAAGGCAGCACTTGCAGAAAGAAAAAACAGTTATTATGTAGAGCTGTTGGCAAGCCTTACACCTGACAACATATTACCGGGAGTTAACGAGGTTCTGAAGGAACTAAAGTGTAAAGATATTCAGGTTGCAATAGGTTCATCCAGTAAAAACACAGCTAACATACTAAAAAAGATTGCATTATTTGAAGCTTTTGATGCTATTGCGGATGGAAATGATATTAAGCATAGCAAGCCGAATCCAGAAGTTTTTCTTGTGGCGTCAAAAAAACTCGGGATACCTCCAGAATATTGCGTTGTTGTTGAGGATGCGGTTGCAGGTATTCAGGCAGCTATTAACGCTGATATGACAAGTGTAGCAGTTGGGGATGCGAAAGGGTACGAATTGGCTGATTATAGCATAGATTCGATTAACCAATTGCTAGATATTGTAATATAGTAAGCGGTCAAATAAGCTTCTAAACTGTGCTGTCGAAATTTTCTTTAATGAAATGAATAAACTCACCTAGGTGGCGAAGGCTCCAATTTGGAATTATATTTCTGTGCAGGTGCTTATGCATTGAATAACTGCTACAGCGTATTCTTTATGAGAAATAATACCATTAAGTGATTATAAAATTTTTAGATAAAATAGATAGTTGCATTTCTGAATGAACTTAATGAAAATCCTTACTCAACCGTAACATAACAGTTGGGTAAGGATTTTATTCAAGAAACTTACATTGTAATGATATAAAGCTTAATTGGTATATTTATCTTAAAAGACTTTTTGCTTCAACCATTAACACATAACTATAATATAATATGGGGTTGTTTGAGCTGGAATACTCCTGGTTGTAGCACCATATACCACAATTAAATTCCGTTCCAAAGGATTTCCGGTAAAGAGCTGCCCATTTTCCAGTAGCGTCGGGGTATTTGGGAAAATATTTAATTTTATTCTGCCATCACTACTTACTAAGTCTGAATTAAAATAATCTACTAAAGTTATCATATTATCATGAATATTCTTGGAGAACACGCATATAAGATGATGCCAAGTTCGGATGTGATTGATTTTGTTATCAAATTGCAAAGAGAAGAAGATGCCAAGTATCAGCCGGTATTAGAATTGAAAAAGTAATGAAGAAATTAGGTCAGCATTCTTGAAATAGGTTTGCTGACCTTTTGAAATATAGCACTTGGCACCGCACCACGCACCTTGGAGAGATGGTATCTGCCATCACTTTTGGTAATTTTGGTAATTTTATAGCATTAATTTTTATACTATCATGAAATATGGCGATATATGATGATATAATGGAATATATTCAAATGAAGGCGGATGAATTATGAAATGTGATCATTGTAACAATGAAGCAAAAGTAATCCTAGATAATAGTAACAATTTATGCATGGATTGCTATAATAAAATATTGTCAGAAGAATATGGATGCGAATGTTTTAATGAATTTACCAGAGAAATTGTAATTTCTGAGCCGGATGGTACAATACATACTTTTGAGATAGAGCAGATGCTTCTTGGCAAGTATACTTACTGGAGAGCATATGAAGAGGGCGGATATGAGTTTGCGCTGAGGGTTGATACAGAATCTAATCAGAAAGTAGCAGTAAAAAGGCTTCATCAGAAAATATTAAAAGGTATCAGTGCTAAGTCAATGCAAATAGGACAAAGTCAGCCAGGACAAATTAGCAATGCTGTGTATCGTGGAAATTTAGAATACAATCTGAATGAAACGGGTTTATTAAGAATAGAGGATGATGCGGATGGCAAGATTTATATTTATATGGATGGCATAAAACTTACGGGGGAAGAATTTCTGAAAATGCTAACAGTCTATAATGGCTTTAATATGGAATGGAGGTTTTTAGATATAGCGGATGATGTGGACATGCCTTTGAAGTTAAGTATCACGAAAGACCGGATGGAAGAGTACTGGCAGAAGTTTGAAAGTATGATAATGAGATTTGCTGAACATGGCAGTTTTGTTAGCTATAAGCGTAGTGCAGATCTGTCGGAAGAGATATTTGAATATCTCGATATCCTTGAAGAACTGATACGGCATGGCAACGGGGAAGATGCAGTTGAACTTGGTGAACGCATCATTAACAGACTGAAAGGCTTAGAAACGGATGATGATTGTTTTCCGATTTATGAGATTGAATCTGTAGAACGAATTTTAGAACGATAAACGAGGAGTGAGCTGATGGAAAATAATAAACTGACAAATCAATCACACGAAACGTACAGTCAGATTAGAAATACTCTAATCACGGCTCAGACGAAGGTGACAGCTACTGTAAATTCTGCAATGGTTCAGGCTTATTGGGAAATTGGGGAACAGATATATCTTGCCTCTGGTGAGAATGACCGAGCGGAATACGGAAAAGGATTGATAAAATACTTATCTGAGGAACTAACCAAAGAATTTGGAAAAGGTTTTACGGCTGCTAACTTAAGAAACATGAGGCAGTTTTATGTTACTTTTCCAAAGCGCTACACACTGTGTAGCGAATTGAGTTGGTCACATTATCGCTTGCTTATGCGTGTTGATAATAAAGAGAGAAGAGACTTTTATCATGAAGAATGTGCATAAGCAAATTGGAGTGTACGTCAATTAGAACGACAGATTAATACTTTATACTATGATAGAATTCTAGCGAGTAGGGATAAATTAAGTGTTGAAAACGAAATACATCATTTAGAACCAAAACCGGAATATGAAAAAATAATCAAAGATCCGTATGTTTTAGAGTTTTTAGATTTGGAAGGAAATCCGCATTTCTATGAGAAAAATCTGGAACAAGCATTAATTGACCATCTGCAAAAATTTCTGTTGGAGCTCGGAAGAGGATTTTGCTTTGAGTCAAGGCAGAAGCATATTACATTTGATAACGAGCATTTTTATATTGATTTGGTGTTTTATAATTATATCCTAAAATGTCATGTACTGTTTGATTTGAAAATTGGAAAGTTGGTACATCAGGATTTAGGACAAATGCAAATGTATGTGAACTATTATACAAGAGAACTCATGAATGAAGGTGACAACCTTCCAATCGGTATTATCCTGTGTGCAGATAAAAACGATGCGGTAGTAAAGTATACGTTACCAGAAGATAACCGTCAGATATTTGCATCAAAGTATATGACATACCTTCCGTCTGAAGAGGAATTAAAGAGAGAATTGAAATTAGATGAATTTGTGAAAATGAGTAATGAGTAAATGTGATTTGAATATAAAGGGGATTATGTGCTATGGATAAAATAAGTCCGGAAAAGGCAATCAATGAATTGACAATGTTACTGATGTATCTCACAAGATTTAATGAAGGTGATCGTTTCGGTACGAGCCTTGATATGGCTTGGAAAGGTTATGACTTCGATACGATAAATGAACTGGATGAAGATGATTATATCCGACAGGGCAGTCATCGTTCAAAGTCAGTAGCAATAACTGATAAAGGTATGGAGCTATCAAGAGAATTGTTGGAAAAATATAATATTGCTGATTGGAAACAGTAAAAATATAGCACTTGCCACCGTACCACGCACCTAGTTTTAAGGAACATATCTATTATTAGTATGATGTATGTATATTAGGGTTAATAATTAAATTAGCATATCATGATATACTAATTAAACTCAAAGTTTTATGTTTTGGAAATGTTGTAAAAAGTCACGAATGTACAAACATGGTTCCTCAATACCTTTATTCACATTGTTTATGGTACTAAAACATGGGTCCGAGGGAGCATATTATTCTTGATGGGTTGGAAAATATTTTTTATTATGACCTGCACCCAAGCTAAACTCACTTAATTAAGACTGGCTATTTAGTTTGTAATTGGCTTTATTTTACCGTAAGAAAAAAATAATAAAAAATTCTTAAAAAAGTGGGACACCCCCCCTGTTTTTTCGGCTTATAAGTAGAGGGATAAATTTTCTCTCTACTGGAGCAAAAAATCAGGCAAGGTTCTGATGAAGATGCTTCCAGTATCATCTGAACCTTGACAACTTCATATCGAGTGTAAGAAACAAAAATCAAACACACTTAGTTACGACCAGAGCAGCATCATTGGTTCTGGAAGTAAACGTGATCCATCCGAAGATTTGCCATGACATACCTATTAGGAAACCAATTCAAGCCAGGAATCGTAATATAAAGAATCATGTAATGATTCTTTAACGAGGAAAAAGCTTAGCTTTTTTGGAGTCAATAAAGGTAGAGAGCAAACCAGATGGATGTAATGCTATTGATACGCATTGCAAAGCTTTGATGGATAATGAAACTTCAGCAAAAAAGAGCTGCCGGGTGGCACCGGGACATAGCATATTATTGAACCGCAAGCGGTTTATAGAAACGAGCAATATGTGGTGCTAAGAGGAGATATCAATCCTGTCTTACATGTTTCCCGATGTATTGGCTATTAAGACAATACATAATACACGGGGTAGAGTAAATTAAAATGTGTGGCTGCTCAGTTCATATTGGACAGCCACACTTGCATATATATTATTATAGCTTTAAACAAACCTTATCAATTCACCAGAGAACGCAGTATCACTGCATTTTCTGGTGAGTCGATAATGAAAACGGAAAAAATATATCAATTTTTTTTAGTCCTTACTTGACACAAGCAGAGAAGATGAAGGCATATTTGATTGATGGCGCTAGGCAGCTTAGAGTTGAAAGTGTGTACCCGAATCGGACGCTGGGGTTTGGGGCGTTATGTTTGGAGAATAGTTTGCCGGGGTAATTCGGGGGTTGGAAATATTAATGGGTTACCGAAATAGCTGTTTGTATTGCAAAAAAATTATCCTCTACTTATAAGCCGAAAAAATGGGGTGGGTGTTTCACTATTTTTAAGATTTTTGAAAATATCTTTCTGATAAATATTCTAAGGGGTAGGCACAATTATTAATGATGTATTTACAAGGAAAATCCATGTTTAGAATCATACTTATGAGTCATTTTCGAATAATTGAAAAGACGAAATGGAAATGAGTTATCAGGTAAATGATGATTGACATCTGGAAGACATTTAATTACTAACAGGGATTGACGTGATGTGTGAACGCAATTTGAATCATTAGTGCTTCAAGGAGAACAATGGAGAAATCTATTGTTCTTTTTGTATCATCATGCTAAAATTAATGTGCAAAATTACTCAATAAACATGAAGCAATATATTGGTTTTTGAACACACTCAATAGAGAGTTGAAAAATATGTCGACGAAGAATGAACAATAGAAAGCGCCCGTAAAAAGAATGGCTTCATGAAATATGCGATAAGCGGAGTGAGAAATCAAGTGAGGGCACTCATTAATTATCAGTGAGCAGTCGATACTTTTATAAAAGTAAAAAGAATAGCGCAGGTAACTTTACTAGATTGTAGTTAACTATTAAAAGTATTAAAGTTACAAAGAGCGGATAAGCGTAGTACTATTAGACAATGAATGGAGTGTGAACATGACTGATAACAATGAATTACTACAATCAAAAGAGACCTATACGAATATCAGGCGGACTGTAATTTCAGCACAGTCAAAAGTAGCTACAGTAGTTAATTCTGCTATGGTTCAAGCTTATTGGAAAATTGGCGAGCAGATATATATTGCATGTGGCGAAAATGAAAGAGCTGAATATGGAAAGAATTTGCTGAAATATTTATCAGAAAAATTAGCAAGTGAATTTGGCAAAGGATTTACCGAGCGAAATTTACGTTATATGAGGCAGTTTTATCAGACGTTTCCAATTCGGAACACACTGTGTGCCGAATTGAGCTGGTCACATTATCGACTGCTTATGCGAGTTGATAATGAAGAACGCAGGAACTTTTATCATGAGGAATGTGTCAAGTCAAATTGGAGCGTCAGACAGTTAGAACGTCAGATAAATACGTTATATTATGACAGAATGTTGGCAAGTCAGGATAAAAGTAGTGTTGCACATGAAATCGACAAATTGGAATCAAGACCGGAATATGAAAAAATAGTAAAAGATCCATATGTGTTAGAATTCCTTGATTTAGAGGCAAATCCTCATTTTTATGAAAAAAATTTAGAACAGGCACTGATTAATCATTTACAGAAGTTTTTATTAGAATTAGGAAGAGGATTTTCTTTCGTATCCAGACAAAAGAAAATAACATTCGATGGTCGTCATTTTTTCATTGACCTAGTATTTTACAATTATATATTAAAGTGTTTTGTCCTGATTGATTTAAAATTAGGTGATTTGGTGCATCAGGATTTAGGACAGATGCAGATGTATGTGAACTACTACACAAGAGAGTTGATGAATGAAGGAGACAATCCGCCAATTGGAATTGTCATGTGTGCTGATAAGAGTGATTCAATTATAAAATATACATTGCCGGAAGGTAACACGCAGATTTTTGCTTCAAAATATATGACATATCTTCCAACAGAAGAAGAATTAAAAAGAGAATTAAATTTAGACGAATTCACCAAGTTGGAAGAGGAACTGGTGGATACTCATGACTGATTAGCAAAGTGTACCTGATTTGAAGTATAACGAATACGAGGAAGAGGCGAGACAGCATGTTTGAAGATGAGTTTGAAACTGAGTATGCAGATCAAAATAGATATGATGCTCAAGACATGTGTGATGATACAGAAGACTGGGAAATAGAGGCATATTTCTATGATAATCAAGATTGGAAGGGACTGGTAGAATATAGATATCAAAGAGCTGAAAATAATCCAGGTGACCCGGATTGTCAATGGGGGCTTGGTGAGGCGTATGTGCTTCTGGGGGAATATGAGAAGGCAATCAGCCTATTGAGTGACTTACACAAGCACCATCCAGACGACCCCAATATTCAATACAGTTTATTGGATGCATTGTTTGCAGACGGAAGAGATGACACGGCTGTAGAATGGATTAGTAAGCCTAATATGATACGGTTAGATCAAAGTACTTTGAATTTTTGTTATCATTTTGTTGAGAAAAAAAGAAAGCCAAGAACGGTAGATGATTTGTATATCGAATTAATCATAAAAGGCTATACAACATTTGATGCTGAACAACTGATGTCCTTTTTGCGTTCAGATAATCGATTTCTGCTAAAGGGCAGTAATACTCGCAGTTATGATTGCTACGTGAGTAACAGCAAGAAAGATAAAGGTTGAGAGAATGGATGGAAAGACATTAAAAGATTATCTGGAGGCACTTACAAAAGATGAGTTAATAAAAAAGATGAGAATTGCTGGATTGAAACATTCCGGACTTGATAAGTCAACAGTTGCAGGAAGCCTTAACGAATATTTACATGATGAGCAAAATATTGAACGAATATGGAATAGCTTAAGTCCTTTGGAACATGAATATATGGATGTGTTTTTGAAATATGATGAAGTGCCTTCCTATGATAAACTGGATGCTATGTTAAAAAATATGAGATCAAAGGAAATCATTTAAGAGATCCATGGAAAGAAAAGACAAATATTAGCTTATTGTTTGTTGGACAAACTGTTCCACAGCAAGTCAAAGATTTGTTAAAAAAATACATACCTCCGATTCTAATTAAATATGAAGTTCTTGAACAATTAACTGAAGATTCTAAAAAACAATTTCATATGATTGGTGAAAGTTTTGCAGAAGATTTCTGCGGAGTAATCAATCTTGCAAGGAATATAAGACTCCCATTAATACCAGGAGAACAGTCTCCTTCCAAGAGTTCTTTTGTACAGATAAACAGCGTGCTATTAAATAAAGATTTTGTATTTGAATGGCTTGGTGGTATTGATGATATCCAGAGCTTTGAGGATACAAACCGAATTTACGGTATCTATATGCTTTTAAGAGAAGCAGAGTTGATATCTGAAAACGACGGTAAGGTAAATAGTTCAGAGAAGGCGAAGGAATTTCTTGATTTAAGGATCGAGGAAAAATGCCGTTATGTGTTTGAACACTATATGAAATCCCAAAGAATTTATGAATTAGGCAGAATAACAGAATCAGAGTATCACGCAGAAACGAATGGAAATATGACAGAATGCAGAACTATAATTATAAAGCATCTGAAAAACTGCCCAGTGGGAATGTGGATTAGTACGAGCCAGTTTATTGATTATATCAAAATATTTGATAAGAAATTTTTGATAGATCAAGTGGAATATAATGGAAGAACTGCAACACTGGGGTTTGGGGCGTTGTGTACAGAATCAAGTCTTCCGACTTGATTCTGGGGAGAGGAGTTTGCCGGGGTAACGGAGAAAACACGTAGAGAAAATTTACTTACATTGCAACGTCCAGCACGAACATATTGCCCTCAGTAGTGCATCTTAGAAAGCCCCCGACTGACTCAGCTGCGTTGCGAATGCTGGTCAGCCCGTAACCATGGCCGTCGCCCTCCTTGGTGGAACAAGGCAATTCACCTTTGAAGATAAGCTCACTATTGAAGTGGTTGGTGATACGCAGCAGTAAGCGACTTTGCTTTGTTCTAATCTGTAATTTAACATAACGTCGCTCCGGCAATAGATTAAGCGAAGCTTCCAATGCATTTTGCAGTGCATTATTTAGAGCCAAACACATTTCCACCTGATGTGGCTCCACCCGACCAAGCGATATCTCTTGCTCGAACGGTATGTCGTTCTCCGCAAATATAGTAGCAAAATTAGTCACTACAGCATTGAGGTATGGGTCATCACAATACAGTACCTTTTGATTTCGATTGGAATAATTACAGAGTTTGGTCAGATATTGGAGAGCTTCGTCGTTCATATTATCTGAAAGCAGACCCAAGATCGTATTCAGATTACCATTCATATCGTGCTTCATACGACGCAGCTCCTCTTGATTATGGAGCTGCGTTTCATAATACCTTTGTTGTGCCTCCTTCTCAAAGTTCAATCGGTCTGCGGAGGTCTTTAGTTCCAGGTGTTTCAATGTAGTGAGAGTGCTGTATAAGTATAGTACAAGAACCGCAAGGACAAAGATGATTAGCACAATCATAGCCAAAATAATTTTACTATCAGAATAGGGGTTCAATGTGAAGGCATAATCAGAGCAAAAGTCGATAATCAGCTTGGCGGATACCGCAATGCTGGCCAGTACGACCCAGTAGTGACGGTGCGATTTTGCTTGAATTAATTCGCGACCCTTTTTACGCAGAGACAGCCAGCACATAAGAGAAATCACTAAATACAAGGAAATGATGACAAGTGTAATTGATAATTGGGCATCCATTCTGACACCGAGGATAGTACCTAGAAAAATTTGCAACATATAACCACAGAAAGTGAATAGGCGATTGATAATTTGCAGTGTAAATAAGAGAAAAATCATTTTTTGGATATGCTCACGAAAACAAATAAGCACCATAATGTTACCCCAATAACCGATACAGGCTAATAATGCGCTGTAGTTAATAGGTTCTCCAAACAATTCGGTACTTAACTTATAAACCAGGGGAAGTGAAAGATAAGTGATGGCGACCATGGTTGGATAAATCCACCATTGAAAGCGTGGTCGTAAGAAGCAATATAACACCAGCATATTAGTGATCGTGATTGCAACCATAGCATAGCTTTTCGAGATGATTTCCCATACATATGATAAATAAAGCATGTTGTAGCCGCCTTCCTCTTAAAAATCGCCAAACATTGCAGCACGATATTTTTCTCGTGCTTGTACAAAATATTTTCTGGAGACAGGCACTTTTATCGCGCTTAACATAAATTCACCAAGGGTTACGCCTGTAACATGTTTTAGATTAACAATATAGCTTTGGTGACACCGGACGAAGTCGTTCACAGGGAGCTGTGTGACAAAGTCATCTATTTTTCCATAAGCCTTTAGCGTTCCGCCATCAATTAAATGAAAATTGACGATGTGTTTATCGCTTGACAGATATAAAAGCTGTGAACAGCGCACATTATGAAGGTTGTTATTGAAAGAAAAACGTACCACTTGATCCGCATCCTGATTAAGCTGTATCAGGGCACGATTTAGCACCGGAGTAAGCTGGTTTCCGGTCAGTGGTTTGATCAGATAATGGAAGGCGTAGAGGTCATAGGATTCGCGGTAAAATTCATTACTGCTGCTTACAAAGATAAGCAGTGCGTAGGGATTCGTGAGGCGAATGCGCTTCGCCACTTCCACACCGGACATGCCATCCATGAAAATATCCAGGAATAAAATATCAAAGTGGGAGCCATTTTCATAATCCCACAGTAATAGTTCTCCACTTTCATAAGGGGTGCACTCACTGTAGAGATTCTCTGCTTTAATCAGTGAGATAAGCCGTTGTCTATCAGCGGGAATATCGTCACATATCGCTATTTTTAAGGTCATAATGTTATCATTTCCCCCTTCCGGATATCTCTGTCATTATAAAAAATTCTGCACATACCAAATATGATGTTAGAGCGTCTAATTATGTCGAACATGGTCCCTGATTACGCTTCTGTGATAATATTATCTATAAATGCAACTTTATATCACTATTTATTCATTGATAAATGGTAGCGGCTGTGCATTATCATTTTATCATAAATAGTCACATTATAGAATAGTATGTTTTCAACTTTTATGAAGATGTTGTAGGCTTTTATTCAGATGTTTTGACGGTAAAATTTAAAAATCAAATAATATGATACAAGGGAGAAGATGCAATGAAAAAGAAAAGCTTAGGTATGCTTCTGGTGGTTTGTTTGGTGTTAAATTTGTTATTGGGTACGGACATCACGTCAAAAGCTGTGAGTAGTACATGGGATGGAACAATAACTTCAGTCACAGAAACAGCGGAGAACGGAAGTGCCGGTACAGGGTATTATTTGATTGACACAGCAGAGAAACTCGCATGGGTTGCTAGTGTGGTTTATGATGGATCGAAGACCTTTGATGGAAAAACGGTTAAGCTCACCGACGACATTATATTGAATGTAGGGAATTTAAGCGGTTATAACGGTACTGATCCAAACACTTGGCGACAATGGAAACCAATTGGGAATGATGCCTATCCGTTTTATGGTTCCTTTAATGGGGATGGTCATACGATAAGCGGAATCTTTGTCACAGGCGCTAATGAAGCAGGCTTATTTGGAGCTGTGTGCGCCAAAAGTATAGAGACAAACATCTATAAAATTGGAATTACAAATTCGTATATTAGTGGACAATCTGCAGGTTCTGTCACTGCTCATTTATCTACCCCTGGATCAGATTATGAAAACTGGTGTAATGTCTTTGGTATATATAGTGATGCAACCATAATCGGAACAACATATGCAGGAGGAATTGTTGGATTAATATATGATTATGGGCATGTAGGCCAATCAGTGTTTCATGGATATGTATCAGGAGTTACAAAAGGCGCTATCGCCGGATCGAGATACGGTGGCTGGATAGGAACATCATATTATTTAGAAAACTGTGGAGCAGACGATGGGTTAGACCCATCAGCGTCCGATGCTGAAAATCAAAATAAGGTTTGTATAAAGGCCACTGAAGCTGATTTTACAACTGGTTTGATAGCATATAATCTTAGAGAATATAACGGTATCCAGCTATTCGGATGTAAAATTGGAACAGACGCTGTTCCGGCATTTGTTAGTGCCTCGCACCCGATAGTATATAAAATTAGCTATGACGGAAACGGCAGTACTTCTGGTGTTACGCCCACTACTACTCATTATATAAACAGTGGAGATGCAGTTCCTGTTGAGACGCTACCTACCTACACGAAAGCGAGCTATTCTTTGAGTAATCAATGGAATAGTAAAGCGGACGGTACGGGAAACGATTATTCTGCAGGTTCCCAAACTGTTACAACGACGGCAGATTTAGTACTCTACGCGAAGTGGCATACGCCAGGCAGTGATGCTACCTTAAATGCAAGCTCGACAGTAAAAGGACAGACAGTAACTGATCTTGGAACATCCGGTAATACGCTAGTGGCAGCAACAGCCGGAACGGTGACCATAACAACTGCGAAAGCTGCGGATACCTCAAACGCATCTACATTTGTTACGTCGTTTGCTCCTTCGGATACGTATGCCACAGTTAGGGTAGTGAAGTATGCGACAGGTAGCTTAACAACAAACTTTGAAACCACCGATACAGCCTATACCGGTGGAGCGATTACCAATGGAGATTTCTTCATCATTAAAGTAACGTCAGATGACACAACAACCGTCAAGTATTATAAAGTAGCGGTAACCGTAACCCCTGCACCCAGCAGTGATGCTACCTTAAATGCAAGCGCGACAGTGAAAGGCCAAACAGTAACCAGTCTTGGAACATCCGGTAATACGATTGGGTCAGCAGTACCCGGAGCAGTGACCGTAACAGCAGTGAAAGCTGCGGATATCACAAACGCAACTACGTTTATAACGTCGTTTGCTTCGACAGATACGAATGCCACAGTTAAGGTAGTGAAGTATGCGACAGGTAGCTTAACAACAAACTTTGAAACCGATACAGCCTATACCGGTGGAGCGATTACCAATGGGGATTTATTCATCATTAAAGTAACGGCAGAGGACTCAACAACCGTCAAATTCTATAAAGTAGCGGTAACCGTAACCCCTGCACCGATACCACCAATATCAACACCAGTAACACCAGTAGCTCCAGTAACACCAGTAGCACCAGTAGCACCAACCCCCTCGGTTGAACAAATTATTGTTGATGTGAAGCAAGGGAGTACAGATAATACTGTTTCGAAATTAACCATAGAAAGAACAACTGACACAGAAGGAAACAAAGTGGATTCCGTAATCCTTGAGGAAACGAAAGCGACTGAGGTAATAAACAAACTGAAAGAAGAAGGCAAGGATGTTGCCAGAATAGTAATTCAAGATGTAAAGGATGAAGTATCAGAGACTACAGTCAATATTCCATCAAAATCCTTAACGATTTTAACAGAGGGTCAAATTAATTTACAAATTGATACGGAAGAAGCGAAGATTAATATTTCAAAAGAATCCTTACAAGGTATCAGTGAAAACTTTACCGAGAATTTGTACTTCAACCTAGTACCAATCAAAGAGGAAAAACAAAAGGATGAGGTAGAGAAACGTGCCGTATTCGAAATCGGAGTAATGAATGGAACTACCGATCAAAGTATATCAGTTCTTGGTAATCCGGTAACAATTGAGACGAACATGCCTTCTTCAGAAGTAGATATTACACTTCCGCTGACTGGAATTATAATTCCTACAAATCAGGTAGAGCAAGCAGAATTCTTAAAACAATTTGCAGTATATATCGAGCACAGCGATGGTTCGAAGGAATTAGTACAAGGAGAAATGGTCGAGTATGCGGAAGGGGTATACGGCATCAAATTTCACATTACCAAGTTCAGTATATTTACCCTTGTAAAAACAGATGTGTTTATTAAATCAGCGGCTTTCG
>WSSedL1CaDRAFT_10000401_pt1 | contig 30562 bp, 29 predicted proteins | sample WetSurSL1Cattail_FD_9464 | JGI IMG/M metagenome (IMG submission 9464)
TTATATATCTCATAATGAGATAAATATACGATTTTTATTATGTAGAAACAAATAAATACGACATTATTTTATTCTTACTACTTAACTTATCTAATAAATGTTAAAGCTGTAAAACTGCAGCATTTTTGCATTCTGTTTTATGTGTAGGGCAGAATTACATGTACGCAAGGTATAATTACAACTGAATAAGGCATAATTTAATCTGCACAAGGCTTAATTGCATCTGCATAATGGATAATTATATCTGCGGATGGCATCACTAAATCTATAAAAAGGATAAGAAAATTGGAAGTTTGCCACATTTTTAGCACCTGCTGTTTCTGATGTTGCAGCTGTATTGCTAAGGTTTTAGGAAGGTAATTATACTAGGAGAAATAAGTAAAAAAACAACTCTATAAGTATTTCAGGATAAAAAAAAAGCTACTGTTTTATAGTAGCTTTGGGTTGTTTTGTTTTTTGTGGTTTTGTATTGCGGGGCCTAGTACTTTTTTGTAGCAATTACTATTCCTGTTGACCAATTCAATTTTGTTAAGTTGAAATCTTTTCTGTCTTCCATATATTCGATTAGTTTATTGACATTTTCTTGATGTCCTTCAGGCCAATTTGGTTGTGCTAACATATCATCAATAATATAAAAACCTCCAACTTTTATCAATTCCAGAATTTCGTTTATTTCACTATATTTACCAGGCCAAGCATCTGCAAAAACTAAATCAAATTTTTCACTGTTGCAGTTTTTAATCCATTCACTTCCGTCCGCACAAATAATTTCAACTCTTTCATCAGTTCCAAAATAACTTTTAGCTATTTCAGTTAGTTTTGGGTCATTGTCAATAGTAACTAATTTAGAATCAGAGTCCATTCCGTCAATCATCCAAGAAAGTGATAAACCAATTCCAGTGCCAAGTTCTAATATTTTTGATTTTGGTTTAGAGGTAATAAGTGTCTTCAATAATGTCCCAATAAACAGATCTGAAGGCATAGTGAAACCTATTTCTTTCGATTTTGCTTCAATTTCAAAATGAAGTTTAGGGATGTCTAAGATATTTGAATCTTTCATGTTTTAATTTTTATTATTGACTATAACGTTTGCCTGCTTTGAGATGGATGGAAGTTTGTAACCGCTCAGTTTTCGGCTTAAAGAAAACTTGATGAGAAACGATAATACCACTAAATTCCAGCTAGCTAAAATGGATGTTGTCTGTAGTGCTTTCTTCACATTTTTGTTCCGATATAATATACTTTTTTGTCTTTTGGCACTACAAATATTAATTCTGCTCCACTTGGCGAAATTCCGTTGCAATATATACTCCAAGGATAAACATATACATCTTCTTTTTTTAAATCTTCCAATTTCGGGAACCAAGGAATTTCGTGTTGCCATCCACTTGCCATTTTTACCGCATCATTCAAAACTTGAGGTAAACTATCTAAACGATAGAATCCATTTTTATTTTTCAATTCATCTTCGGTCACTTCTGATATGTCAATTGCATATGCATCAAGATAATCGCCAGTAAAAGAATGAGCTGATTGATAGCTATTTGTGACTTTTTTAATTCGCTGGTCACCAAGTCCACACCAATTTAATACAAATCTTACGTCAGATTTTGTTGCTTCATTTTTAACATTTTTATTTCCGATTGTCATTGAATAGGCAAAATACCCTAAAATCAGAATGATTCCAATTAATGATATTCCGCCCCATATCGCGAGTGCATTTTTTCCTATTCTTTTGATGTTATTTTTCAATTAGTTAAATTTCTTATGGTTTTTTGCATTACACACAACGTTTTGCTACTTTGAAATGGTTCGAAATTCGTAACCGAGGTTTTTAGGTTAAGATAATTTTTATTGCGGAACGGCAGTTAGCTAACGTTTCTATTTTTTATTTCATCTTTAAATGTTTTTAATATTAAGTTGAATATTAAAGGAGATAAAAATAATTGGATTATTAAATTAAAAATAATAACAGCACTTAAAGCAAATATTAAATAATCAGGGATAGATTTATACTCGTAATAGAAATATCCTAGAATAGTAAAAGATATAATTAATGCAATCACTATGCTTTTAATATAAATAAATGGATAATAGTTAATTTCCTTCTCTTCATTTATTGAGCAAATCACTACTGGTGACATATAACTCTTACTATGATTTATTCTTATTTGAAATTTACTTTTAGTCAATCTTTTAATTTGTAATTCATTGCCATTTTTAAGTTGATATTTCTTCGTTTTTCTTGAAATAATATTTAAGACTTGGAATATATTTTCATTTTCAAGTTCTTTATTTATTGACTTTTGGTGATTTTTTTTTTCTTGATTTAGTAATTCTTTTTCAACAATATTGATATACAAGGAATCAAAATTCCTATCCTTCATAATTGTAATAGCGGCAATTCTAGCAAATAATACATACTTTATATTATTTCGCGCTATTTCTTCCAATTCAGTATTAGATTTGGATTCATATTTTTGTTGAAAGAAATCAATATCCATTATTTAAAAAAGTGATGTTTTAAGTTATTTAATTTACTTGGTGCGCTTAAATGCAATATAACTAATCTATAGACATATAAAACAAACTATTTTTATGATGTATTGGCATGTTATAGACAAGTTTTGGTTTGTATTCTTGTGTACTATTTTATTAGCTCCTTACAAATTTAGAAATATTTCTTACATAGGGAGTGGTTGGGGTGTTTTTTTGTACTAAAATCAATATTAATAAAAGTTTTGGGTTAAATACTGTTATTATTGAGTGATGGGTTCGTCTGTTCGAGTGTTTTATGAAAAATGCGATAGCTTTTTTAATAAAATGTATCGAGAACGCTAGTTGTTGTCGGCTTCTCGATACAATTTATACTAGTAAAGCTATCGCATTACTATTACAAATCACTCGAAGTGACGGTGGAATAACAATGTCAATTTTAAAATAAAAAAATAGCCTTAGTTTTGAAATTCAAAGCTAAGGCTGGTTTTAAGTATTAGAAAAAGCTAGGGTTTAGCTTTTGGTTTCAATTTGTTTAGATAGCGTAGGTTGGTTTTTGTTCATCATTTTAGTGATGGTTAGGTGCATCCAAATCAAGCAGATGGTGGAGAACAGCAATACAAAAATCCATGAACTAGACCAAAGTCCTGTACAGTTAAGCAGGTAACTAAAGATGATAGGGCAAAAGAATCCGCCTAGACCGCCTAGTAATCCTACCATTCCACCTACAACGCCTACTTCGTTAGGGAAATATTCGGGAATGTGTTTGTAAACGGCTGCTTTCCCAATTCCCCAAGAAATACCTATTAAAACTACTAAAACAAGGTACACCCACATGTTAGCGTCAAATTTAATTTGAGTGATTCCGCGGGCTAATAATTCTTTTTTAGCTACGTTTTGGTTTTGAGCCACAATAACTTCTTGCCAAGAGCTTTTAGATGGAAATATGCTTGTGCCATCGGTAGCGGTTTCTTTTTTGGCTGTTATAGGAAAATCAACATCGTCAACTTTAATATTGCTAGCCGAAACTTCGGTAATGATTCCTGCTTTTTTAGCCATGATTCCAGAGCCTGCTGTGGTGATTTCCATTTTTGGCACCATTAATAAAGCACTCAACAGTACAGAAGAACCCAATACCCAGTACATTACTTTTCGCGCTCCGTATTTATCGGATAAATAACCACCAAAGGCACGGATAACTCCTGAAGGCAAGCTGAATAAGGTGGCAAACATTCCGCCCATAACCAAGCTGGTTTGGTACACGTTCATGAAGTTAGGCAACAACCATTGGGAATAGGCCACGAAACAACCAAATACTAAGAAATAGTAAGCTCCAAAACGCCAAACGCGAACGTTTTTTAAGGTACTTAGCATTTGTGGGATGCTCTTAGTTAATTTTTCTAATTTTTTATTTTCGGCAAAAATAATAAAGACAATACCAATGACTAATAAAGCGGCTCCGTAGATGACAGGAAGTATTTTCCAACCGTTTTCTGGATCGGCAATGGCAAAATGATTCAGTAGCGAAGGTGCCATAAAAGTGGTGATAGCAGCACCGGCATTTCCCATTCCGAAAATCCCTAAGGCTCTACCTTGCCATTCTTTTGGGTACAAAATGGAAGTATAACCCACACCCACGGCAAAACTTGTTCCAACCATCCCGAATAAGAAGCTTAAAAGGGCAAACATAAAAAAGCTATCGGCAAAGGGAAGTAAAAATAACGGAATGGAACAAAGTAATAATAGTAAGGCAAACACGTATTTTCCACCAAATTTATCGGTTAAGATTCCCATTGGCAAACGCATAATAGCACCTGTTAAAATTGGGATTCCAAGTAACCAACCTACTTGTACAACACTCCAGTTAAAAATACCTTTGTCTACTAAGTACGTTACTAATACACCGTTTAGCGTCCAGCAAGCAAAACATACTGTGAAGGCTAATGTATTGAGAAATAACATGCGGTGTGATTTGGTTAGGGAGTTTGCGTTTTTCATAATACTTATATTTTTTTAACAAATTTAAGTACTGAAATCCACTAAAAAGCTGCTAAAACGCAGTTTTTATAAAATAATTAAGTATTATAACGTATTTTTTATACGTATTTATTGCAAGCTGATTTTTTAGCCACTAATTACACAAATTTCCTCAAATTAAAAGTGTTAGGTTTTTCTTTGAGCGCTTTGCGAGAACTTTGTGCGCTTTGTGTTTTAAAAAAAATAACCACAAATTACACAAATTCTCTCAAATTATAAGTTTTAGGTTTTCTTTGAGCGCTTTGTGAAAACTTTGTGTGCTTTGTGTTTAAAATCAGCCAAAGCTTAAAAGGGTTTTAGTCTCTATTATCTAATAAAATTAACAAAGGTTTTGATTAAAATTCGAGGATTTTGGCTAATGTCTGATGATTTGTTTTTTTGAATGCTGTTCTTTGGCTAAAGCCATATTTAATTGGGGTTTAGGCTACTATATGTAACAGCTTATAATTGTTTTTAAACAATGATTTTTGTCAGTTTTTAGCTTTTATTTCAGGGGTACATTTGGACTATAATTTAAAACCCAATTAAGATGAAAAAAATAGCTTTTGCTTTACTGGCGATGACCCTATTCAGCATGAATTTTGCAAATGCGCAAGAAGAAAAGAAAACAGAGGATTTTAAGAAATGGATGGTAAGAGTTAGAGGTGTTGGAGTTATTCCATCAGAAAGTGCTTCTATTGGAGTAATAGGCGGCGATGTGGATATTTCGAATACTTTTATTCCAGAACTGGATTTTACGTATTTCTTTACTAAAAACATTGCAGCCGAATTGATTTTAGGTACTACAAAACATGAGGTAAAAACGGTAGGCTCTGACATCTCAGCAGTGGGAGGTTCTACCAATGCTTCAGTAGATTTAGGAAGTGTGTACTTATTACCACCTACCTTAACGGTTCAGTATCATTTTTTTCCAATGACAGAGAAAGTGTTTAAACCTTATGTAGGAGCAGGGATTAATTATACCATTTTCTATAATGAAAAAGCGGGAAGCGTAGTAAAAGGAATTAATTATGATAATGCGGTAGGATTTGCTACTCAAGCTGGTTTTGACTTGATGCTAGACGATACTTTCTTTATTAATATGGATGTAAAACGTTTGTTTTTAACTACAGATGTTAGGGTGGATGCTTCTAATTTAGCAGCAGGGCTTTCTATTCCTGCTAAAGTTAACATTGATCCTTGGTTGTTAGGTTTTGGTGTAGGAATGCGATTTTGATTTAAAATTACTTCTAATAAAAAGAGACCGTTTTTGTATGAACGGTCTCTTTTTTGTTTGTGTAGAATAGTATTGTTTATATCAACGAATATTCGTTGGCTTTGTTAGACAATTCCATTAGGTTTTTTACTTTTAGTTTTTTCATTAGGTTGAAACGGTGCACTTCGGCAGTACGTTTGCTAATTTCTAAAGCTTCGGCTATTTCTTTATTTCCTTTTCCAGACAATAATAAGGTCAGGATTTCTTTCTCTCTTTTGGTAATGGTTAGGTCTTCGGCAAGAGTGGGTTTTGGCTCTAATGGATTGCTAGCATTAGTCAATTGATTGATTAAAATAGACGAAATATCGCCACTGAAATATTTTCCTCCATTGGCTACTGCATGAAGTGCTTTTAAAAATTCTTCTTTGCTAGAACCTTTTAGTAAGTAACCATCGGCACCTGCTTTGATGGATTTTAAAACATATTCTTCGGATTCGTGCATGGAAAGCACAATAATCTTTACTGCATTGTTTTGTTCACGCAATTTTTCAACTACTTCAATACCGGTATGATGTGGCATTCTAATGTCTACAATTAATAAGTCAGGATTAGTTGCGGTTACCACTTCAAGCGCTTCTAATCCATTGGTTGCTTCTCCAACAACAACGATGTTTTTTTCGCTTTCTAAAAGTGATTTTATACCATCTCTCACAAAAAAATGATCATCAGCAAGGACAACTCGAATTGTTTGGTTCATAACTTACTTATTTTTAGGAATATAAAATTTACGTATTGAATCTAAAGTGCTGCAATATACGTATATTTTACGTATTTTGTAACCAATTTATATTGGAATGTTAAAAGTGATTCGGGTTCCTTCACCAGGAATTGAGTTGATAAACACTCGACCATTAATGTATTGAACGCGTTCTTTCATGAACAATAAGCCCATTCCAGACTCGCTGTTTCGCTTTTTTTCTACTGTTGTAATGTCAAATCCTTTTCCGTTATCGTCAACTGTAATACTTAGTATTTTGTTGCTATGAGAAAGTTGTACAATGATATGCGAAGACTCGGCATATTTTATCGCATTGTTGATGGCTTCCTGTGTGAGGCGGTAAATGTTGATTTCTATTAAAGAATCTAATCTTTGGTCAAAATCAGTTTTATTGTAAAATTGAACATTCTTACTGGTTAATTTGGCAAGCTCCAAAGTAAGTTTTGCAATCGAAGAAACAATACCATGATCACTCAATTCGGGTGGCATCAGGTTAAAAGTTGCGGTACGAACTCCTTTGATAATGTCTAGCGATAGTTTTTTTAGGTATTCTATTTTTTGAGCCGATTTTTCTTTATCGTCTAAATTGATGCTTTCTAAACTGAATTTTAATCCAGTAAGCATTTGTCCAATACCATCATGAATTTCTCGTGCAATTCGGTTTTGTTCGTTTTCTTGGTTTTCAACAATCTTACTCGAAATGACTTTTTGCTGATTGATTCTTTCAATGATGTTTTCTCGATTCAATCGTTCCACTTCCAATTCGGCATTTTTACGAACGGTAATATTGAAACAAATCACTAATAATTCTGATTCTTCTTTTCGAATTCTAACAGGAATCATCGACATATCCAGCCAAAGAGTGTCGCCGTTTCTATCGGTGGTATTCAGTTCTCCTTGCCAGCCGCTTCGTTGTTTGTCGCCAATAATTTGGTCTATTTCCAGTTGTTCTTTTTCTATTGTGGTAATGGCTTTAGCAAAACTTTTATCGGTATCAAAAGAGGGATTGTATTGTAGTAGTTTTGAGAATTTCTCCCCCATGTGGATGATTTTTCCCTGCGGACTAATTCGGCAATACAGCAAGGTATTTTCCATCGCATAATTCAGCGATTTTAATTCTTTTACTGAATTTTCTTTGATGATACTGATGGCTTCGGTATCGCGTGCCAGCTTGATTGCTCTTCTTTCAGAAATTAATAATTGGGTAATTAGTTGTTCAATTTTTTTATTGGTAGGTTTGAAAATAAAGAGAAATTCTATCAGCAATACCAGTAATGTAAAACTTAAAATTCCATATTCAATGTTGCGTTGACGGGTCACTTTTTCTAAAGCTTCATGTTCGTATTGACCTACAATACGATTCATTTTAGTTAGGAATTCCGCTACATTGTCTAGTACGGTTTGTACTTCTTTTTGATTTATAGAGTCCGAAACAGTAATGATTCGGTTGTGTAGGTATTGGTTTGTGGCTTTATCTATATTATCAATATTCGGCTTGATGTCTTTGTATAAAGCTAGAAGTTGAGTGCTTTTTTCATCAGGAAAATTAAGACTGTCGTTTCCTTTTTCTAATGCCAAGTGCGTAAACTTCCAAAGTCTCAGAGTGTTTTTTATATTCGAAATAGCTTCTTGATTATTTGAAGTAGCCGAAGCAGCATTCAAAATTAGGATTTCTTTGGCTAGTTTTTGGCTCAGCATTCGTTGCTTTCCCGAAATATTAATCAATCGCGAATCATTCAGCTGACTGTTAATGTTGTGCTGAATAAGTAATTGACTCAGTAGGATGGTAATAGCAATAGTTACTAAAGCAAACAGGTACATTTGCTTTAATTTTTTAAAATTAAGATTTTCAGAAAACGCTTTGGCTTCTTTTATCATAATGGCTTTTATTACAATCCGAGCGCGTCTTTAATCAATTGGAGATTAGCAGGGCTGTAGTTGATTTGTAGTGCTGCTTGATGTCCTTTTTCAGACATTTTATTCCAAGTTTTTAGAATAATATTTTTTAGTTTTTCGGTATCGTGTTTTTCAACAAAGGGCTCTAAATAGTATTCTAAAAACACCAAACAGATGACATCTTCTAATAGTTGTGTTCCTTCGTCTTTTTTAAGTAATTTTTTTTCGATTAAGAAAGAAACTCGCGCAATAAATTCAGCATCATATCCTGCTTTTTCAAGTATTTCAGCAGTAGTTTTAGCATGGAATTTTTTCAAATCTTCGCGCCATTTTAAATAACCTACTCTGTCCATTGGATAGGATTCTCGTGCAATTTTCCAACGGCAAATGTGTTGCGCCTTAGCTGCTATTTGAACTTCTTCAGAAGCATTTGGAGCAAAATCCATAAGCCTTTCGTACATTCTGTTCGAATACAAAAGCTCTTTGGCATAACTAATAGATTGGTAAGTTTCTATGTTAGGATCTTGAGCGTTTTCAGCATCAATCCATTGGCTTGCTTGTTGGAATGGTGTAGTTGTCATTTGGTGTATTTTGATACTTCAAATATACATATTTAATCCATAAACCCAATCAATACTTCGTCTTCAACGATTTTTACAGGGTAAGTTGCAATTTTTAAATCGTCGCCACTTAAGTTGTTTCCGTCCTTTAAAGAGAAGGTTTTTTTATGAATAGGACAAGCAATTTTTGGAGTGTCTTCAGCAGAACCAATCATTCCTCTAGAAAGAACCATTTCCATTTTATGTGGACATACATTTTGACAAGCGTACCATTCATTTCTTCTTTCGAAATTGATAACGGCAATTTGTTTGTTTTTGTATTTTACACATCCGCCACCATCAGCAGGGAAATCAGCAATTTTTCCAGCTTTGAACCACACTTTTACATCGTTAAGAGCAACTGATTCGTATTGAGTTAGTATGTTTTCCATGTTGTTTTATTTTTGTTTCCGGATCTCACTTCTTCAAAAAAGAGAGAAGAGAGATTGGGAATGTTTTAAATTCTATTGTTTTTAGGCTTTACTTTGAATAGCAATTACCAAGCTTTAGGCATTTTTTGATCTCTAAGTGGTATGTATTCGATAGTATCATCACGCTCATCAGAGTTGGTGAAATGACTGAAACGTTTCATCATTTCTGGATTTTCAATGGCTTGTTTCCATTCGCATTCAAAAGTGTCTACTAGTTTTTGCATTTCTGCTTCAAGTGTAACGTTAATTCCTAGGCTATCGTTAATCACAACGTTTTTCAAGTAATCTAATCCGCCTTCTAGTTTTTCTAACCAAGTAGCTGTTCTAACTAATGGTCCTGCAGTACGGATGTAGTACATTAAGAAACGATCCATGTATTTGAATACGGTTTCTTTGTCTATTTGTTCAGCCAAAAGGACTGCGTGTTTAGGGTTTGCTCCTCCGTTACCACAGATGTATAAGTTCCAACCGCCTTCAACAGCAATAAGTCCAAAATCTTTTCCTCTCGCTTCAGCACATTCTCTGATACAAGCAGAAACTCCTCCTTTTAGTTTGTGCGGAGAACGAATTCCTCTGTAACGGTTTTCTAATTCGATGGCTAATGTGGTACTGTCGTCCATTCCGTAACGACACCAAGCATTTCCGACACAACTTTTAACGGCTCTTAATGATTTTCCGTAAGCATGACCACTTTCAAAACCATTATCAATTAGTTTTTTCCAAATTGCTGGTAAGTCATTTAGTTCGGCACCAAATAAATCCACACGTTGCGCACCCGTAATTTTAGTGTATAAATTATATTCTTTAGCAACTTCACCAATAGCGATCAGTTTTTCGGCAGTAACTTCACCTCCGGCCATTCTAGGTACTACAGAATAGGTTCCGTTACGTTGAATATTAGCTAAGAATCTATCGTTTGAATCTTGAGAAGTAACGTGTTTGTTAGCAGTGTCATTGTAAATACTAGAGAAAATAGAAGAGAGTACAGGTCTGCAAATTTCGCAACCATCTCCTTTACCTATTGTTCCTAATGCTTCGTTATGATTGGTGAATTTGTTGATTTTTACAATATCAAATAATTCTTGACGTGTGTAAGCAAAATGCTCACAAACCACATCTTTTACTTCTTTTCCTAATGACTTTTGAGCTTCTTTAACCAAGTCTACTACCATTGGTTTACAACCACCACAACCAGAAGTTGCTTTAGTAGCTTTTACCACATCTGAAAAAGTTTCGCAGTTGCCATCCGTAATAGAACAACAAATACTTCCTTTAGTTACATTTTCGCAAGAACAAATAACGGCAGTATCTGGTAAATCTATTGCGCTACCCATGCTAGAAGATTCGCCGCCTCTAGAACCTAAGATTAAATCCTCAGGGTTTTTAGGAATCGCCATTCCGTTGCTGTAAATTTGGAATAAAGTATTGTAATCGCTAGAATCACCAACAAGAATTCCTCCTAATAGTTTGGTACCATCTTTAGAAATGTTGATTCTTTTGTAAATTCCGCTTAGTTTGTTTTCGTAAACAATTGGAGTTCCGTCTTGGTGTTCGATAAATGGATCACCAAAACTAGCTACTTCTACACCAATTAATTTCAATTGAGTAGACATGTCAATTGTCTCTCTCATTGTTTTTTCGCCTTGCAAAATTTGCTCAGCTGCTACATCGGCCATTTCGTAACCAGGAGCAACCAAACCATAAATCATGTGGTTGTAAAGGGCAACTTCGCCAATAGCAAAAATTGATGGGTCAGAAGTTTGCATTTGGTTGTTTACCACAATTCCTCCACGAAGACCCACTTCAAGACCAGCTCCTCTTCCTAGTTCGTCTCTAGGTTTGATACCGGCAGATATAACCAGCATATCTACTTTTAAAAGTTCTTCTTCTTCAAACATCATTCCAGTGATGCAATCGTCACCATCGATGAATTGAGTAGATTTACTTAGATGTATTTTGATGTTTAATTCTTCAATTTTTGAACGAAGCATGTTACTTGCTCCTTTGTCTAATTGTCTTGGCATTAAACGCGGTGCAAACTCTACTACATGAGGATTTAATCCTAAGTCACGGACTGCTTTTGCTGCTTCAAGTCCAAGTAATCCTCCTCCTAGAACGGCTGCTTCAGTTGCACCATTTTGTTTGATTTTAGAAGCATAAGTCATAATAGCATCCAAGTCTTCGATAGTTCTATAAACAAAAACCCCTTCTTTTTCAACTCCTTCAATAGGAGGGACAAAAGCCGCAGATCCTGTTGCTAAAACTAAATAATCGTACGGATGTGTTTTCTCTAAATGAGTCGTTATCGTTTTATTTTCTTTATCAATATCAGTAACTAGTTCTGAAGTGTTTAAGATGATATTATTTTCTTCGTACCAATTTGCAGTTGACATTGATAAATCATCAGCTGTTTTTCCTGCAAAGTATTCACTCAGGTGAACGCGGTCATAAGCGCGTCTTGGCTCTTCTCCAAATACGGTAATTTGATATTTTTCTTGTCCTTGTTTCGATATGAATTTTTCACAAAATTTGAAACCTACCATGCCGTTTCCGACTACAATTATTTTAATCATAATATCATTATTAAGTATTACGAAGCAAATATAAGTATTAATACTTATTTTTAATACTTAATTTTTGTTTTTTGATAGGAATTAAGGTATTGTGAAAAGCAGCGAGATAAAATAGGTATTGTGCAAAAAATAGGAGTTGAATTTTTTATTTTTTAAGTAAATGGTAGTTTTGGCTCTGATTTATGGGGTATTGTTCTGTTTTTAAAATGAATAATGACTTTGAAAAAGGGAATTGCATTCTAATAATGAAAAAAGCATCAGAAATAAGTACTGTTTTTTTTATACTTATTTTTGATGCTTTTGCAAAAATGTAAAACAAATTTATTTACGTAGGATTACTTAATTGTTGCGAAGTATTTCTTTTGAAACCAAAAAGCAACATTAACTAAGGCTATTAATGCAGGAACTTCAACTAATGGACCTATTACACCAGCAAAAGCTTGTCCGCTATTGATGCCAAAAATACCAATGGCAACTGCAATTGCTAATTCGAAGTTGTTTCCGGTAGCTGTAAAAGCAATTGCGGTACTTTTAGCATAATCGGCGCCAAAATATTTTCCAGTAAAGAAACTGATTACGAACATTATAGTGAAATAAATTACTAACGGAATTGCTATTCGAATTACATCCATTGGAATTTGAACTATAAGCGCTCCTTTTAAACTAAACATAATAATGATAGTGAATAATAAAGCAATCAATGTAATTGGAGAAATAAAAGGAACGTATTTATTTTGAAACCAATCTTCTCCTTTTAAGTATATTAGACTATACCTACTTATAATACCTAGTGCAAACGGAATTCCTAAGTAAATAACAACACTTTCTGCAATTTGAGCAATACTTATATTGACTTCAAAACCGGAGTAGCCAAAATAGGGTGGAAGTATGGTTATAAAAATATAGGCATACACACTGTATAAAAGTACTTGGAAAATACTATTTAGTGCAATAAGTCCAGCAGCATATTCTCTGTTTCCATCGGCAAGATCATTCCAAACTACTACCATAGCAATACATCTAGCCAGTCCAATTAGGATAACGCCAATCATGTATTCAGGATAATCGGTTAGGAATAGTAAGGCTAAAAAGAACATTAGGATAGGACCTATAATCCAATTTAAAAGTAGGGAAGCACTTAAAACTTTAGTGTTTTTAAATACTTCGCCCATTTGTTCGTATTTTACTTTGGCAAGTGGCGGATACATCATCAAAATAAGTCCTATAGCAAGCGGAATATTAGTTGTTCCATTTGAAAAGGAGTTAATGAAATTCCCACTTGACGGAATGAAATTCCCAATAGCAACTCCAATTGCCATGGCTAAAAATATCCAAAGAGTTAAAAAGCGGTCAAGAAAGCTTAATTTTTTTCTAGAAGCGGCTGGAGCACATTGATTTACTGACATTTTATTTTTTTATTTGAGAGAATACGTAAAATAGTTCTGTTCCAATTTGAATGCTTCTTTCTTCGTATTTTTCGGCTTGTTGTGGGGTATTGTCAAAAGCTTTTGGATCTTCAAAAGTAATCGGAATACGTTTCTCGGCACCAGCAATAAAAGGACAGCCTTGATCAGCGCTTGAGCAAGTCATAATGGCTGCAAACTCAGATTGCGGATTGAAATCAGAATCAAAGGTTTTGGAAAAACCAATTATTGGGTGTGCATTTTTGTTATATTTTATGCTGTAAATAGGATTGTTTCCTTCGGCAATAGTTTTAATTTGGAATCCTTGTTGTGCTAAAGTTTGAGCCGCCATAGGAAATAATGCGGTGGCTTCTGTTCCGCCAGAATAGCAAAATACATTTTTAATATCGTAAAAAGCAGCAGCGGTTTGTGCCCAAACTTGTGACAAATGGCTTCTTCTGGAATTGTGTGTGCAAATTAAATTCAGCCTTATTTCTTGTTTATTATTTACTTTGGTTTGGATAAAATCAATCAAAGTTTGTAAAATAAGTTTGCGCTCGTGAGAAATGTTTTCAAGATTAAAACTACGGATCACTTTTTCGATTTCTGGAAATACGTTGGTTTGTGTCGAGATCATTTTTGGAATAGAATTTTAAAGTTTTTGATGAGAATGGATTAGCAACAGCCTCCTCCTGGAGTACAGCTATTAATTTCAGATAATTTTATTTTTGGTTTTACTGCTGGAATTCCGCATTGATCTTCGGCTAAACAAGCTGTTTTTTTGTTTAATAAAAGAAAATCAACTCCGTTGAATCCTAAATCGTATTTACCAATAGTGTCCGATTGGTATTCAACTTCAATTTCGAAATCTTCAATACCTAATACTTTTTCTGAAAGACTAATAATATCGAGTAATTTTTTTGGTTTTAGACGGTGTTCTAAATCATTGGCATTCCACAATTGAAAGTTGACTACTTTTTCATTTCGAACTGTTCCGCCGCAGTCAATAAAGTTTTTGGTGATGAATCCCACTTCGGTTACATGGAAGTGTTCAGGAACATGAGTTCCATTTTCTAATACAAAAGCAACGTTTTCTGCAGTGCTTAATATCGTTTTGATTTCTGATAATTTCATGATTTTATATTTTAAAAATTAACAACATTGATTTTTTTGACTTTCTAGATAAGAGTTGATGTGTTGGAAAAAATGTTTTATTTTTTCGAATCCACTTTCGTCAAGGCAATAACAAATGGCATTTCCTTCAAAATTGCCTTTAATTAATCCTGCGTTTTTCAATTCTTTTAAATGTTGAGAAACGGTAGGCTGAGCCAGCGGTAATTCGTTTACAATATCTCCACAAATACAACTATTTACTTTGATGAGGTGTTGAATTATAGCAATACGTGCAGGATGTCCAATAGCTTTGGCTAAGGTGGCTAGTTCGTTTTGTTCGTCGGTGAAATGAGCGGTTTTAGTAATTCCCATCGTTATATATTTATATTGCAATATTACGATAATAAAATGAATATTTGATGATTTGGTATGAAATAAAAACTCCTCTTAAAAATTAATACTTTCTAAGAGGAGTTTGTGTTGGTATTCTAAGCTTTATATAATTGCTTTTGGAATGGCATGAAAGCCAGTTGATTTTACAACTTTTTCGACTTCCTCAATGCTAATTACTTTGTCTGTTATGATAGTAAATTCTTTAGGGAAAATATCATTGTTAATATGAACTTCAGTGATACCGTCCACTTTTAATAGTTCGTTTTTTATTTCTACTAATTCGATTTCTTCGTTAGCATTGGTACCAAAAACTTTACCGTGTTCTCCGGGAATAATATTTTCTGTTAATAAACTCATGATGTCTCTATATTTTAAATTAATTATTGCTATAGCTACTATTACTATAGCTTTTTATATGTTAAACTTAAACATTTATGTGATATGTTGGTTGAAACAGAGTTTTAAAGTTTTGTGAAATTTTAGATTTCGTTTCATAGTTCTACTAGAAAGATGATTCAAATAATACGGTTTTGAAGATTCATTACTTTGTAAAACTTAAAAAGCCACAACAAATAAATGTTGTGGCTTTAAAAACACATTGAAGTAATTTTTTATTTAGTCATTGTAACAGTTTGTTCCATGCTCGTGAATATCCAAACCATCAATTTCCTCTTCTTTAGTAACTCTTATTCCCATAGTTTTTTTCAAGATAAATAAAACGATGAAACTTGCTCCTAGTGCCCATGCTCCAATTGCAGCTACTCCAGTAATTTGTACAATTAATTTATCAAATCCACCTCCGTAAAGTAATCCACCATCTGTAGCGAAAACACCAACTAAGATTGTTCCTAAAGCACCACATACACCGTGTACAGAAACTGCTCCAACTGGATCGTCAATTTTAAGTTTCTTGTCAATGAATTCAATAGAGAATACTACAACAATTCCACAAATTAATCCTATCATTAAAGCTCCTACTGGATCTACAGCAGCACAACCAGCAGTTACACCTACTAATCCAGCTAATACACCATTTAATGTCATTGAGATATCTGGTTTTTTGTAAAAAATCCAAGTTACAAACATTGCTGCTAACGCTCCAATTGCTCCAGCTAAATTTGTTGTGATGAAAATTTCAGCAACTTTTATAGCATTATCACCTGAAATAGCTAATTGAGAACCTGGATTAAATCCAAACCATCCCACCCATAAGATGAAAACACCTAAAGCCCCCATCATTAAACTGTGACCAGGTATTGCATTTGAAGTTCCATCAGCATTGTATTTTCCAATTCTAGGTCCTACCATTGCAGCTGCAACTAAAGAAGCAAATCCTCCAACAGCATGTACTACAGTTGATCCAGCAAAATCTGTAAAGCCCATTTGAGCTAACCATCCACCAGCATTCCATACCCAACTTCCTGAAATTGGATAGATAACCAATGTCATTAATAGCGAAAAGATTAAATAGGTAGTGAATTTTGTTCTTTCTGCAATAGCTCCAGAAACAATTGTTGCAGCAGTAGCAGCAAAAACAGTTTGGAAAAATAAACTATGCATGTCTTTTAAGCTGTCAAAAAAAGCATATTGACTAATATTTCCGATTAATCCTCCTATTGAGTCTCCATACATTAATGAATATCCTACTGCCCAGAAAGCGACACTTCCGATACAGAAATCCATTAAATTTTTCATTATAATATTTCCGGTATTTTTTGATCTTGTAAATCCAGTTTCAACAAGTGTAAAACCAGCTTGCATGAAAAATACTAAAATTCCGCAGATCAATACCCACATTAAGTCTAATACAGCATTCGTATCCATAATATATATTTTATAAGTTAATTTTAAAAAAAAATGTTTTAGTTAACAGCGTCTGTTCCTTTTTCTTTAGTTCTGATTCGATAGGTTTCTATAACGTCTGAAACAAATATTTTTCCGTCTCCTACCATTCCTGTTTCGGCTGCATTTAGAATAGCGTCAATTGTTCTTTCTAGAAAAGGATCAGAAACAACAATAGAAATATATCTTCTTTGAATGTCTGCGGTACTGTAAGTGATTCCTCTGTATACGTGTCCTTCTTTTTCGTTACCAACTCCAGTAACATCCCAATAGGTGAAAAAGTTAACCTCAATTTGGTGTAAAGCTTTCTTTACATCATCAAATTTTGATTTTCGTATCACTGCTTCGATTTTTTTCATAATAAATGGTTTTAAATTAATTTATGGTAAAAGTTATTTTGATTCTTTTTGTTGGGTTATTTAATATTTGGTTTGAGCTAGTTTTTGATTTTTATTGCTTTTCAGAATTTATCTTAGGTCTTTTAGCCGTTCTCTTAATTTTGTGTTTAAGTATTGTTAATGTTTTGTTGTTTTGTTGTTGATAATGGCGAATTTATTAACTTTTGCTTTAAAAAATCTAAAGAATTAGTATTTTTTACCAAAAAAGCTAAAGAATTATCAATTACCGAAAATCAAATCAAAATAATGGATAATCTTTAATTTGAACTCTTGAATTTTGATTTATTCATAATTGTTTTTAAGTACTTACCCTGTTTAAAATAGGGGTATTTGTGTTTTATTATCGTTTATTTGTGTTTTTTGATTGTGAATTGTATTTTTTTTACGTTTTATGTATTAAAAAATAAGGGGGGGGTATTGTTATTTATTGTATTTTTTTATTGTGAAAATGGTAATAATTAAAGGGAGTTGGTCTTAAATTTTTTTGTACAAATTAATTTTCCTTTAAATAAGATTTGAAAGCTGTTTTTTGATAAAAATACAATTGGATAAGTACATAGATTTAGTCAAAAAACGATAGGGGAGTTTGTTTTGGCAGTTGTTTCCTGTATTTAAGAAGAAGAGAATTAGGAAAAGGATTGGTTTAAGAGGAACCAATTAAAAAGGGAATGGGAAGTGTTTTTGTTCTTTCCTTAAAAAAAGAAAAACCCTTTTAGTACGAAAACTAAAAGGGTTCTAAATATTGTTTTATAAAATATTGACTATAATTTGGGCATATTTGAAGCTAATGTTTCAATAAATTTGCCAATAGGACCTTTAATCATCATAGCCATCATAGGATTGAAGTTGCCTTCAAAATCTAGTTTTACCGCACTAGAATTTACTGAAACACTTTCAATGTTAGTGATTAGTGTAAAAGGTACTTTATCAGACGCTGCGCCAAATACAATTTTGTTTGGGGCGCTTTTTTCGGTTACTTTCAATTGTATTTCTGGCATTCCTTTTAAACCAAAAAGAAAAGAATCTTCACCAATTACTTCAAACTTAGCAATGTTTTCAGGCATTAATTTTTCGAAATTTTTCATATCAGTCAATAAATCGAATAATTCTTGTGCTGATTTTTCAACGTTAACCTTTGGACTTTCTAAGTTCATGATATAATTTGTTTAATTGCTAGCTTCTTGTCCCCAAGTAGAAGGAGTAATACTCCATTCTCTTAAAGTACTTTCATCCTTTTCGGTAATGTATTTTTTAGCTACAGCTAAATTTAAAAGGTTTTGGTAATTACTTAAGGTGTATAAATCCACTTTTGCATTTTTAAAGTTTTCTTCGGCAACATCAAAACCATAGGTAAATATAGCTGCCATTCCTTTAATGTTAGCACCTGCAGCGCGCAAAGCTTCAACGGCTAGCAAACTACTGTTTCCTGTGCTAATCAAATCCTCAACAACAACTACATTTTGTCCTTTTTGCAAGAAACCTTCCACTTGGTTCTGACGACCGTGTTTTTTAGGTTCAGGACGTACGTAAACAAAAGGCAATCCCAAGCTTTCTGCTACAAGCATACCAATACCGATTGCTCCAGTAGCTACTCCAGCAATGACATCTGGTTTCCCAAATTGTTTCTCAATATTTTTTGCAAATTCATCTCTCACATAATTTCTTATGCTTGGAAATGAAAGAATTAGGCGGTTATCACAATAAATAGGTGATTTCCATCCAGAAGCCCATGTAAAAGAATTTTCAGGATTCAATTTAATTGCATTTATTTGTAAAAGCAATTCGGCTGTTTTTTCGGCTGTATCTTTATTAAAAATCATAGTACAAATGTATAAAGTTTTTGTGAACGACAAACCACTTTTTTTGACAAATAAAATCTCTAAAGAGACCGATTTTCAATTGTTCTTATTGGAAAGCGTTGATATAGAACAGCTTATTGTTAAAATTTTTCAAAATAAAATTCAAAAGGCCTATCTCTATCATCCTGATGAAAAGGAGATTATGAAAACCTTGAAGGCTAAAATTCCAGTAAATAAAGCTGGTGGAGGATTGGTTTATAATAAAAAAGGAGAGGTTTTATTTATTTTTCGAAATGGAAAATGGGATTTACCCAAAGGCGGAACTGAAAAAGGGGAAGATATTGAAGGTACCGCCATGCGAGAAGTGGAAGAAGAAACTGGCGTAAACCAATTAAGAATTACTAATAAACTCCAAAAAACCTATCACGTTTTTAAACGTAATGGTGTTTATAAGTTGAAAATTACCCATTGGTTTGAAATGCATTCTGATTTTGAAGGAACGCCTCAAGGACAATTAGAAGAAGGAATTGAAAAAGTAGCATGGATTCATCCTAATGATATTCCGGAGGTTTTGAAAAATTCTTACGAAAATATTAAATTGTTATTTGAAGAAGAGAATATTAGTTTGTAGAAGTTAGCAGTGTTCGGTATTCAGTGTTCAATATTTAGAGAATACGTATTGATAGTAAAACAGATTTTAGATTAGACGTTTAACATTCTTAATCTGAAGTTTGTTTTTTTATTTAATCTAAAGTCTGCTTTCTGCAAATTGTAAACTGCTCACTGTTTTTACTACCTTTGCAAAATGAATAAAAATCACCATTCCAACAATATACTTTTAAATTTAGGTATCGAAAACCTAAATGAAATGCAACAAGCAGCACATGAGACTATTTTAGATGATGGTAATGTGTTGTTGTTATCTCCAACAGGTTCTGGGAAAACATTGGCTTTCTTGATGCCTGTTTTAGAAATGTTATTACCTGAAATCCTCTCGGTTCAATGTTTAATTTTAGTGCCATCACGCGAATTAGGATTGCAAATCGAGCAGGTTTGGAAAAAAATGGGAACGCAATATAAAGTGAATGTTTGCTATGGCGGACATTCCATTGATACCGAAATTAAGAATTTAAGTAATCCACCAGCTGTTTTAATTGGAACTCCGGGTAGAATTGCCGATCATATTGACAGAGAAAGTTTCCGTTTGGATAAAATTCAAACTTTAATTTTGGATGAATTTGATAAATCTTTACAATTGGGTTTTCATGAGCAAATGTCTTTTATCATTGGTAAATTATCCAAGGTAAATAAACGCATTTTGGTTTCAGCAACTTCTGATATTGAGATTCCAAAATACACCCGCGTGGTGGATCCAACCGTTTTAGATTTTATTCCAGAAACCGAAGAGGAGTCCAATCTTTCCACTAAACTGGTTATTTCTAAAGAAAAAGACAAACTAAATACCTTGTTTCAATTGCTTTGTTCGTTGCAATCTGAATCGGCAATTGTTTTTTGCAATCACCGTGATGCTGCCGAACGCATTAGCGATACTTTAAACGAAAAAGGAATTTATTCGACCTATTATCATGGTGGAATGGATCAGGAAGAACGTGAACGCGCTTTGATTCAGTTTCGAAATGGAAGTGTAAGTTATTTAATCACGACTGATTTAGCCGCTCGTGGACTGGATATTCCCGAAATGAACCACGTAATTCATTATCATTTACCACTAAAAGAAGATGAATTCACGCATAGAAACGGACGTACTGCACGTATGATGGCCACTGGAACGGCTTACATTATTGCCCATGAATCCGAGAAAAAAATGGAGTATGTAGATTATGAAAATACTGCTGTTTTATCCGTTGAAAATGCAAAGTCTTTGCCTAAAGCACCACAGTTTCAAACGATTTATGTTAGTGGTGGAAAGAAAAATAAACTTAATAAAATTGATATTGTGGGTTTCTTTTCTCAAAAAGGAAAACTAGAAAAAGGCGATTTAGGTTTAATTGAAGTAAAAGATTTCGTTTCGTTTGCCGCCGTGAAATTCAGTAAGGTAAAAGAATTATTGCACAACATTCAGGACGAAAAAATGAAAGGCAAAAAATATAAAATTCAAGTAGCAAGAAATGTAATTAAAAAAGTAGAGGAGTAGTCATCAGTGATCAGTATTCAGAAAGCAGTTTGTGGGTTACAAAAAAGTTGAATTATTTAAAATTTCACTATACAGTAAAAAAAACGTTAGCAATATGTTTCTGCTAACGTTTTTTTATGCGCTAAGTTTACTGACCACTGACCACTGCAAACTAAACTATATCTTCTTCACGTACTGAGTGATAATTACAATTTGTTGTCCATCTACTTTTCCTTCAATATATTCGGCATTTTCATGGTCTAAACGGATGTTTCTAACAGCAGTTCCTTGTTTGGCCACCATGCTTGAACCTTTTACTTTCAAGTCTTTGATTAAAACTACCGAATCTCCATGTTCTAAAATCACACCATTACTATCACGGTGAATAATTTTGTTTTCGTCATCTTCGCCTTCACCAGTTGCTTTTGCCCATTCTAAAACATCGTCTTCTAGATACATCATGTCTAGTAATTCTTGTGGCCAGCCTGCGGCACGCAAACGACTCAACATTCTCCAAGCTACTACTTGCACCGGAGTTTGTTCGCTCCACATACTGTCATTCAAACATCTCCAGTGGTTTAAATCTTCGTTTCCAGGATTTTCTATTTGGTCCACGCAAGTAGAACAAGCCATAATTGCTTCGTCAATTCCACCTTTTTTGGTAGGAAGCACTTCGTACACTTTTAGGTTTTCAGTTGCTCCACAAAGTTCACATTTTGCACCACTACGTTTGTTTAATTCTCTATCTATGCTCATTTTAATTGAAAATTTTTTTTGCGAAAGTACGGTTATTGCTGACTTTCTACAAGTTTAAATTAATTCTTAGTTTTGTTTTTGCTCACTGAACACTGCTTTCTAAATTCTGCATTCTGAACACTGACCACTATTTCACTCTCACCGCTTTTGGAACTAGTAATTGGTATTCACCACCATTTCTAAGCACATCGCGAACAATGCTCGAACTGATGTAAGAAGTTCTTGCAGCGGTCAGTAAAAACACGGTTTCAATTTTAGATAATTGTCTGTTGGTGTGTGCAATGGCTTTTTCGAATTCAAAATCGGCAGGATTACGCAAACCACGTAGAATGAAATTAGCGCCTATTTTTTTGCACAAATCAATCGTTAAGCCTTCATAAGTTATCACCGAAACTTTCGGTTCGTTTTTAAAGGTTTCCTCAATAAAGCGCTTGCGTTCTTCAAGTGGAAACATGTATTTTTTCTCGGCATTCACCCCAATGGCAATCACAATTTCATCAAATAGCGGAATCCCTCTTTTGATAATGTCTTCATGACCTAAGGTAATGGGATCAAAAGATCCTGGAAATATGGCTTTTCTCATTTTTTGAGTTTGTATAATTGATTTAAGAAATTAATGAAAAATTATTAATCACGGTCTATTTGATAAATTGTATTTTCATTAAATAATTCTTTCAGATTTTCTTTTGAGAATAATTGTATTTTATTATAATTTTTATCAATATTTATTTCATCAATGCCTGTACCACTGCTTGTCTCCATGTCATTTAGATAAACGCTAATGCTATCTTTTGTAGTTGATTTTACTTTTAAAGTAGTGTAATGTCCATCGTTATTTATTCTGTAAATATCACCAGCTAAAGGATCTTGGATATATAATTTTTCAGCTCTTTTCGCTTGAACTCCAGCGTAAATAGCTACAGATATTAGTGCTGTACATATAAGTAAACCAGAAAATTGCCAAATAGGAATTTTTACAGGATTTTTTTTGTATTGGCTTTTGAAATTCTTTTTGATTTCAGTGGATAAATCTTTTAATTTATAAGTCTTTTTACAATTATTACATTCTACCACTACTGTACGTTTTATAGGGGTTGTAGGTATAATAACGATATTAACAAAACCACCATAAATTGAATAATTTAATCCATTTTTATGATTACAATTTGGACAATACGAATCTTTAATTATTCCTGTTTGTAGTTTTTTTATATTTCTTCCGATATTTACTATCATAGACTTAATATTGATTTTTACATTTATTTCAAAGCCAACTCAATAGCATTAGTAAACAAATCTTCCAGAGAAATTCCAGCTGCTGCCGCTTGTTGCGGAATTAAACTTTCGGTAGTTAATCCAGGAATAGTATTCATTTCCAGCATGTGTGGTTCGTCGTTAACAATGATGAATTCTGAACGGGAGAATCCTTTCATTTTCAACACTTCATAAGCACGTTTGGCAATCGTTCCCACTTTTTGAGTTAATTCGTCAGAGATTCTTGCTGGTGTAATTTCCTGAGATTTTCCTTGGTATTTGGCTTCGTAATCAAAGAAATCATTTTCAGAAACGATTTCGGTAATTGGCAATACGATGATTTCTCCTTTGTAATTGATGACTCCAACAGAAACTTCGGTTCCGTCAAGGAAACTTTCAATGATAATTTCGTTATCTTCTTTGTAAGCAGTTTCTATGGCAATAGGCAATTCGGCTTCGGTTTTTACTTTTGAAATTCCGAAACTAGAACCTGCTTTGTTGGGTTTTACAAAACAAGGCAATCCTACTTTCTTGATGATTTCGGAAGTGTTGATGGCATCGCCATTATTTAAATAATAGGAAATAGCAGTTTTGATTCCGTATGGTTTTAAAACCGAAAGTAAATCTCTTTTGTTGAAAGTTAAAGCAGCTTGGTAATAATCGCAAGAGCTTTGCGGAATGCTTAACAATTCAAAATAGGCTTGCATTAAACCATCTTCTCCCGGAGTTCCATGAATGGCGTTGAAAACACAATCAAATGTGATTTTGTTTCCATTAGCAGTTACCGAAAAATCGTTTTTGTCTATTGGGAATTCATTGTCGGAATCGTCCACATACACCCATTTTTCTTTGAAAATGTGAATGCGAAATCCGTTGTATTTGCTTTTGTCTAAAAATTTGTAAACTACGTTACCGCTAATAAGTGAGATTTTATATTCACTAGAGTAGCCGCCCATGATAATGGCAATGTTTTTCATTTAGTTGCGTTTGTATTGTAAAAATCGATTTTTTTATTTAGCCCTGATAGTAGCGGCATCCTTTTTTCCTGTTCTTTACAGGGAAAAAGATAGAGCGGATAGCAGGAAATAGCTCCTTATTTTAGCAATGACTAAAGGCTAAGTTGCATTAAACAAAATTATCATTTTTTTTGAAACGAAATAGCTTTATCTTTGCCACCTATTAAAAATTAATATATGAGTTTACGTAAATACCTTACTAGTCGTGCGTTCTTCACACAGATTTTCTTTGCGGTTTTGATAATTGCAGTTTTGGGTTATCTTTTTATGCATTGGTTGACTTTTACTACTGATCACGGACATGAAATTACGGTGCCTGATTTGAGTAAATTGACTGAAGAGCAGGTAGAAGAAAAATTAGACGGTCTGGATTTGTCTTATGTATTGCTGGATAGTGTGGATTATAGAAATGGATATCCTAAATATAGTGTGGTTCAGCAAGATCCATTGCCTGGCGCTAAGGTAAAAGAGGGAAGAAAAGTATATATTAAGATTAATAGTTCTGGTTTTTCATCAGTTAGAATTCCTGATTTGATTGAGAAAACCTATCGTGAGGCAGTGCCAACATTAAAAGCATTAGGATTAGAAGAAGGAACAATTACTTATATTCCGAATCTTGGGAAAGATATGGTTTTAGAGATGCGTTACAAAGGAAGAAATATAAAAGCAGGAGATAAAGTCTTGAAATCCTCTAAAATTGATTTGGTTTTAGGAGATGGAAAAGCAAGTTACGAAGAAGATACCGCTACAGATACAATAGCAAACCCAACAGAAGCACCAGATGAACAATAATATTGAGCAGATTGAACTAGACGAAGAAGAATTATTTGAACATTTTAAATTTGAAGTTCCTAAAGGGCAGGCTTTTTTGAGAATAGACAAATATTTGATGGGATTGATTCCCAATGCCACCCGAAATAAAATACAAAATGCCGCTACCGAAGGCAATATTTTTGTGAATAATGTTACGGTAAAATCCAATTATAAAGTAAAACCTTTTGATATTGTAACGGTAATGTTGTCGCATCCGCCGTTTGAAAATCATGTACTTCCAGAGAATATTCCGTTGAATATTGTTTATGAAGACGAGGCTTTGTTGTTAGTTAACAAAGAGCCAGGATTAGTAGTGCATCCAGGTCATGGAAATTATACTGGGACTTTAGTGAATGCTTTGGCTTTTCATTTTGAGAATTTACCAATGAACAGCAGTGAGCGTCCTGGGTTAGTACATCGTATTGATAAAGATACTTCAGGTTTATTAGTAATTGCTAAAACTGAAGCTGCTATGACACATTTAGCCAAACAATTTGAAGCAAAAACGACCGAAAGGGAGTATGTGGCTTTAGTTTGGGGAAATGTAGCTGAAGAAAGTGGAACGATTGAAGGAAACCTAGCACGTCACCTGAAAGACCGCATGCAAATGGCTGTTTTTGCTGATCCAGAAATTGGAAAACCAGCAATAACTCATTACAATGTTTTGGAGCGTTTTGGTTATGTTACTTTGATTACGTGCCGACTGGAAACAGGAAGAACACACCAAATTAGAGCGCACATGAAACACATAGGGCATCCATTGTTTAATGATGAGCGTTATGGTGGTCATTTGATTTTAAAAGGAACTACGTTTACTAAATACAAGCAGTTTATTGATAATTGCTTTAAAGCTTTACCAAGACAGGCTTTGCATGCTAAAACACTTGGTTTTGTGCATCCAAATACTGGAGAGTTGATGCGTTTTGATACAGAACTTCCGCAGGATTTTAAGGATTGTATTGAAAAATGGCGCAATTATTCTAAAACACATAGCACGGAAGAAGAAGAATAGTATTGAAATAGCTAAATAAAATTACAACCCGCTTATTACTAAGCGGGTTGTTTGTTTTTTAGATTGATGCAGCAGGTTCTAAATGCGTACTGATGGCGATTCTGTTCCAAGCATTAATGGTCACTACTGCTATGATAATTTGTGCTATTTGGTTTTTATCGAAAAATTGTTCCGCTTTTGCATAGGTTTCATCAGATAATCCTTTGTTAGTAATTAAGGTGATTTCTTCTGTAATAGCTAAAATTACTTTTTCTTCTTCCGAGAATAATTGAGTTTCGTTCCATGCATTTAATAGAAAAATACGTTGGGTAGTTTCTCCATATTTAAGCGCATCTTTGGTATGCATATCAATACAAAAAGCACAACCATTGATTTGTGAAGCACGAATTTTAATGAGTTCTTTTTGAATTTTAGATAATTGAATTGTGGCTAAATAACCTTCTATTGCATACATGGCTTTAAAGGCTTGAGGCTCTGTTTCGTTAATGTTTACTCGCATGATTGTTGTTTTTATGTTTTTAATAGAGCAAAGTTCTGCAATAAGAAACGGTAAAAACTTAAACTGGTTTAAGAACGCTTTTTCTTCCTGATTTCGCTTAAATATTCAGGTGAAAAACCGAGAAAAGAAGCAATAAGATATTGTGGAATTCGTTGCACAAATTCGGGGTGGTTTTTACAAAGATGTTCGTAAAATTCTTCTTTTGTAAAATCATAAAGATACTTTATTCGCATTTGCGAAGCAGCATAGGCTCTTTGATAAATGAACCTTAAGTATCGCTCCATTTTTGGGAATTCTAACAGTAATTTTTCTTGAGCATCACGGTCTAAAATTAGAACCGCTGAGTTTTCTACTGCTTGAATGTGAAAAGAGGTTTTTAATCGATGTTCAAAAGCAATATTATCGGTTATCCACCAGTTTTCGATGGCAAATTCGGTGGTTTGTTCTATTCCTTTTTCGTTAATAAAAAATTTTCTCAAGCAACCTTCCAATACAAAATAATGAGCTTTGCAAAGAGCGCCTTCAATGAGTAAGTTTTCTTTCTTTGAAAAATTTTTTATTGTAAAAAAAGCCATGATTGCTAAGAATTCCTCATCATTTATTTGGATGAATTTTTCTAAATGTTTTCTAAGTAATTCTGACATAACTTTTTGTGGCTATTTTTATTAAGAAGGTGGCTTTTTTTACTTGTGTTAAAGTTCAAATTTAAGAAGAAAATATATTTTCAAGCCTTGTTTTTAATTAACATTAGTACATTTTTTCTAAATGTAAATAGTTATATTTATGTTTAGAAATGTACTGACTTATACTTGATCGTATGGAAGAAGCAAAAATGACTTATGAGGATTTATTAATTAAAGTGAAAGATCAAGAGTTTAAAATTCAAGAAATTGAAAAGGATTTAGCTGCTCAAAAAAATATTTTAAATGAGGTCAAAAATAACATTATGGCCTCTTCATTTTCTATTTATTCTTTATCCATAAAAAATGATGGAAGTTTATTTTATAACTATATCTATGGAGCTGTAGATAGGGTTTACGGATTAGATTTTACAAATAAGGATAATGTTAATTCTTTAGTCTTAGAAAGAATTCATGAAAAAGATAAGGAAAATTTATTGAATAGTATTTATAAAGCAAAATCAGACTTAACTCCACTTAATATAGAATACCGCTATTTTCATCCTCAAAAAGGGATGATTTGGCATGAGATAAATTCAACTTTTAGTGTTAATTTAGATGGGAGCTCATTAAGTTATGGAGTTGTTACGGATATTACACAAAGGATGTTGACAGAACAAAAAATGAATAAAGCCATCCGCTTGTTTCAATTTATTAGTTGTATCAATCAGATTATTGTTCGTACTCATAATAAAGAAGAGCTCTTTAAAGAAGTTTGTGATGTTGCTGTTGAGGTAGGTCAATTTAAAATGGCTTGGATTGGAATGATTGATTTTGATACACAAAATATAGTTTCTGTTAGTGCTAATGGAGATGACCTAGAGTATTTGTCAAACATTAAAACTATTTCGGTTAATTTAAATGGAAAAGCGGGCAAAGGTCCTGCTGGAAATGCTATAAAATTAGGAAACTATCAAGTATGTAATGCTATCGAAGATGACCCCATTATGGAGCCATGGCGTGCAGAAGCGTTAAAGAGTGGTTTTCAATCTTTGATAGCCATTCCTATTAAAATGTTTGATAGCGTAATTGGTATTTTTGTTATTTATTCATCTGAGAAAAACTACTTTGATGAGGAAGAAATTAAATTATTAGACAAGGCCGCTGCCGATGTTACTTTTGCTTTAGAAATTTTTGAAAAAGAAAAAATGCGAAAACTGGCCGAAGAGGCTGTTGCTGAAAGTGAAAAAAGATTTCATACGCTAACTGAAGTTTCTCCTGTAGGAATTTACAGAACTGATTTAACAGGTGCAACCACCTATGTAAACCAGCGATGGACAGAAATAGTAGGAATTAGTTTTGAGCAATCTATGGGAAGCGGTTGGTATATAGCTGTACATCCAGAGGATCAACTTAACTTGTATAATGAGTGGAAAAAAGTTACTAGAGAGAAAGTAAGATCAATATTAGAATATCGTTTTATAAAACCTGATGGAAGTATTGTTTGGGTAATAGGACAAGCAGCTCCAGAAACCAATGCTGATAATGAAATTATTGGGTTTATAGGTACAATTACTGATATTACGGATCGAAAACAAGCGCAAGATAGGTTTGTTGTAACCAATAAAAAGATGGAAGCTATCATTGAAGCTATTCCTGATTTGATGTTTGAAATTGATTTAAAGGGTAATATTTTTAATTATCATTCTTCAACAGATGATTTATTATTAATGGCTCCTTCTCAATTTATAGGGAAAAACATTTCTCAAATATTACCATCTGATGCTCTTGCATTATGCCTATTGGCACTGGATGAAGCTGGGGAAAAAGGTTTTTCTAGAGGAAAACAGTATTCTCTTGATTTACCTATTGGCAAATGTTGGTTTGAATTATCTCTAGCACCTATGAAAGAAGATGAAAGTGAAGAACTTCATTTTATAGTTATTTCCAGAGATATTACAGAGCAAAAAAAAGCTGATGAAGCATTGGTGAAAAATAAAGAAAGGTATCGAGGATTGTTAGATAATTTAGAAGCAGGAATAGTTGTTCATAATTGTGAAGGCAATATTATTATGTGTAATAGTATAGCAGCAGAATTGTTGGGTTACAGTATTGAACAATTAATGTCAGGGAATAAAGAACTTTTGAAATGGAATTTTTTAAATGAAGATTATTCGGAAATGCTTTTTGAAAATTATCCGATTAATCAGATCCTAAATTCAAAAATAGCAATCAAAAATTTCCCATTAGGAATTAAAGATGCAATAAAAGGAACTATTGTTTGGATATTAGTGAGTGGATTTCCAATGCTAGATGAAAAGGGAGATATTCAAGAAGTAGTTGTAAGTTTTATTGATGTTACGGAGCAAAATAAAATGAATTATGAAATTCAAAAAGCAAAAGAATTAGCCGAGTCAGCTAATAAGTCTAAAACTGATTTTTTAGCTAATATGAGTCATGAAATTAGAACACCTTTAAATGGAATTATTGGATTTACTTCTTTATTGATGGAAACACAATTAGAAGAAAATCAACAAAAACATATGCTCACTATCAATGAATCAGCAAATACATTGATGCATATTGTAAATGATATTTTGGATTTTTCTAAAATTGAAGCAGGAAAATTAGATCTTAAAACAGAAGAAATAGATTTTTTTGCTTTAATTAATCAAGTTATTTCATTGTTTCAATATCAGGCGATTCAAAAAGAAATTGAATTAAAGTCTCATATTGATGCTGATGTACCTCAGTTTCTTATTACTGATCCTTTACGATTGAAACAAATAATCATCAATTTGATAGGAAACGCTATTAAGTTTACTCAAAAAGGGAAAATTCAATTAGAAGTTCAAACTATTTTACCACTCGAAGAGCATTTTGTAAATCTTAGTTTTGCTGTAAAAGATACTGGGATTGGTATAAAAGAGCAAAATCAAGCTAAAATATTTCATTCTTTTGTACAAGAAGATAATTCAACCAGTCGCCAGTTTGGAGGTACCGGTCTTGGATTGGCTATTTCTAACCAGCTTTTGGCATTGATGAATTCGACTTTGCATTTAGAGAGTACTTATGGTGAGGGCAGTAAGTTCTATTTTGATATTAGATTAAAAAAATCGGAGATAAAAAATCCAACTCAAATTAAAATAAATAATATGTCAATAATAAAGAGCGTTTTAGGAGCTAAAAAAGTTTTAATTGTAGAAGATAATGCAATCAATATGTTCTTAGCCAAGACATTAATTAGAAAAATTATTCCTGAAAGTATTATTTCTGAAGCCTATGATGGTGACGAAGCAATTGAGCAATACAAAGAACAACAACCAAATATTATTTTAATGGATATTCAGATGCCAAATAAAAATGGATTTGAGGCTACTGATGAAATTAGAAAAATAGAAAAGGATCGTTTTACTCCAATTATTGCTTTAACGGCTGGAATATTTGTAGAAGAGAAAGAACAGTGCTTAAAATCGGGTATGAATGATTATATCACAAAACCAAT
>WSSedL1CaDRAFT_10000402_pt1 | contig 30549 bp, 29 predicted proteins | sample WetSurSL1Cattail_FD_9464 | JGI IMG/M metagenome (IMG submission 9464)
GGATCTGTTCTTGAAAATGGGCGGCCACCCTATGGCGGCCGGCTTTTCCTTACTACCGTGCGATTTGGAAAGCTTAAGAACCACATTAAATGAGAATTCTTCCCTGACAGAAGAAATGTTGATTCCTAAGGTGACAATTGATATTCATCTGCCGATTGGTTATGTTTCGGAGGAACTTATTAATGATTTAAGACGTCTGGAGCCCTTTGGAAAAGGAAATGAGAAACCATTATTTGCCGAAAAAAATCTTAAGATAAAATCTGCACTGATTATAGGAAAAAAAGCAAGCGGAATACGCTTTCGCGTTGAGAACCGGCACGGAAGGGAAATGGAAGCAATCTATTTTGGAGATGTGGTACAGTTTTTTGAATATATCGGTAATACTTACGGGAGTGAAGAAGCGGAGAAGCTAAAGACCGGAAGGGGTATTAAAACCGAGATTTCGATTACGTATTTCCCTAAGATGAACGAATATAACGGCTATAAAACGATACAACTCATGATACAGAATTACCGCTAAAGTCTTGGAAATCAGAAATATTGTCACTTTGACGTATTTTTTACAAAGGATTGGTGAAATAAACTTTACGAATTATTCATACTAGTGCTATAATTAGCAAATAAATTGACTGTTGGTAATTTAAGTTACATAATCATCCATTTTCAGCAAGCAATACCTGTAGTTATAAAATGATGGATGAATTGAGAAAGGTATGGTTGTTGTATGAGACAGTTAGAGAGTTATGTGAGGAGTATTCCGGATTTTCCTGAACCTGGTATTGTATTTCGCGATGTAACCAGCGTATTACAAGATAAGGATGGGCTAAGGCTGGCTATCGACCGGATGCAGGAGCTGATAGATGGTTTGGATTTTGACAGCATTATAGGCCCGGAATCCAGAGGCTTTATTTTCGGAGTACCACTCGCGTATAACTTAAATAAAGCATTTATACCAATTCGTAAAAAAGGTAAATTACCCTGTGAGACCATTTCCATGGATTACGACCTGGAATATGGCAAGGCTACGATAGAAATTCATAAAGATGCCATCAAACCCGGTCAGAAGGTCGTAATTGTGGATGATCTGATTGCCACCGGCGGAACCATTGAAGCAATTGTTAAGCTCATCGAGATGCTGGGCGGTGAAGTGGTTAAAATAATCTTTCTTATAGAACTAAAGGGACTGAATGGCCGCGATAAGCTGGATGGCTATCAGGTCGATTCAGTTATTGCATACGAAGGTAAATAAACATATCTTGTGCACGTCGGTTTAAAGAACCGACGTGGCTGAATGGTCACTTTATATTACTGTAATAACAAGTTGATGCTAGAAGGGTGGTGATATCATGGAAGATAATAAAGAATTATTCGGTGGTGACTTAGGCATTATGCCTGCTACAAGTGTGCCTGCAGATTTTACTGCGCCCGATATTCTCTATAAGGAACTGATTGACAAAATCAGAAGCTATCATCCCTCCGCTGATATTGCCTTAGTAGAGAAGGCGTACCAAATCGCTGATAATGCTCATAAGGACCAGTTACGTAAATCCGGTGAGCCCTATATCATCCATCCTCTCTGTGTAGCAAACATTCTGGCTGAACTGGAACTTGATAAAGAAACTATCATAGCAGGAATTCTTCATGATGTTGTTGAGGATACGGTGCTTACGACAGAACAGATTTCAGAAATGTTTACGGAGGAAATTGCACTGTTAGTAGATGGAGTTACCAAATTAACTCAATTGAATATGGACAAGGTGGAGCTTCAAGCAGAGAACCTAAGAAAGATGTTTCTTGCAATGGCAAAGGATATTCGTGTCATCTTAATCAAGCTTGCAGACAGGCTTCATAATATGCGTACCCTGAAATTCATGGAACCTGACAAGCAGAAGGAAAAAGCCAGGGAAACCATGGAGATTTATGCTCCGATTGCTCAGAGATTAGGTATCAGTAAGATAAAGATTGAGTTAGATGATTTGTCGTTAAAATATCTTGAGCCGGAGGTTTATAAGGATCTGGCAGAAAAGATTGCAGTTAAGAGAAGCGAAAGACAGGCATATATTGATGATATCGTTATTGAAGTAAGAACCCATATTGTAGAAGCAGGGATTGAGGCCAAGGTAGATGGCCGTATCAAGCATTTCTTCAGCATTTATAAAAAAATGGTGAACCAGAACAAGACGCTGGAGCAGATTTTTGATCTTTTTGCGGTCCGTATTGTCGTAGATTCCTTAAAGGATTGTTATGCGGCTCTCGGAGTAATACATGAGATGTATAAGCCAATTCCCGGACGTTTTAAGGATTATATTGCAATGCCTAAGGCTAATATGTATCAGTCACTCCATTCAACCTTAATTGGTCCGAAGGGGGCACCCTTTGAGATACAGATTCGTACCTATGATATGCACCGAACCGCAGAATTCGGTATTGCAGCTCACTGGAAATATAAAGAGGGGCAGGATGGCAAGAGCGGTGTTGCGAATTCCGAGGAAGAGAAACTGATTTGGCTACGTCAGGTACTTGAATGGCAGAAGGACATGTCCGATAACAAAGAGTTCTTAAGTCTGATAAAGTCTGATTTTGATCTTTTCTCCGACAGTGTGTATGCCTTTACACCCACCGGCGACGTCAAGACTCTTCCGGCCGGATGTAATCCGATTGATTTTGCCTTCAGTATTCACAGCGCGGTTGGTAATAAGATGATTGGTGCAAGAGTTAACGGTAAGCTGGTACCTATCGATTATGTGATCCAGAACGGTGATCGTATCGAGATTATGACTTCGCAAAATTCAAAAGGCCCCAGCCGTGACTGGCTTTCAATTGTAAAGAGTACCCAAGCCAAGAATAAAATCAACCAATGGTTTAAAACTGAACTCAAAGAAGATAATATAACCAAAGGCAAAGATTTGATTATTGCATACTGCAAGGCAAAAGGTCTTGTAATAAGCGATATCATGAAAACTGATTTTATGAATGTGGTAATCCGTAAGTATGGCTTCAGAGATTGGGATTCCGTACTTGCTGCAGTAGGACACGGAGGCCTTAAGGAAGGTCAGATTGTCAACAGGCTTCAGGAGGAGTATAACAAAAAGTACAAGAAAGAGATAACCGATGAAAATGTCCTTGAAACAGTTTCTGATTTCAAGGAGAGAATGCCCCATAAAAAGTCAAAAAGCGGTATAGTCGTAGAAGGAATCCATGATGTAGCGGTGCGTTTTTCTAAATGCTGCAGTCCGGTGCCCGGTGACGAGATTATCGGATTTGTAACAAGGGGTAGAGGTGTCTCCATCCATCGTACTGACTGCATTAATGTGATCAATCTTCCTGAGGAAGATCGTGTGAGGCTGATTGATGCAGAGTGGAATGTTTCCGACGGTAAGAATCCGGGTGGCGTATACACTGCTGAGATAAAGATATTTGCAAATAACCGGACAGGGGTTCTCGTAGATGTATCTAAGGTTCTTACAGAAAATAAAATTGATGTTACCTCAATGAATGTAAGAACCAGCAAACAGGGAACGGCAACCATCAGTGTTAGCTTTGAAATTAACAGTAAAGATCAATTAAATGAGATTATTGCTAAAGTCCGTAATGTGGAGAGTGTTCTGGATATTGAACGTACCGCAGGATAGTAGTGTGAATTATTGAGAAGCATAATTCACATCCCTGATTTGAGAGCCGCCGAAGGTGGCACAGGGGAGCTAATTTGAAAGAATAGGAGTATTATGAGCGAATTTCGCATGAAAACTCTGGTGCTTGGTATAGCACGGACGAATTGCTATATTATAAATAATGGGGAAACCAAAGAAGCAATCGTTGTTGATCCGGCTGATGAGGCCGGAAAAATAGAACAGTATCTTAAGGCAAATGACCTCGTGTGTAAAGGAATCCTTCTCACACACGGTCATTTTGACCATATTCTGGCAGCGAAGGAAATTGCATTAATGACCGACGCTAAAATATATGCCCCTGAAACAGAAATGGAGCTTTTGCTGGATCCGAACTTAAACTGTTCCAATCAGTTGAGCAGAGATTATAGTCTGGCCGTGGATATTCTGTTGAAAGACCAACAGGAGTTAAAGATAGCGGGGTTTAAGATTAAGGTTATCCATACACCCGGGCATACAGCCGGTAGCTCCGCTTATTATATTTCCGGACATGGCATATTGATTAGCGGTGATACTTTGTTTCGTGAAACGGTTGGAAGATCGGATCTGCCTACCGGTGACAGCAAGATACTGATTGCTTCTATATTGGATAAGCTGATGATTCTTGAAGATCAGGTCAAGGTTTATCCGGGACATGGGGATTCGACCACAATCGGGTATGAGAGGGATAATAATATTTATTTGTCTCATAACCCATTTTATTAATGTAGTTAGCCTGACAGAATGCTAGATTCATTCCTACAGGATTCTTGATACGTTATATATGAATGGAACAGGAGTAACGATGATAACGATTAAATTATCCGATCCGGCTTATGAAAACGATATATATCCACTGGTTAAGGCATTTTATCCGGACAAGTCTGTCAAATTATATCGACGAGAATCTGATGAGAAGAAAGAATATATAACGGAACAAGACAGCCTCATCATAGAATTTTTGATTGATAAGATCGAAGTATACTTTCATATCCTAGAGTGCCCTGTTATGTCCCAAACGTTATATCTTGCTTCAACTATGCCAAAGCCGCAGTATAAAAATACAATGAAACGCTTCCTTTATGGTATGCTTTCGGGGATTACGAAAAAAGAGCTTCCATGGGGTATACTGACTGGAATCCGTCCTACTAAGCTGTTATTAGAAATGCTTGAGCGGAAAATGGATAAGGCACAGATTGTTGATCGGATGAGAGAAGAATATTTATGTTCTGAAGCTAAGATTGATATAAGTCTTCGGATTGCGGCAAGCGAGATCGACCTACTTCGCCGGATAGATTATAGGAACGGTTACAGCCTGTACATCGGAATTCCATTTTGCCCGAGCACATGTCTTTACTGCTCCTTCACCTCATATTCTGTAACAAAATATTCGGAATATATAGAGGCCTACCTTACTGCGCTGGAGAAGGAGATTTCCTACGGTGCGACCTGTTTTCCGGGAAAAGAATTAACAACGGTATATTTTGGCGGTGGTACACCAACGGCGCTTTCTGCCGAGCAGTTGGATCGGTTGCTTGGTTTTGTAAGAAAGAGCTTTGACTTTACCCAGGTCAAAGAATTCTGTGTCGAAGCCGGAAGACCTGACAGTATCACGAAGGAGAAGCTTGAAGTTTTAAAAAAATGGGGAGTTGATCGGATCTCCATCAATCCCCAGAGCATGCAACAAAAGACGTTAGATTTAATCGGAAGACAACATACGGTGGAAGAAGTGATAAGCGCCTTCCATCTGGCCAGAGAAATCGGTCACCAAAATATCAATATGGATATCATAATCGGGTTACCCGGAGAGGGACCGGAGGATGTAGCAGACACACTACAGCAGGTAAAGGCATTAAATCCGGACAGCCTGACGGTGCATACGCTTGCGATTAAGAGGGCGGCAAGGCTTAATACCCAAAAGGAAGAATATGATACATGTAAAGCTACCGGAGTCGGTGAAATGTTAGAGGATACAATTCGCTTTGCTGCGGAGAATGCTTATCTGCCATATTATCTCTATCGGCAGAAGAATATGACAGATAATCTCGAGAATATCGGATATGCAAGATATGGAAAAGAAGGCATTTATAATATTCTCATTATGGAGGAGAAACAAACAATTCTGGCACTTGGAGCAGGGGGAATGTCGAAGTTTGTGTTTCATGAGGAAAACCGTATCGAGCGTGTGGATAATGTAAAAAGCGTAACAGACTACATCGATAGAATAGATGAGATGATATCAAGGAAGCGTACTTTCCTTTCTGATAGCGGATATAAACTATGACGCATCCTTCAGAAACAAGCTTTTCTTTTACACAATAAATTACTGTTATGAATGTTTCCTCGGAAGCGGGATTTCCTTTCACACAATAGATCGAAGCTAAATAAAATTATGAACGGAGGACTATGATGATTACTCAAAGACCGAAAGGCACCCAGGACTGGTATGGCTCCAGTATGCACAAAAGAACCATCATTGAAGAAATTGCCAGAAAGATATGCAAGTCCTATCATATAAAGGAAGTTATTACTCCTGCATTTGAACATACAATTTTGTTCCAGAGGGGTGTCGGTGAGACAACCGATGTTGTTCAAAAGGAGATGTACACCTTTGATGATAAGGGGAACAGAAGTGTCACCTTAAAGCCGGAGGGTACCGCTGGCGTGGTTCGTGCCTTTCTGGAAAACAGTTTATATGCAGAGAGCCAACCGACGAAATTGTTCTATTTTACTCAGGCTTTTCGTTATGAAAATCCGCAGAGCGGACGACTTCGTCAACATCATCAGTTTGGTATCGAATTCTTTGGATCATCCAGTCCGCTTGCTGAAGTGGAGCTCATTACACTCTTGATGCAGTTTTTGAAGGAATTGGGACTTAAGGGTGCGAGCCTCCATATAAACAGCATTGGCTGCAAAAATTGTCGCATGACCTACAACGAGGCTCTTTTGGGCTATCTTAAAAAGCATGAAGAGCAACTCTGCCCCACCTGTCGTGAAAGAATGCTGAAGAATCCACTTCGTGTCATTGACTGTAAAGTACCCTCCTGTAAGGTAATTGTTAAGGATGCACCGCGTACCATTCAATATCTGGATGAGGAATGTATGGAGCATTTTGAGGAGTTAAAGAAGCTGCTAACGGAGCTGGATGTACCATTTGAAGTTGATACCGGTATTGTAAGAGGACTTGATTATTATACGAAAACGGTTTTTGAATTTGTAAATTCAGAAGGTTTTACTTTATGTGGCGGTGGGAGATATGATAATCTAATTCATGAAATTGACGAAAAGCAAGACATTCCTGCTGTTGGTTTTGGATTTGGTATAGAACGCATCATAAACGAGTTGACAACGGAAGGTGTAGAGCTTGCACCGGAGCCCATTGTTGAATTATATGTTGGAATTCTTGGTCAGGATGCAAAGGCTTCTGCGTATCGATTGGTCCAGCAGCTTCGCAGTTTCGGGGTGATAGTTGAGACGGACTATATGAATCGTAGTGTTAAAGCTCAAATGAAATATGCTAATAAAATTGGCGCAAAGAATACTGTGATTATTGGAGCTGATGAAATAAGTAACAACAAGGCAGCTGTGAAAAATATGGAGACTGGTGAACAGACAGAAGTTACATTAGATCAAATTGCCGGGCTTTTCTTATCATAAAATTTTATAGGAGCTATCCGGAAATTTATTGACTTAAACCATGAAAATCATAAACTGCAAAAAAAGGACACATATTGACAAAAATAGACATGATTATTATAATAATTTTGGATGCAAGTATGATTCGAATAGTTTGTGTAAAAAATTGGTAGTTTATAAGTTGATAAACAGATCAAAATGTTTTAGATATAAAAGCGTGATACTGTATTAATCAAAATACTTGTCTGTAGACTTGAAAAGTACGGTTTTTCATGAAAGGAAAGAGTAAAGCTTCATCGGATCTATTTTAAAGAATTTTCATACGATTAACCAAAAATGATGTGAGGTGCATAAGAATGAAGAAAGTATTGATCGTGGATGATGCAGCATTTATGAGACTGTCAATTAGAAATATTCTTGAGAAGAATGGTTTTGAAGTTATTGGTGAGGCTGAGAATGGAGCAGTTGCAGTCAGTAAGTATAAGGAGTTGAAGCCGGATATTGTAACCATGGATATTACAATGCCCGAAATGACAGGTATTGAAGCATTGAAACTGATTATGGAATTTGATGTGTCTGCAAACGTTGTCATGCTTTCTGCAATGGGGCAACAGAATATGGTCATGGAAGCAATTATGGTAGGAGCCAAGACCTTTGTTGTGAAGCCCTTTAAAGAGGAACATGTCATAAAAGCACTCAGTAAACTCTAAGAGATTGCAGCAGAGATTTGAGTATAAGTAATAGGAAAGAAAGCCTGGAAGACCTCCGGGCTTTTCTGCAAACCATATCAATGAAGTCAGTGATTAATTTGACAGAAATGGAGACTGCAACTTGATTACAATAACGAAAAAAGAATTCGGACAGCTTACTGCATTCATTAAAGAAAATTACGGTATACACCTAAAAGCAGAAAAGGAAGCCTTGGTAATCGGAAGACTTCAGACGGTGCTTATTCAAAATGGGTTTGAGAGCTTCTCTCAATATTATGATTATCTGATCGCTGATAAAACAGGAACGGCAGTATCCACACTGCTTGATAAGATTACAACCAATCATACTTATTTTATGCGAGAAGCCGAGCATTTCACCTATTTTCAGAACGAGGTTCTTCCATATCTGGAAAAGGCAGTTACAGACAATGATTTAAGAATCTGGTGTGCAGGCTGTTCCTCAGGAGAAGAGCCATATACCTTAGCAATGATTTTAGATGAATATTTTGAGAGAAGCCAGCAATTCTGGGATAAAAAAGTACTGGCAACCGACATATCAAGCAAAGTACTTGAAGAAGCAACGAAAGGGATATATAGTACGAATGAGATGAGTACACTTCCGGCAAAATGGAAGATAAAATATGTAAACAAGGTAGATTCAGAGCATTCGACTTTTTGTGATAAGATTAAAAATGAAGTTATTTTTCGTAAATTTAACCTTATGGAATCTATATTTCCGTTCAAGAAAAAGTTTCACGTTATATTCTGTCGGAACGTTATGATTTATTTTGATGATGCCACAAGAAATAACCTTGTTAGTAAATACTATGACCTTCTGGAACCGGGTGGTTATTTGTTTATTGGTCATTCCGAAGCTCTTAACAGGGAGACAACCAGCTTTAAGTATGTGATACCGGCAGTTTACAGAAAAATATAATTAGGAGACAGTATGTATGGCAAAAAAAATAAGGGTTTTGATTGTTGATGATAGTATATTGTTTCGGGAAGTATTACTAAGAGGAATTTCATCCGATCCGGATATTGAAGTCGTTGCGACCGCAACAGATCCGTTTGATGCCAGAGATAAGATTATTGCCTTTGAACCGGACGTAATGACTTGCGATGTCGAGATGCCAAAAATGAGTGGAATTGAGTTTGTCCAAAAACTTATGCCCCAATATCCGTTACCGATCATCGTCGTAAGCTCTGCCACGGGCACAGTATTTGATGCATTAAGCGCAGGAGCGGTAGACTTTGTCGGAAAGCCTGATATGTCCTCTGTGAAAAACGTTGAATCATTTATTAATGATCTGATTACAAAGATTAAAATCGCATCGAATGCAAAAGTTCAAAAATCAGGGAAAGACAGCTTGCCAAATAAAATAGAGAGTACAAAATTAGCCGATAGTAAAAAAATTATTGCAATAGGAGCTTCGACCGGAGGAACAGAAGCAATCTATAACGTACTCAAAAGGATGCCAAAAGACACTCCGGGTATCGTTATTGTTCAGCATATTCCTCCAAACTTTTCAAGAATGTTCGCAGAACGTCTTAATACTACAATAGAATTAGAAGTAAGAGAAGCAAAAACAGGAGACTATATGGAGAGGGGACTTGCACTGATAGCTCCCGGAGATAAGCATATGATTATAAAAAAAATAGGAGACCGTTATCGCGTGGAATGTTTTTTGGAGGAGAAGGTGAATGGTCACTGCCCGTCCGTGGATGTGCTGTTTGAATCAGTAGCGAAGGAAGCAGGGAGTAATTCTGTTGGTGTAATACTTACCGGAATGGGTTATGACGGTGCAAAGGGACTGATGTCAATGAGGAGAAAAGGTGCCAGAACCATCGGACAGGATGAAAAATCCTGCGTGGTTTATGGCATGCCGAAGGTAGCATATAATATTGGTGCAGTAGAAAAGCAGACATCACTGGATAATGTTGCTGATTCCGTTTTTAAGATGCTTATATAACGGGATATTAGAGATTTTTAGTAGCAAAACAGATTGAAACAAATAGATTTATCAATGTATTAAGGAAGATGGGATTGATTCATGAAATTCTTGACAAATTTCCTAATTAACCGATGATAATGATATTGAATGATAAAGATGTGGTATAATTAAAGAATGATAAACATGATTATGCCCATATTTGGCTTACCCACGGTAAGTTATCGGAATAAATATGAAAAGAGCTATAGAAAATGTTTGTCGGACTACTATACATTAATTGATACAGGAGGATTTTATCATGGTAAGACATATCGTGGCTTGGAATTATGCAGAAGGGTTTTCCGCGCAGGAAAACAATAAGAATGCAATGAATATGAAAAGAGAATTAGAAGCTTTAAAAGATTTGATTCAGGGGATTGCTTCCATTCAGTTATTTATAAACCCATTGACATCTTCTGACTCGGAACTTTTACTTGATAGTATATTTGATAATGAAGAAGCGTTAAAAGCATATATTATACATCCTGAGCATGTGAGAGTCGGAACCAATTATGTTAAACCCTTTGTGTCAAATAGGAAATGTATTGATTTCAACATTGATTAAGATTAGTAATGTCGGTTAATGTGATAAATAAATGCATTGTGAAGAAAAGTGAATTACATAAGAGGATGAATATGAAAACGAATAAAAAGACGTTACTGACAGAGGAGCTATTACAGGAATGAAAGGAATCAAAATGTCTTGATGAATTTATATTAAAGAATAAAGGTGATATTCTTAATATGAGTTTGCAGATTGTTAGCATTTAGAGGAAGGAAATGTATATTTTGGAACAAAATGTAAACTACGTTATATCAATATATTTGGTTGTAATGAATCTTGTCGGATTTACAGTAATGGGAATTGATAAGCGCAGAGCAATCACAAAAAAATGGAGAATTTCAGAGAATACACTGATAATTATCGCATTCATCGGCGGTGGAATCGGAGCATGGTTTGGCATGTATGTTTATCGCCATAAAACAAAACACGTAAAGTTCGTAATCATACTACCGCTGACAGTAATAATATACCTCGCACTTTTATTGAAAATCTTCTGTTTTATCTAGCAGATTCTTTACCCATCAGTTATTAAATCATAGTAACAAGTAGTTCTAAATAATGGTTAGTTCTTGACTATAATGTCCAATAAAATAGTAAAAACGATGACAATCTTATCGATTTCATCAAGATGACTCTTGACAAAAATTATTGACTTTGCTATTATTGCTTTAAAGTGCCGATGCTTTAAAGCGTTAAAGTGCATGATTTCATACGAGCTATTGAAAGATTGACTCATGTTAGCTTGTATAGGAAGAACAAAATTGGGAGAGAGGTAAAAAGATGATTATTAAATCACTATTCTTAATTGTATTTTTTGTAGTCATGATTTTGGTTGGTATCTATTCCAGAAAGCATACAACCAGCGTTGGAGACTTCGTACTGGGCGGACGTTCTGTTGGTCCGTGGATAACGGCTTTTGCTTATGGAACTACATATTTTTCGGCAGTTGTATTTGTCGGATATGCCGGTCAGTTCGGATGGAAATATGGTACTTCGGCTGTATGGATCGGTATCGGTAATGCTTTCATTGGAAGCATGCTTGCTTGGATAGTACTTGGACGTAGAACCCGTGTTATGACTCATCATTTACAATCAACTACAATGCCTGATTTTTTTGGCAGCAGATATGATAGTAAATCATTAAGAATTGTAGCTTCATTAATCGCATTTGTATTCCTTATACCGTATTCCGCATCGGTATACAAGGGTCTGTCGGGTCTGTTCGGAATGGCATTTAATGTTAACTTTCATACCTGTATTGTGGTAATGGCTGTTCTCACCTGTATCTATGTTTTGTTGGGCGGGTACATGGCAACCGCGATAAACGATTTTATTCAAGGTATTATTATGCTGGTTGGTATCGTAGCAGTTGTTGCATCGGTATTACATAACAATAGCGGTTTCATGGATGCGATTGGTAATCTTGCCAAAATTCCAAGCGATATTGCGGCAACGCAGGGTCAACCGGGAGCATTCACCTCCTTCTTCGGTCCGGATCCTATTAATCTGTTAGGTGTTATAATCCTTACTTCATTAGGAACCTGGGGACTTCCTCAGATGATTCATAAATTTTATACGATTAAGAACGAGAAAGCAATTAAAACAGGTACGATTATTTCAACAGTTTTTGCCATCGTTATTTCCGGCGGTTGCTATTTCCTCGGAAGCTTCGGAAGACTGTACAGTGCTGATGCAGCGATTTATAAAGCAGATAAAACAGTAAATTTTGATGCAATTGTTCCACATATGTTATCTACTTTATCCAATGGTTTAATCGGTGTCGTAATTGTACTTGTACTGTCCGCTTCCATGTCAACACTGGCTGCTTTGGTTATGACTTCAAGTTCTACACTGACCTTGGACGTTATTAAGGGTAATATAGTCAAGAACTTCAGTGAAAAGAAACAGATATTAGTAATTAGAATCATGATTGTAGTATTTATCGCACTCTCTGTCATCATAGCATGGAATCCTCCGACATTCATCGCACAGCTTATGAGTGTCTCGTGGGGCGCACTTGCCGGATCCTTCCTGGCACCTTTCCTTTATGGTTTGTATTGGAAACGAGTAACAAAACCGGCTGTATGGGCAAGTTTCATTACAGGTGTCGGCATTACTCTTTTCAATCTTATGATACTTTTGAAATATATAACACCGCCACAGAATCTATTCTTTAAATATTTTGTATCCCCGATTAATGCTGGAGCCCTGGCAATGATTGTCGGTCTTATCATTGTTCCGGTAGTCAGTATGTTGACTCCTAAGATGAAAAAGGATAAGATTGATGGTGTATTTGCTTGCTATGAAGAGACCGTAGTGGTTCATACGAAAAAATCTATTGAAGAATAGCGATAAACGTTTATAATATTACTTATAAAGAAGCTGACTCAAAGGTGTTTTACCCAAAAGAAGCCTTTGAGACAGCTTCTATTAGTGCGTTATATGGACATGCTTATATAAATACATGCAAGAGCAGGTAGAAGGAGGCCGTTATGATTTGGGCAAAAGAAGAAACGCTGTCAAGAAAGGAAATCGAGGAGATACAGTTAAAAAGGCTACAGGAAACTGTTACCGGATTATATGAAAAGGTGCCGGCTTATAGACAGAAGATGATGGATTCCAATATAAAACCGGAGGATATTAAAAGACTTGAGGATTTAAGAAGACTCCCTTTTACGAATAAAAAGGATCTACGCGATAATTATCCCTTTGGGTTTTTTTCAGTACCAAAAAAGGAGCTGGTTCGTATTCATGCCTCCTCAGGTACGACCGGAAAACCTACGGTAGTCGGATATACCAAAAAAGATATGAAGACATGGACGGAATGTGTATCAAGAATTGCCTGCATGGGTGGTGCAAATGCTGAAGATGTGGCACAGATTTGCTTTGGCTATGGGATGTTTACAGGAGCGCTTGGCCTACATTACGGCTTAGAGAATATCGGTGCCGCGGTTGCTCCAACCTCCTCCGGCAATACGCAAAAGCAGATTATGTATATGCAGGACTTCGAGACTACCATACTGGTCGCGACGCCCTCTTATGCATTACATATTGCAGAAGTGGTACGAGAAATGGGACTTGATCCGGCAAAGGATCTTAAGATCAGAATAGGATTGTTCGGTGGCGAAGGAATGACCGAACCGATGCGTCAGGAGATGTATAAGCTTTGGGGTTCAGATATGTTGGTTACCCAGAATTATGGAATGAGTGAGCTGATAGGACCCGGTGTATCCGGTGAATGTCTGGAGTTATGCGGAATGCATATCAATGAAGATCATTTTATTCCTGAAATTATTGATACAGATACCGGAGAAGTACTTCCTCCCGGAAGTAAGGGAGAATTGGTTATTTCCTGTATTTCGAAGGAAGCTCTACCGTTAATCAGATATCGAACAAAGGATATTTCCAGACTTATGTATGAGCCCTGTAAATGCGGAAGAACCACGGTAAGAATGGAGAATCTCTCCGGTCGTTCCGATGATATGTTGATTATTCGCGGGGTAAATGTATTCCCGTCTCAGATAGAAGAGGTATTATTAAAGGTTCCGGAAATCGGAGCGCATTATGAGATTATGGTTGACCGTAAAAACCATCTGGATATCATGGAAATAAAAGTTGAACTGGCCGATGAAAGTTTACTTGATTCTTATGCTATGCTTGGAAAACTGGAACATAAAATTAAATCCGGTTTGAGGGTTGTATTGGGCCTTGATGCTATGATAAAATTAGTTGCACCAAGAAGTTTACAGCGCTTTGAGGGTAAAGCAAAAAGAGTTACCGATTTGCGTAAGGATTCATGAGAATTTAACATTGATTAGAAGGTTAGAAGTCGCTTTTAGGATATACATGCATTAAGATTATTTTCGACTTTTAACACTAAAAACAACATTAGAATTTTACTTTTATACAGAAAGGAAATGAAAATGACGCACAAAGTTATTATGTTAGGAAATGAAGCTTTTGCTCGTGGGGCGTATGAAGCCGGATGTAAGGTGTCGGCGGCATATCCGGGAACACCAAGTACTGAAATTAGCGAGTATATCGTAAAGTATGATGAAATATATTCTGAATGGTCACCAAATGAAAAGGTAGCAATGGAGGTGGCAATCGGAGCCTCTATCAGTGGAGTAAGGGCTTTGGCTTCCATGAAGCATGTGGGTCTCAACGTAGCATCTGATCCTCTGTTTACCGTATCCTATATCGGAGTTACAGGCGGTCTGGTGGCAATCATTGCAGATGATCCGGGACTTTACAGCTCACAGAATGAGCAGGATACCAGAGCAATAGCAAGAGCAGCCAAGGTTCCTGTTATTGAACCTTCAGATAGCAGTGAGGCGAAGGAATTTGTCAAATTTGCTTTTGAATTGAGTGAAAAATATGATACACCTGTTATTGTCAGATCAACAACCAGACTTTCCCATTCTCAAGGGATGGTTGAATTAAATGACAGGGTAGAGATAGAAGATAAGCCGTATGTCAGAAATGTAGCAAAGAATGTCATGATGCCCGGTAATGCGAAGGGACGACATCTTGTAGTAGAGAGCAGAGAAGCAGCCTTAATGATTGACGGCTGTAATTTTCCGATTAATAAAGTAGAATATAACGATAAGAAGATTGGCATTATTACCTCAGGAATCCCCTACCAATATGTCAAAGAAGCATTTCCGGAGGCTTCTGTATTAAAACTTGGACTTGTTAATCCGCTTCCAAGAAAGCTTATTGAAGAGTTTGCGGCAAATGTTGAGACTTTATATATAGTGGAAGAACTTGATCCGATCATTGAAGAACAGGTAAAATCCTGGGGAATCAATGCCATCGGCAAGGAAGTTTTATCTGTTCAAGGAGAATATTCCGCGAATATACTTCGTAAGGCAATCGGCGGTGAGAAAATAGTAACGCTTCCGGCTACCGAGGTACCGAACCGTCCACCGATTTTGTGTCCGGGATGTCCGCACAGAAGTGTATATTCTGTATTAAATAAGCTCAAAATCCATGCTGCCGGTGATATTGGATGTTATACACTTGGAGCCATCGCTCCTCTTAATGTCGTTGATACGACGATTTGTATGGGTGCCAGTATTTCATCACTTCATGGTATGGAGAAGGCCAAGGGTAAGGATTATATAAAGAACTGGGTTGCAGTAATCGGAGATTCCACCTTTATGCATACCGGTATTAATTCCTTAATCAATATGGTATATAACAAAGCAACCGGAACTGTTATGATTCTTGACAATTCAACAACCGGAATGACAGGACATCAAGATCATGCAGCAACCGGTAAGACACTAAAAGGTGAGGAGACATATGCGGTTAATCTGGCTGAGCTTTGCAGAGCAGTCGGAGTTAAACATGTCCATGAAATCAACGCATTTGATGTTGTTAGCCTAGAGAAAACAATTAAGGAAGCAGTTGCTCTGGAGGAAGTCGTGGTCATAATTACAAAAGCACCCTGCGTACTTCTTAGCAAAGGACCCGTAGTAAAACAGTATCGCATTGATTCCGAGGTGTGTAAGCGCTGTGGAATGTGTATGAAACCGGGATGTCCGGCAATTACAAAGAAAGAGAACGGAACAATTGTGATCAATGACACCATGTGTGATGGATGTGGACTTTGTGAAACAGCTTGCAAATTTGGCGCAATCAAACCGGTTCAATTACGATGAATTCCATAGGAAATTCAGTTTGAACTTTTTCCTTTATTGTTTTTTATTCTGTGGTAAAATGGAGGATATACATGGAAACTAAAAATATTATGATCGTTGGCGTGGGTGGACAAGGAACCTTGCTTACCAGCAGAATTCTTGGAGCCCTGACTATACATGCGGGATATGATGTAAAGCTTTCCGAGGTACATGGAATGGCGCAACGCGGTGGCAGTGTAGTAACCTTTGTAAGATATGGTGACAAGGTTAATGAACCGATTGTAGAAGAAGGACAGGCAGATGTCTTGATAGCCTTTGAACGGCTGGAAGCATTAAGGTATGCACACTTTCTAAAGGCAAGTGGAGTTATCGTTGTAAACGATCAAAGAATCGATCCGATGCCGGTGGTAATCGGTGCCGCCAAATATCCGGAGAACATTCTGGAGGATTTAGAAAAATTGCACCGTGTATTTAAGCTGGATGCAATGGAGGAAGCAAAGAAGCTCGGGAACAGTAAGGTGTTTAATGTTATTGTACTTGGAGTAGCTGCCCAACATATGAACTTCAGTAAAAATGATTGGCTAACTGTTATCGAGAACACTGTTCCGACAAAGACAGTAGAGATTAATAAAATGGCTTTTGAAACAGGTTATAATTTACATTAAAATATCCAAAAATTATAAAACTTATTCTGTAAAGGGGGTTTTTATTATGATCAGACAGCTTTCCGTTTTTGTGCAGAATGAAATCGGCAGTCTGGCAAATGTAACAACTGTGTTAAAGAATAATATGATTAACCTTAGGGCAATCGCGTCATTTGACACCCCGGAATTTGCAATACTTAGAATTGTTGTCGATCAACCGGAGAGGGCAAAGGAGCTATTAACAGCAAACGGATTTGCAGTCCGGATGTCGGAAGCGGTGGCTGTCGAGCTTGAGGATAAACCCGGAGTTTTGGACCACATGCTCCATGTAATCGCTGATGCTAAGCTTGGTATCAATTATATCTATTCCATTGTATTACGAAATGGGAAGGCACCACTCATGATAGTAAACACCGATGATTTGGCTAAAACGGCCGTAATCTTAAAGAATAATGGTTTTATAGTAGCAGAGCAGGAGGATATTTTACCATGATATGGAATGAAACAAAGGAATGCATGAGCAGGGATGAGATTCATAATCTACAGAGCGCAAGACTGAGTAAAATGGTAAGCCATGTTTATCATAACGTGGAATTCTACCGAAAGAAAATGCAAGGTATGGGGTTAGAACCCGGAGACATTAACAGCATTGACGACTTGAATAAACTTCCGTTTACAACAAAGAATGACTTAAGAGATAATTATCCATTTGGTCTGTTTGCAGTTCCGCAGTCCGAGATTGTCAGAATTCATGCATCCTCAGGAACAACCGGTAAAGCAACTGTCGTCGGCTATACACGTAAGGATATTGATATCTGGCAGGAATGCGTTGCCAGGGTTCTTGCGATGGCAGGCGTTGGTCCTCATGATAAGATCCAGGTAGCATATGGCTACGGATTATTTACCGGTGGTCTGGGTCTTCATTATGGCGCCGAAAATCTTGGCGCAACTGTTATCCCAATGTCAACGGGCAATACCCAGAAGCTGATTACCATGATGGAGGATTTCGGAGCAACAGCGATAGCATGTACACCTTCCTATCTACTACATATTGCTGAGACGCTTGAAGAAACAGGAAAATTAGACAAAATCCAGCTGAAGGCCGCTATCTGTGGCGCTGAGCCATGGACAGATAACATGAGAAAGCAGATTGAGCAGAAATTGAATATCAAGGCTTTTGACATTTACGGACTAAGTGAGATAATGGGGCCGGGTGTTGCTGCCGACTGTCAGTACCATAAAGGACTCCATGTTTATGAGGATCATTTTGTACCGGAGATTATTAATCCGGAGACACTTGAGCCCTGTAAAGAGGGAGAAGTCGGAGAACTTGTATTTACTACAATCACGAAGGAAGCAATTCCGTTATTCCGTTACAGAACAAAGGATTTAACAAGTATCACCTATGATAAATGCGAATGTGGCAGAACACTGGCACGAATCAGTCGTTTTAAAGGACGTTCCGATGATATGTTGATAATCCGCGGGGTTAATGTATTTCCTTCCCAGGTAGAAGCTGCATTACTTGAAATAGGAGAAACCAGTCCGCATTATATGCTTATTGTTGACCGCGTCAATAACCTGGACGTACTTGAGGTACAGGTTGAAGTAGAGGAGAGTTTCTTCTCTGATGAGATTAAGAAGCTGGAGGGACTGACCCAGAAAATAACCCGTGTTCTTCAGTCTGCACTCGGACTTTCCGTTAAGGTGAAACTGGTAGAGCCTAAGACGATACAGAGAAGTGAGGGCAAAGCGAAGCGAGTAATTGATAATAGACAATTGATATAAGCAATGTCTTTCTTTATTATAATGTGACTATTCAGTCACTGCGGTTCTTTCGAACCGATGCACACAAAATATGTTGATAGGCACATATTTTGGCGCAGAATTTTCTCGCGGTACTGAATAGCTACATTATAATAAGCATATTATTAATTGAGAATAAGGAGGGGGACCATGGTTATTAAGCAATTATCAGTATTTATTGAGAACAGAGAAGGAAGATTGGAACAAGTTACGGAGGCATTAAAAAAACAGAATATCAATATTGCATCCTTTAGCTTGGCGGATACATCGGAGTACGGTATGCTGAGAATGATAGTATCAAACCCTGAAGAAGGCAGAAGGGTACTGAAAGAGGAAGGTTTTTCCACAATGCTTACAGATGTTATAGCGGTAAAGATAGCTCAAAAGCCCGGAACTTTGCATGAAGTACTTAAGGTTCTCTTTGACGCAGGTGTTAGTGTGGAATATATGTATACTCTTGCTACTGCAGGAAACGATACCTCAATCATTATGAAACTATCAGATCCTGATGCAGCATTAACGTTATTAAAGGATAGTCAATATGAGGTTTGCGATGATAAAGAAGCGTACGAACTGAATAATTCTGTCGACAAATAATGTTTGACACAATTCAAAAAGAGTGATATCATAATTATGTTGCCGAAGACATCGGCAACATAATTATTTATATTTTGGAGGAATTATACATGAACAAAGGTACAGTAAAGTGGTTCAACAACCAAAAAGGATTTGGATTTATCTCTGATGAGCATGGCAACGATGTATTTGTACATTACAGCGGTCTGAACATGGATGGCTTTAAGTCTTTAGAAGAAGGCCAGGAAGTTCAGTTTGAAGTAGTTCAAGGAGCTAAAGGTCCTCAAGCAACTAACGTATCAAGATTATAATCAATGTTGGGTTTACAGTGTACCTTTTTCTAAACTATAAATTTAGTTTTTTAGAAATTAGTTTATAAAGAAATAGTGTTATATTGTTAGATACGATTGATTAAAGGTTATCCTTAGGGAATCAGTTCCTTAGGGATACCCTTTTTTTATTACATAAAATAGCTCTATTCATCACACTCTGCTCATACTTTTACATATTTGCGTAATAATGACAAATATATAATTGCTATTTCTTAGGGGTATGCTATAATTAGTTCTTATGATGCATTTGATGATTATATACTTAAGGAGCTAAATAAAAAATGAAGATTACACAGAAGTCCTTCGGGAAGACTAAGAATGGCGAAGAAGCAACCCTGTATACTATTACAAATAGTAACGGGATGATGGTGGCGTTTACTGATTTTGGAGCGCATATTGTAAATATTTTTGTACCGGATGCCAAAGGTAAACTGGTTGACGTAAATTTGGGTTATGAAAACCTTGCCGGATATGAGGTGAATCCTCCGGGTTTTGGAGCTTTTATTGGTAGACATGCTAACCGTATTGGTGGCGCAAAATTTGAGATTAATGGAAAAGCATATGAGCTTGAAAAAAATGATGGACCAAACAATCTTCATGGAGGTTCTGTAGGATATAATAAACACATGTACGAAACCGAAGTATACGAAGATGAAGATATGACAAGTGTAGAATTTTCAAGACTTAGTCCTCATATGGAACAAGGTTTTCCGGGGAATCTGGATGTCACCATTACCTACAGCCTGACAGAGCAAAATGAACTTGTTATTGAATATCTTGCGGTATCGGACAGAGATACTATCGTTAATTTGACCAATCATGCGTATTTTAATTTGTCGGGTCATAATTCGGGTTCTGTACTTGACCATAAGGTCTGGATTAAGTCGAATCAATTTACACCCACTGATAAGTTCTTGATTCCAACCGGTGAATTAAGGGATATTACCGGTACGCCGATGGATTTTAGGACCTTAAAGAGTATCGGACAGGACATTAACGCGGATTATGAGCCTTTAAAAATGGCAGGTGGATATGATCATAATTATGTGCTGGATATCAATGGAAGCAGTGTGGATAAGGTTGCTGAGCTTGTTGATGATAAGAGCGGAAGAAAGATGGAGGTATTTACCAATCTTCCCGGAATGCAGTTTTATTCGGCAAACTTTCTGAAGGATTCTACTCATACAAAGGATGGAGCAGTGTATAAAAAGCAGGATGGTGCTTGCTTTGAGACACAGTATTATCCTAATTCCTGTAATATCAGTACTTTTCCTTCTTGTTTGTTGAAAGCAGGAAAAGAGTATGACTCTGTTACAATTTATAAATTCTCCAATAAGTAGGATTGGTAATAAGAAAAAAGACAGGAACCGCTTAATGAACTGAACATCCAAACATTGAATATAACTAAATGTATGGGTTCAGTTCATTTGTTTTAGCAGCCCCTGAAATATAATGATTTATAGATTATTTTGTACCATAGATACGATCACCGGCGTCACCTAAGCCGGGAAGAATATAGCCTTTCTCATTCAGTCTTTCATCCAAATTTCCAATAAAAATGTCAACATCAGGATGAGTTTCTGTTAAGCGTTTTACACCCTCGGGAGCCGCAATTAAGCACAGAAAATGAATTCTTGTGATTCCTCTTTTCTTAAGGAGATTGATTGCTGCAACAGCAGAACCTCCGGTTGCCAACATGGGATCCACGATGAATATTTCTCTATCTGCCGCATCGGAAGGAAGCTTACAGAAGTATTCCACCGGCTCTAGAGTTTCTTCGTTTCTATATAAACCAATATGACCCACTTTTGCATTAGGAATTAAATTTAAGATTCCATCTGCCATATGAAGTCCCGCTCTTAAGATTGGAACGATACAGAGCTTTTTGCCTTCGATTTCCTTAGCAACAGTCTTAGTTAATGGGGTTTCGATCTCAATATCAGCAAGCGGAAGCTTTCTGGTGGCTTCATAACAAATCAGCATAGCAACCTCAGAAACAAGATCTCTGAATTCTTTGGTTGATGTAGTTTTACGTCTCATAATTCCTAACTTATGTTGAATAAGCGGGTGCTCCATAACAGTAACAGTTGACATTATTCTACCTCCTAAGTAAATATTCTCAATTCCTAACGACCATTATATCAAATTATTCTGTCATATTAAAGTATTAAATTATTTAAATGAGAAGATTTCTATATCCTATAAAAAGCATTCGAATATATTCTCATGACAGAAGAAGAATATGAACAATGCCTTATAGATACCATATATTATATTGTAAGTTTGAATATGATTCTATCATCAGAAACGTCAGTGTAAGATTTTGTATGGATAATACAAAAAAGAAACAGGCAAATTACCCGTCTCGAATAAAATAAATTCAGTTAATTTGGTACACTTCTGAGATTAAAAAGAGGAGAAGCCCGGTAGAGGGGGAGGGTAGCTGCCGGGCTTATTTTATGAAAAAAATTATCTTGTAAGCAATATTGGATGATACGTAAATGTAACTCTTATCTTGATTATGATTATAGAAGACATATATGATTATTGTATGGATATATTATGAACATTCTGTTAATTTTAAAACAAATCAGATTAAAATCAAAAATAAATGAATATTGTCAGACAGAATCGTCGTTTTAATATATAGTTTTATTAGGAAACTGTTACAGTAATTGCAGAGTTTTATTTTGTGTCCTCAGTGAATAATAGTAGTATGAAACATATTTTATATTGATATGAAGTGATGACTTGGCAATCGGCTAAGGAGAAAACATTTTTGAATTTAAAAGGAAAGATGCCTAGATAGAATGGCTGGGAGTAGGTGATTAAATGTCTAATGTATTTAAAAAATTAATCAGTAAAGAATTGGGTGAGGTAAATTATCACCGCTATTTTTCCTTTGTTAAAAAAAGCATTGATACGAAGATTTCGGATAGTCAGGTGATTTACAATGATATGTATGAAAAGCTGAAATACAGGGATGTAAAAGCTATTACTAAAATGCATAGTCGTTTAAACGATACAATGCTGTTAGCTTTTCGTATCAGTAAAAACTTTTTCTTTGCGTTTTTGGTCTACCTAGGGGCTTCCGTTTTTCTTATGGTTAATATCCTTCAGCCACTGGTGACGATTATAGCACTGATACTCTTAAATATCTGTTTTGTCTATAAAACATATGAATTTATAACAAATAAATTTTGTTATATTGATGCACAGATTGTACTTGTATATAAAGCGGTTTTAGACAAGATTATTATAAATGAACGCAAAAGAGCACAATAAATCAAATTTGCTAATGAATAATGACCTAGCTGTTCCTAATATATTATTGTAAGACAACATAAATATGGTGAATTATGGAACCAAGTAATAAACCGGAGAATAATGTTAATCAGGGCGAGGAAACGGAGAAGGAATCCGGAATAGGTCTTTTTATTAAAGTTGGCATTGTGGTATTAAGTATTTTATTGATAATCGGATTTGGTATAAAAGTTCTTCCAGGGGCGATTACCGTATCAAATACAGGAAGCAAAAGGGATCTTCCCATCTATTGTGTGGATACGACGGAAAAGAAGGTTGCACTCAGCTTTGATGCCGCATGGGGTGATGAACAGACACAGAGCATTCTTGACATTCTCGATGAATATAAGATCAGGGTGACATTCTTTATGACAGGAGAATGGGTAAGTAAGTATCCCGAAGATGTCAAAGAAATCGCTGCTGCCGGGCATGATCTCGGTAATCATAGTGAAAATCATAAGCAAATGTCCCTGCTCTCCGATGAGCAGTGTGAGCAGGAAATAATGAAGGTTCATGATAAAGTGAAAGAGCTTACCGGAATAGAGATGAATTTATTTCGTGCGCCATACGGCGACTATAATAATACACTAGTTCGGACGGCTAAGAAATGCGGATATTATACTATTCAGTGGGATGTTGATAGCTTGGACTGGAAGGATTACGGAACGAAAAGCATTATTGATATGGTGGTGAATAATAAGCATCTCGGCAACGGTTCCATCATACTGATGCATAACGGGGCTAAGTTTACACCGGAGGCGCTGGAGGCTGTAATTAAAGGCCTGCAGGAGAAGGGATATAGGATTGTGCCGGTATCGCAGCTGATCTATGACGGGGATTTTACGGTGGATCATGAGGGAAGGCAGATTAGGAAGTAAGGAATAAAGAATCCTTTCATCAGCTTGCATAAAACAAATATGCAAGCTGATTTTGGTTTGCACGGATGCGATAATCCAACAGGAATTTTCCCCTTCAATTAAAAGTTGATGAAGACGTAAATGTTGGTCAAGATGCATTTGAAGGATGTTCTGGAGATTTCGAATAATTACCATTATAAAGTAATTGAGCCATATATGGGTAGTCGTGTAGTTGCTTTCCTACCGGTGATACCGCTTGAATATGAAGCCTGACGTATCGGTAGAATAGCTTGTAATAAGTACTTTACATATGGAATATTTCACACCTAATTTTTGATATTTTTTTTAAATAAACTATGGTATTATTAATAGGAAATATTAAACATGATAATGTTGAGAGGAAGAGATTATATGTGTGACAGAAATGAACTGAGCTTTTCGATATTTATTATCCATCATTTGGCACATGCATGGGGGAAGAATCCTACTTTTGTGTATAAAGCATTGAATGATACACATATAATGGATAATTATATTATCGGCTGCTATGATACCCTACATACACTGGGAGAGCAGGCATTGATTAATGATATTACAGAGTTCGTCAGGGAAAAAGGAGTCAGTTTATGATAGTTTATCATGGCTCAAACGATGAAGTGAAAAACCCTGAGATTACACATTCGAAAGCATTCTTGGATTTCGGAAGAGGCTTTTATGTAACTACATTTCAAAAGCAAGCGGAGCAATGGGCATTGCGGAAAGCAATCCGTCAGGGGAAGGATCCGGTTGTTAACGCGTACACTTTACAGAGGAAATGAATTAGATCAAGGATATGATATTATTATAGGGAATGTTGCTGATGATGATGTTTTTAAAACGGTAGATATGTATTTTCGCGGGCTGTGGAGTAAAGATAAGGCACTGGAAGAGCTAAGATATTATAAAATGAATGATCAGATTTGCTTTGCGAATCAAGAAGCCTTGAATAACGTGTTGCTTTTTAAAGAATCATACCGGGTGGTGAGATAATATGGTAGATAGAGAAGCATTAACAGATGAATATAAGCAAAATTTAGAAGAGAGCATAATAACCTATTTGTCAGAAACAAAAAAAATAGAACTGCGTGTTTCGATGGATATTTATTATCGAAGCAGGCTGGCGGGACAGATAGCTGATGGTATATATGGTATTGAAAATCTTGATTATAAATATTTGGTACAGGATTTAATTGAGAATGAGCCCGAATTATTTGTCTGAATTACGGGTGGTTAACCCCTAGGGAGGTATAACGATGCTCCACATAGCAATTTGTGATGATCTGCCAGACCAGCTTACAGCAATCGCCGAATTTACAAAAGAATACATAGCGTCAAGCGGTCTTGATGCCGAGCTTCGGCAATTCGCGCACCCAGATGTGTTGTTGACGACCTGCGAAACAGAACGGTTCCATATTTACATACTCGACATTGTGATGCCGATGGTCAATGGAATTGAGGTTGGCAGAGCAATACGCCGGCTTGACCGGGAGGCGCAGATAATCTTCGCTTCTACAGAGCCGTCCTATGCATTGGAGTCCTTCCTGGCAAACCCAATCAACTATCTGATCAAGCCACTTGATAAGGCACAGTTTTTTAAGACCCTTGATCTTGCAGTTATAAAAGTCATTACCGAAGATGAGCCCATTGTTACGCTCAAAACCAGGGAAGGACTTAGTGTGATAAAGCTTTACTCCATTATTTTCTGCGAATACAGAAACCATTCTGTGCAATATACGCTGATGAGCGGAGAGACGCTGACCACAAGGTCTATACAGGAAAGCTTTTCCGAGCATATCAAACCGCTTCTTTCCGATAAGCGATTTCTTCAGCCTCATACCTCCTTTGTTCTGAATATGAACCGGGTAGAAGCTTTTTCAAAGAATGGATTTGTGATGCGCGGCGGGGCGGTGATACCGATTCCCACGAAGCAGTACGCAACGGTGAGGGATACCTATATGGATTACCTGCTTGCAAGGGAGGGCTGCGAATGAGCGAATTGTTTCCTGATTTTCTGCGCGCTTTGGTGTCTCTAAGCATGGAACTTGTTCTGATGTTCTCACTGCTCCAGCCTAAGTATGGGAAAAGAGTGAACGGTCTCACGATAATGGGAATCTTAACAGTTAATTTACTGGCTTCCTTGTTCTGCTACGTCAGTGGGAACTTGACGCTGCTAGCAAGACTGGAATTGATTTTATTCGCGATTCTTTGCTTTGCGATTCGCCCCCTGTTCCGGGAAAATTTTATGCAATGGATGTTCAGTTTCCTCACCTTGGAAATCGTTATTATGTGTGTTGTGGTGCTAAGCTTCTCACTATCCTATTGGATGCCATATCCTATGTATTCCATTACACTCGTGAGGCTCCTTCTGTATTCCGGCATTATTTTTATGCTGCATCGGTATATGCGTCCGTTGTACCGCCAGATGGTGACCCATTGGAATGTGTTTTTTTATGTGGCAGTAGCTATTTTTGCCGCATTTGCTTATTATTTTACAGCGGGTGAGGATATTGTCCGAACCCTTACCGAGCAGGCTGTGCCGATCCATCTCCTGGTTATCATCACAGTGGCAGCCTATGTATCCATCTTTTATTCCCTCAAGACCATCTCCCGTGAGTATGCCCTAAGGGAGGAAAATCTGCGGATGCAAAGCAATCAGGAGCTACTGCACTTGTCCGTTACCACTATGGCAAATCGAATCGGACTGTTGGATGAAGCCCAGCAGCAAAGCCGTATTGTAGCTCATGACCGGCGGCATTTTAACAACACACTTCTGGAGCTGTTGGAGAGTCAAAAAACGGAGGAGGCCATTGCATTCTTAAGACAGCAGTCCGGTACACAGCATTCTCGTGTCAGAAACTACTGTGAAAACACGGTAATTAATGCGGCTGTGTGCTATTATTCGGGATTGGCGAAGGAGAAGGGTATCACCACCGAAATTAGCCTGGATATTCCACATTCCCTATCGGTGGATTCCATGGAGCTTGCTATGGTAATCTCTAATTTGCTGGAAAATGCAGTCCAGGCCTGTGAGGCACTGGGAAATGATCGGTCAGGGAGCATCCGGTTCACCTGCCGTCATGTAGGCAGTCTTATTCTGGAAATTAGCAATTCCTGTGACGCTTCTGTACGTTTGGATGAAAACGGATATCCGTTTGCAAAAGAAAGTGGTCACGGTGTCGGTACGAAAAGTGTCCTAGCATTTGCACAAGGGAATGATGCCGATTTGCTTTACCAGATTGCAGATGGTACCTTCCGAGTACGTATGCTGATATAGAACGACGCTCTTATTGTTTGTCAAGAACACTTAATTATGAGCTTGTCAAGAACCAATTTAGAATAAATCATGTTTTTTAAGCGTAAAAACGAGTCTTTTAAGAAAGAAGGCTCGTTTTTTGTTGCCTTATGGTACGCTCTTGCTATCAAGAGAAGCGCTGATTAAATTTGTTGAAAAACGGTCCATCCTATGACAGGGTTTAAATCAGAACTTCATTAACCTACAGGAGGAAAGGTCGTGAGGTGTTATGTCAGAGTCATCGCTAAATGAGAAGCTGCGTGAAGATGCGTCCCTGACCGCGCCAAATTCGGAAGGAAATGTCTGGCCGAAGCAAAGCTGTCCCGCCTTTGAGCCAAGGGAAAGTACCGTGGCAGGGCAATGTGAATGCTGGTATTGCCGTCATGCGGACTTCCATCTGGGTAAACCCAGGGCGCTGGAGGTAGGCATTTGCTGCTGGCCAAAGAAAATTATGAAATAATGAAAATCATCACAGGAGGAAAAAACGAATGAAAAAAATACCCATGAACAAAATACTTAGTATACTGTTAGCATTGTGCATGGTACTGACCCTGCTGCCGCAGAACAGCTTAACGGCTTTTGCGGCTACACGAGAGGCTACTGACTTTACCACACTACAAAATGCAATTACCTCAGCAAGTGACGGAGACACGATCGAGATAAAAGCGCCAATTGTTTTAACAGCAACACTTACAATCAGTAAAAGCCTTACCTTTACTGCTTCAGACTCCTACACGCTGACACGTGGCAGTGGCTTTACACACGGCAGTATGTTCAACATCAACGGCAGCGGCAAAACCGTAACCTTCGAAAACATCACCATCGATGGCGGCGGTGTTGAAGCAGATGCTGCAGGTATTGCAGTTAACGCAGGTGAGTTTATTTTTAATGATGGTGCTGTGTTGCAAAAATGTAATAACATAGGCTACAGCCCAGGTGGGGGAGTATATGTTGGGAGTGGTACCTTCATCATGAATGGCGGCAGCATCACCAACAATAGCAGCAATAGCGGTGGTGGGGTATACGCTATGCAAAGCTTCACCATGACCGGAGGCAACATCACCGGTAATCATTCGAGTTATTCTGGTGGCGGTGTTTATATTGGACACGGCTGTCAATTTGAAATGACCGGAGGCAGTATAACGAATAATAATACCGGATATTACGGGGGAGGAGTGGAAATAGGTACAAACTGTAATGTCCGGTTTTCGGGTGATATAAGCATTAAGGATAATCAACAGTCGGGGGGGATTGCGAACAATCTCTATCTGTGGTCTGACAATATTACCCTAGCAGGTGCGCTGGCAAGCACGGCGGTAATCGGTGTGACGAAGTATAATCCACCGACAAGCGGCAACCCGGTTGAGGTGGCTGTAAGTGATGCCAGTTATACCGGCGGGATAACAAGTAATGATGCCGCTAAATTTGTAAGCGACAATGCCAGCTACAAGATAAGCTATGACAGCACGAATAAAAAGGTCATGCTTGAGGTGAGAGTGGCAGTTGATGTTACAATTAATGAAACCGCCCAGACCGTTACTTATAACGGGTCACCACAAGCCTTTGCTACCACAGGCACTCCAAGCACCGGCTTTACGATCAGCTATCAGCAAGGAGATAGTGAGGTTACACCAACCAAAGCCGGCACCTATGATGTGAAAATCACAAGAGCGCAAGATGCTGATTACAAAGCATACTCCAAAACAATCCCAAGTGGACTTACGATTAATAAAGCCACCCCTACGATAAACACCCCTCCGACAGCTGCTAGTATTATCAGCGGGGCTGCCTTGTCGACTTCAGCCTTAACCGGCGGTTCGGCAAGCGTCCCGGGCACCTTTTCCTGGTCAAACGGGTCAACCATACCGGCAGCTGGCACAAATAGTTACAGCGTGACCTTTACACCGTCAGACACTGACAATTACAATACCATAACGACAAATGTCGCAATAACAGTCACTACGGCTCAAGAAGCGTCAGCACCCGTTCAAAGTGGAACAGGTAAAGCCGAGGGAACAGTAATAAAGGATCAGCAGCAAAGTGACGGGGCGCCTGCGGCAAGTGTGGAAAACAGTGGTGCTGAACTAAAAACCAGTGTATTGACACCTCAGGAGCAGGAAATGGTAGCGCAGGGAGAAAATGTACGGGTGATCCTAAAGGTCGTGGACATTAGTGCCTCAATCAGTGCTGAGGAGAAGCAGCTGATTGATAAAACATTGAATTTAACAAATGCAGATACAGGCATACCTGCTCTATATGTTGATTTATCTCTGTATAAGCAGGTTGGGGACCGGGAACAGACGAGAATAACGGAAACCAACGGTAAAATCAGTGTAAGTATTGAGGTGCCGGAGAGTCTTCGGAATACGGATGTAGAGAAAACCAGGTCGTTTTATATCATCCGGATTCATGAGAATGAGGCGATCAGGATAGATGGAACCTATGATTTGACAACCCATCTTTTTACCTTTGAAACAGATCAATTTTCCACCTATGCCCTGACCTATCAGGATGTGAATACTGCGACTGTGGATAATGACGACAATACAACAGATCAGCCTGCACTAGCTCAGGATTTTAATCCTCTGCGCCTGACAGCAAAAGCAGAAATGTACGCGCAGACGTTAACCTATGCCAAGGTATCGGGTGCTGATGGGTATCTGATCTACGGAGCGAAATGCGGACAGAAGTTGAAGAAGGTGGATGATGTTGACAAAACGATCACAAGCTATACCGTTAAAAATCTGAAGCTGGCAACCTATTATAAATATCAGGTAAAGGCCTATAAGATGATCAATGGAAAACGGGTCATCCTAAGGACCTCCAAGGTAGTGCATTCCGTTACTAAGAGTAAGCTCTATGCCAATGTGACAAAGTTAACGTCGAATACAGCAGCGGTTAAGTTGTCAGTAGGAGAATCCAAAACTGTGACTTGCCAGGTGGTTCTTCCAGAGGGTAAAAAGCAGAGGGAGCATACAGCTGTTATCCGCTATGAATCCTCTAACCAGGCAATTGCAACAGTAAGCAGCAAGGGAAAGATTACAGCCAAAGCAAAGGGAATCTGTTATGTGTATGCATATGCACAGAACGGAGTATATAAGAAGATAACGGTAACAGTGGAATAAAAAGAAAAACAAATGCAGTCTTCAAATGCAATGCAGTCCTTTACAACGGAAAATGAAAAGTGGCTTGATTTTGTATGTGAGTAGAGGATTTAGCCTCCCCGAGATGCGTCAACTCAGTTTCCTCTAGTTTACCGTTTCACTATTAGTATTCAAAGTCATTCTTAAAACTTTTTGAGAAATGTGCTATTACAAAAGTAGGGTTTTTTGATTACACTCCTGATTACACTTCAAATCCGGCATGCGAGAATGCCCTTTCTATCAGTGCTTGCGAATAGAGCAGATGGTTCAAGTTATACTGCCATAAAATTGACTGATTTTTTCACTATGGATTGATGATATAAAATCCTCTCAAACCCCTACAAACACTGGTTTTAAAGT
>WSSedL1CaDRAFT_10000403_pt1 | contig 30516 bp, 30 predicted proteins | sample WetSurSL1Cattail_FD_9464 | JGI IMG/M metagenome (IMG submission 9464)
ACCGGGAAGTTGTTTGGTTATATGAATTATGGGATTGAACCCGACTTGATCAGTTGCGGAAAAGGAGCCGGATCGAGCCTGCCGTTATCTATTGTTTTGGGCCGGGCCGAGATTATGGACCTGCCTGAAATCGGTTCCATGAGTTCGACCCATTCCGCCAATCCAATGGTCTGCGCCGCCGGGAAAGCCAATCTACAAGCTTTATTGGAGGATGGGATCATCGAAAGCTCCATTCCTTTGGGCGAACTGTTTCATGAACGGCTCCAGGCAATTCAAAAGAAATATCCGCAACATCTACGTTACGTCTTGGGCAAAGGGATGGTAGCCGCTTTGCTGTTTTATAATCATGACGGCAACCCGCTTCCAGAACTTTGTTCCGCTATTTGTGAAACGGCAATGCAAAAAGGATTATTGTTGGTATGCACCGGACGCGAATCGGTCAAATTGGCCCCGCCCCTGACGATTTCAGAGGAAGCGCTTTTAGAAGGAATTGAAACTTTGGATGAGGCCATTGGGGAAGTAATCGAGGTCCGACAATGATCAGCGGATACCGGCATACCGGATTGGTGGTCCGGAATTTGGAAAAATCGCGGGCTTTTTATGAAAATATTTTAGGATTACAGTTATGGAAACAAGCGGTGGAAACCGGACCATTCATTGAAGCAGTCGTTGGGATTCCCGGAGTCGTCTTGGAATGGGTTAAACTCATAACTCCGGATGCTTCTCTGCTGGAATTGCTGCAATATCATACCTGCTCCGATAATGGCGAATATATAGCGATTCAACCGGCGAATAAGCTGGGTTGTTCCCATATTGCTTTTTCCGTCAAGGATATCGATGCTTTATACAAAACCTTTATTGAACACGGTTTTTATTGTAATAGTGGACCGCAAACCTCTCCCGATGGTACGGTTAAAGTACTATACTGCCATGACCCGGACGGCATTATTTTAGAAATGGTTGAAGAATGTTGAGGCTAAGGAGCAAGAGGTATTATGGACCTTAACCTGATAAAAAAGCGCATATTGATAACGGGATCTTCCAGAGGGATCGGGCTGGCGATTGCCAAAGCCTTTTTGGAAGAAGGCGCCAACGTAGTTTTAACCAGCAGAAAGCAAAGCGATCTTGACCGCTTACGGAACGATTTATCCGGAAAATTTTCTCCCGGGTCTATTTTACCTTTAGCCTGTGATTTAGCGGATCTCCATCAGATTTTGAACCTGAGGGAGCGAATATTGGCGGAATGGAACGGTTTGGATATTCTGATCTCAAATTTAGGCAGTGGGAAGAGCGTATCCGATCCGATTCCGCCCATTGCCAACTTTGAAGCGGTATTTCAGTTAAACTTTGATTCCGCGGTCAATGTTTCCCGAGAATTCTTTCCACTGATCAGGAATTCCGGGGGTAACATACTGTTTATTGCATCAATAGTCGGTATTGAGGCTTTTGGGGCTCCGGTAGATTATTCAGTGGCCAAAAGCGCCTTGATATCCTATTCAAAAAATTTGGCCAGAAAAGCAGCGGCCGAGGGAGTAAGGGTTAATTGTATTGCGCCCGGCAATGTATACTTTGACGGAGGTAGCTGGGATGAAAAAATTAAGGCAAATCCTAAGCGGATACAAACATTGATTGAAACAACCGTCCCGATGCGNCGTTTCGGAAAACCGGAAGAGATCGCTTCGGCGGCGGTTTTTTTGGCCTCNGAGCGTTCTTCCTTTACCACCGGCGNCTGTCTGGTAATTGACGGNGGGCAGACCGTAAGTATTTTTTAAAATCAGGAAGGCGAAAAATGAAGAATATTTTTGATTTATCCGGCAAGATTGTGGTGATTACCGGTGGGGCGGGATTCCTGGGTCAAAAGCATGCCGAAGCGATTGCCGAGTTTGGCGGCATTCCGGTGCTTATTGATCTGAATCAAATTCAAATCGACAACGTTTTAGAAAGCTTACAAAGCAAATATCGGACCCAGGCTGCCGGATTTGTGGCCGATATTACTCAGGAACAGCAAGTTGAGGAAAGCTGTTATAAAATTAAACAGCGGTTTGGCAAAATTGATGGATTAGTGAATAACGCGGCCAATAATCCTAAAGTCGATGATAGTAATCGGTTGCAAAATGCCTCCCGGTTGGAAAATTTTCCGCTCGAACAATGGAATATGGACTTGGCGGTTGGTTTAACCGGCTCTTTTCTCTGTTCCAAATATTTTGGAACATCAATTGCCTCAACCGGCGGCGGAAGTATCATTAACATTGCATCAGACCTTGGTGTGATCGCTCCCAATCAAAATCTTTACAAGCGGGAGGGTGTTGCGGAGCAATTGCAAAGCGTCAAACCGGTAAGCTATTCGGTTGTTAAAACCGGAATCATTGGTCTTACAAGATATCTAGCCACTTACTGGCCGGAAAAGGGAGTCCGTTGCAACGCAATTTGTCCCGGGGGCGTTTACAATGGCCAAGGTGAAGAATTTGTAATGCGCATCAGTTCACTCATTCCGATGGCCCGGATGGCGAAACCGGATGAATTGACAGGCGCCGTGGTGTTTTTATCTTCAGAGGCATCATCCTATGTAAATGGGGCGACGATTATCGTGGATGGCGGCCGAAGCGTTTGGTAAGAAAATAAGCGCAACAAAGAATATTGCGAAAGCCTGATAACTTCTTTAGGGTCAGGAAATACAATATCGAATGGTTAAAAATAAAGGAGATATCAAAATGTCGATAGCTCAGAAAATTCAAATGGGGTTAGATGCGATCAAAGGGAAAACTTATCTGGAAATCGGCGTCGCTAGCGGAACCACTCTTACTGCAATAAAGGCAGGAATGGTCATTGGGGTTGATCCGGTGCCTCCATCGCCCCAAATTAAAAATATACTTTCGGAAAATGTTCAGTATTTTCAAACTATCAGTGATGAATTTTTTTTGAATCATGTCAAGATTATTGAAGACCATGGCCTTGATATCGCTTATATTGATGGTTTGCATAGCTACCAACAGTCTTTGCGAGACGTCGAAAATTGCCTGCATTATCTAAAGCGGCCGGGAATCATTTTTATGCACGATTGTAACCCCAGAAATCTGGGATTGACTTCTGCCGGTTGTAGCGGCGAAGCATGGAAAACTATTGTTCATTTGCGTGCAACTCGCCCGGATCTTCGCGTGTTTGTGCTTGACTATGATTATGGTCTGGGTATTGTTTGCTATGGCTCACCTGAGAATCGGCTCGCTTTTTCAGCGGATGCAATTAGCAGTATGACTTTTGATGATTTGGCCGATAGCAGAGAGGCGTTTCTTAACCTAAAGTCTGCGGATTATCTGGAAGACTTTTTAAAAACCGTTATCAATTGATGGATAAACGGATAGACAGTAAGCGTTGATAGGTTTCCCAATGGTGTTGAAAGAATAAAATTTTGATTATATAAGTTGAATTAAATAATTTGAAAAAATCAAGACTTTGTATAGGCCAACTGTTGGTCTAGACCTCTCTCTTGCTCTCCCCCAACGAAGCATTTCAAGAATGTTGATTCAGTGGGAGAGTAACCCCACGCATTAGTGCGTGCTGCCTTTGGAGCCTAATAGCTCTTAGGCGGTAATGATTAAGGTTACCCTTCCACTTGAATCAGATACTTATGGCTTTTAAGGGGAAGGGCGAGGGTTAGGTCAAATAGGGGCTCAATTTTCAGTAATGATCCTTGAATTTTAATTCAACATATATAGGAAGGAAATTTCAAATGGTGTCCAAATATTTAAATCATCTGTTGTCTATTAATGGAGTAGTAGAAGCATTTCAACAGGCGCTGGCAGAAAAGAAACCGATTAGTAATGTAAATCTGGGATCAGGTGAGATTATTTTCCTCGCTCACCCGCAGATCCCCGGTTTCGAAACACTTCAAAAGCCCAGTGGTATTGATCCCTATTTAAAATATATTTCGGATCAGACGATTCGGAACGAAGTGCTCGATGGAGTTCGGCATGCCGATATCATCGGAATGCCCGCTCCTCTTTATACCGGAAGATGGCCTGAAGTAGAATACTTTTTGGACTATTATTCGATACCCACCGAGCGAATTTGTGACGGTTATATTGGAAGGTTGATTTATTCGGCCGGATTATTGTATGAAATCCTGAAAAATCAACGCGTTTATTTGGTGGGGAATAACATCCTCAATCTAGCGCCGTTGCTGGAAGAACACCAAATCACACTGGCCGGGCACACCAGGGTGGACTATTTTGAAGATATCCCGCGGGTTAAAGAGTGCTTGAGCAAAGCCGATTTCGATATGGCATTATTATCGGCCGGAATCCCCACTTTGATTTTATCCCCTTGGATAACCGGGAGTCTTGGCCGGTGCGCATTGGATTTTGGTTGCGCGGCTCACTACTTATAAACAGAATAATTTATACTGTTGCTCCGGTCCGGCATAATAATTCCACCTCATCAAAAAGTCTCTTGGAAGCCAAGCCGTCTGGGATACAATAGGAAGCGATGAATTTCTGATATCGGTTCACTGCATTGATCCGAAATGTTTCTTCTGCCAACAAATGAATAAGCGTTTGCTGTAGTTCGGCGGCGTTCACAACTTTTAGCGATGCGCCTAATTCTCCAAAAGAAAACCTTGGCGGCGTTGGTTCAACGGTAATCACCGGAAGCCTAAAATACATCGCTTCAAATGCCGAGGTTGAATAATAAGTGATAAAACAGTCGGCGCCGCTAAGGGCGTTATAAAGGCTGACATGACCAAACCGGATCACGCGGCAATTCGAATAACCTTTAACCAACTCTTCATGGGGTAGAGGGTTATCACCGGGATGCATTAATATCAGCAAAAAAATATCCGGGATTGATTTCAGTCCTTCTAAAACCACTGGCGTTATTGTTTGAGCGAAATGAAAAATTTGTGCAGCATAGACTACTATCTTTTTCGTCGGGTCGATTTGAAGCATCTGACAGAGTTTCTCCTTGCCCCACCATTTTTGATTAATAATAATATCAAAACGAGGAGAACCTACTACGGCGATTCGCGATTCGGGAACACCGAACTTTTGATAAATATTCCGGATCTTGCTGCCCCAAACAGCTTTTTTGGCGGCCAAGATCGGGAAGTTATAAAAGAGGTTGCATTCATCGAGAATGCCGTGCTGTACAGTTAATGACGGAATCCGATTGGCCCGGGCGATTAAGTTTAAAGCGCCATCCATCGAATAGCAGGATGAGATGGTCAATACCGAACCGACATTAAGCTTTTCAAATAATGATTGAACCGCATCCAACATGGAAACAATGGCGGGCATTGTCCGGTTGAACCACTCCAGCAGAATCGGATTACCCAGCAACGGATCGTCTTTTAGGCTGGTAAATATCCGGGCAATTTGTTGATTTAACGACTTGACCGCGGCGGGATTTTCCCGGAAATAGTCCTGAATATTATGGGCCATGAAACCGGGCAGGTTAAGCCCGATCACCTTAACTTCCGCTTGATTGGGGCTGACCAAAAAGAAGCGTTCCTTCGGTAAAAATAATGAAGCGAGGTCTCCAAAGCCGCCTCGCATTAAAATAATGCTGTCGGGATGCGGTTCATAAATATAAGGTTCATCAAGCTGGCTATAAGTTTCGGAGTCACTCAGCCGGTTCATTTCATCCTGCAAATTTCGAAAATAAGCGGGATTTTGTTTGGCATGTTCAAGATCCCAATGTTTCATAATGGTATAATAAACAAACTTGCAAATCGGCACCCCTTGATATGTAATGCTTTGAAATTCATGAAAAAACCGGCGCAATAATACTGCATAAAAGGCATTTTGTTCATCCATTTTTTAAACCTTTCACTTGAAAATAGGCTAAATGCTGAGGTAATCGTTCGTTGATACTTTCGTTAATGCTATTCTCATCCATCTCCTACAAATGGAGCCGAGTTACGTTATTCCCCCGCTTCGACTGAGCCGTTCGATTTCATCGAAGAGCCGTTTGGAGGCGAGACCGTCGGCAATACAATAGTGGGAAAGGAATTCTTGATATTGGTTAACTGCATTAGCCCTGTATGTTGCGTCGTCAATTAGCCGGCCGACTACCTGATGAAGCTCGGCGGAATTGGTAACCCGTATGGATGCCCCTAAGTCGCCGTATGAGAAGCAGGTCGAAGGGGAAGGTTCAATCGTAATCACGGGAAGCCTAAAAAGCATTGCTTCCAATGCCGCCGTTGAACAATGAGTAATAAAGAAATCGGCGCCGCTCAAGGAATCGTAAAGGCTGATCTGACCGAACCGCACCACTTTACAATTGGGGTAGCCCGCGGTCAATTGTTGATATTGAGAGATGATGGGAGATTCACTGGGATGCAGCGACAATATTAAAAATAAATCCGGGATAGCCGCCAAACCGCTTAGGATCATCGGAACAATGGTATTCATCTCGGTGCCGGTGGCATAAACCATGATTTTTTTGGCAGGATCTATCCCCAGCATTTGATGAAGCTTTTCTTTACCACACCATTTTCGGTTGGAAATAACATCAAAGCGCGGCGAACCGATTACCGAAACTCTTGATTCCGGGACCCCGTATTTTTGATACCACTCAAGGTTGGCTTTTCCCCAAACCATTTTTTTAGTCGCATTGATTGGAATATGGCAGAAGAGGTCTCTTTCCAATATTAAGCCATGCTGCATTGTTAATGATGGTATCCGGTTGACCCTGGCCATTAGATTTAAAGAGCTATCCATCCATACGATGGACGATATGGTTAATACGCCGCCGATATTGAGGTTTCGAAATAATTCATGTACAGCGTCGAAAACTCGAATAATTCCCGGCGTTTGTTTTTTAAACCATTCGAGCAGATCGACGCTTCCAAACAGCGGATCATCCTTTTGGGCATCAATTATGGCGGCAATTTGCTGATTGAGTGATTCAACGGCCGGAAGGTTTTCCCGGTAATAGTTTTCGATATTGTGCGCAATTAAATCGGGCCGATTTGTCTTGATTAAATCGACTTCCGCCTGATTGGGACTTAAAAGCACGAAGCGTTCTTTCGGCAAATATAAAGATGCAATATCTCCGAATCCTCCGCGCATTAGAATCAGTCCCTCAGGATGCGGGTCATAAGGATAGGGTTCATCAATCCAGTAATAGATTTCGGAATCTTTGATTTCATTTATTTCATGCCCATAGGGGAGATCTTTAGCCCGGGCAAGATTCCATCGACTCAGTATGTAGTATAAAAATTGGTTATAATAATATTTACAAATCGAGGCGCCGTGATAGTTAATATTTCCAAAACAACTGAAAAATTTGCGCAATAATACACCCTTCCAGGCGGTCTGTTCATCCATGCTTTGCCTTTCTATTGTAAGACGTGTTTAAACAATTCCATCCAGAGCTCAGCGATTATAGGGAGAGAACGTTGTTCTTCCACCCATTTGCGGGCCTGATTGGCGATTTTGTTACGCAGACTATCATTACAAATCAACGTCTTGATGGCATTAAACCATGATTGTTCATTATTTTCAGCTAAGAGGCCGGTTTCAGCGTGTTGAACATTAGTCGAATAGGGCGGAATATTGGAATAAATTCCGGTAATCCGGCAAGCGCCATACTCGCGCAACTTGTTATCAGTTTTGCAGCGATTATGAGGGAGATCCAAAATAGGGCACAATCCGATCTGCCAATTTCGCCAAGATAGATGCTGTAAGAAAGCGGCGTAGTTCGTGATAAATGGCGTAAAGCTATGTTCAAACAAGTCTTTTATATCATCCGGTAGGCAACCGATGAATTCCCAGTGAACTTGAGGAAACTCTTCGGCAATCCGCCTAATTGGTTCGGTTACGAATTCAAAGTCCGGAATATGATAATATGTACCGGCATAGCCGATAGTTAAGTAGCTATTTTTCCGGGTTTCAATATTGTCTAGTATCGACAGATCCACCGCATAAGGATGGTAAACTATGTTATGATTGTATTTTGAGATTACCCGGCTTAATTCGGGAGAACCTATTTTTACTATATTCGCCGATCTCAAAAAGTATTCTATCGTTTGAACAATATAAGGGTTGCGCATGTAGCGGCCGATGGGGAGATCTTCGGGTAATTCGAAATAGTTATCGTCCATTTCATAAATAATCGGGATTTTAGCCGCCTTCACTAAATCAATCCTTGCTCGATTACTATGATGGCAATTGCGATGAAAAACGACAATATCAACTTGGTTGAGTAAATCCGGTTGAAAATCGGCCTCCCGCACTAAATGCCAGCTTATTTTTTGTTGGTTTTTCAAGAAAGAAAATGGCCGGATAATTGAGATTTCAGTTGCGGGAACCGCTTCTTGGACGATGCATAGTATTTTTAGCATCCTATTTATTCCTTTGGGGTCCATTATTTTTTAAAATATAAATACGAAAAATTGCTGATTTAGTGCATGTACTGCATTTCCAAAATTACGGACCAGTACCCCCAGCGGTTTGTTATATAAATCAATTTTAAGTTATTTGGAATAAGTATTCGCCAATACTATTTATATTTCTGCATATCACCTTATGAGTTATTTCTCCATATACTATATCAACTAAACTTCCGTCGATCCGGCTGCGCTGGAAATGCCGAAGTAAAAGCAATGGGAATGCAGTATTTATTATTGGAAGGAGTGTTTTTGATAAAGAATGATACTTTCGATTACATAATAGATCAAGAAATAGAAGAGGAACTCCTTTCAAACCAAAGGAGATGTGAGGGATGTACCAAAATGGCGAACAGAACTTAAGTAATCCGGAAAATATCTCCAACATGTATAATGACGCCGAATTCTTAAAGTTGACCGCGTAATGGTTTACTGTAAGCTGCAAATATAAGTATTCATATAACTTCACCTGGATGGGAAGACATTTTATTCAATATCCGCAAGACATCATGGCTATGCAAGAACTTATCTGGCGAATCAAGCCGGAGCTGATCATCGAAACAGGCGTCGCTCAGGGAGGTTCGCTACTTTTCTATGCTTCCATACTGACGCTTATTGGCCAGAACGGCAAGGTTATCGGCATTGATATTTGTGACCATAGTTTTACGGAAATTCAAAACCATCCAATGTCCGCAAGAATTATTTTGCTGAAAGGATCATCGACCGATAAAAAGACTGTTAAGAAAGTTTACCAGTTGGCTAATAATAAAAAACCGATTCTAGTGGTTTTGGATTCCAATCATACTTATGAACACGTTTTAAAAGAACTGGAATTTTACTCGCCGCTGGTTACCGCTCAAAGTTACCTGATAATTTTTGATACTATTATCGAAGATTTACCGGATTATTTTTTCCCCAATCGTCCTTGGGGCAAGGGGAATAATCCCAAAACTGCAGTACTGGAATTTTTGAAAAAAAATACCCGTTTTGAAATTGATAAAGATATTGAAAGTAAATTGTTATTTACTACTGCATCCGACGGGTATTTACGGTGTGTTAATGAAAATTAGGCAGCTACAAATCATTGGTTGATTGATACCGAAATATAGTTTACATCTGTTTTTATTTCCTCTTTTTTAATACTTGCTGGAAAAGCTCAACCCAGAGTTTAGCCACTGTCGGAATTGATCGTTGTTCCTCAACCCATCTCCTGGTTTGAACGGCAATTTTATTACGTAAATCATCGTTATCAATCAGCGTTTTTATTGCATCGTACCAGGCTTGCTCGTTATTTTCAACCAAGAGGCCGGTTTCACCGCTTTGAACGTTAGTCGAATAGGGCGGAATATTGGAATAAATCCCGGCAATCCGGCAAGCGCCGTACTCACGCAATTTATTATCGGTTTTACAGCGATTGTGCGGAAGATCCATAATCGGGCATAATCCAATCTGCCAATTTCGCCAGTATAAGTTCTGCAAGAAATTGGTGTAATTTGGGATGAATGGTGTAAAAGTATGATTCGGCATTTCAGCGGCGCCTTCCGGCAAGCAGCCGATGAAATCCCAGTGAATCTGAGGAATTTCCTTCATAATCCGTTGTATGGACTGGTTTAAAAACTTAAAATCATGCTGGTGATGAATCGTACCGGCATAACCAATCGTAAAACAAGCGGCGGGACGAGGGGCTATATCGTCAAGAATGGTCAGGTCGACTGCGTAAGGCTGGTAAATAATGCTTTTATTATATTGTGAAATCAGCGGAATTAATTCCGGAGAGCCGATTTTTACTATATCCGCAGCGCGCAGGTAATTCTCTATTGTTTGAACCACTGCTGGATTGCGCATATAACGACCCACCGGTAAATTTTCGGGGAGTGCAAAAAAATTATCGTCAATTTCATAAATCAGTGGAATTTGAGCATTTTTCACCCTATCTAGGATGGCTCGGCCGTTTGGATGACAATTGCGATGAAAAACAACAATATCGGCCTGTTCAAGGATATCCGCTTGAAAAGAGACTTCTTTTACTAAAGTCCAGGATATCTCCCTATTTTTTTCCAAATAGGAAAAGGGTCTAATTATGGAAATTTCGGTGGATGGCACCGGCGTTTGCACGATACAAAGTATTTTTAGCATTTTATGCTCACCTTTTATCCGCTATCATCATCTGTAAACTAGCTTTATAAATATTGGGAGCAATTTCTGACTTTTCATTTAGTTGAACCATTTCTCCCCAATCCTGCCCTTTTATCTCGACAATATTCATAAAAACACATTCCTCACTTTTCCTAATGAAACTGAGATTTAATCCGGATTTAATTATACGGACAATTACAATCAATACCTCATCAGCATTTTTATATTATATTAATTTATCCGCGGTATTGTTATAGATGCAAATTTCATGCTTCCCCGCGATTCGGTTTCGGTTCGACATTCAAAGCTGTTCTATCAATAATTTGGTTACATGCTATTGTGAGAGTTACACCCGAGTGCCCACGGAAATATACTGTAGTAATAATCACCGCAGAGGAACCCCAACAATTATTCCTGCGAAATTGGAGGACCGATTGCTGAAAGACTATTTGGCCATAATTCCGGCTCGAAGCGGCTCTAAAAGGATTCTCCGCAAAAATACAGTTTTGTTGGCAGGGAAACCTTTGATTGCTTATACGATTGACGCCGCATTACAATCATTGAAACTAACCCGAGTGATCGTATCCACTGATGATCTGGAGATCGCGGAAATATCCCAAAAATATGGCGCTGAAATCCCCTTTTTGCGTCCGTCTGAATTTGCGCAGGACCAAAGCTCGATGTCGGCGGTGGTTTCTCATGCGTTGGAGAGTCTTGCAAAAGAAGCTGCCGATATGGATGGAGTAGTCATCCTGCAACCAACGGCCCCGTTTCGTACCGGAAAACATATTGATGAAGCGATTGATCTCTTTGAAAAATCTCTGGCCGATACCGTCACGGCAGTATGCCTAGCGGAACAACATCCTTTTTATGCCTGGACTTTGTCCAACGGAGAATTGGCACCGTTTTTTTCGCTTAAGCACCAGACCATATCTAGAAACGATCTGCCGTCCGTTTTTTATGAAAACGGTGCTATTTATGTAATCAATAAAGCAGTGTTGAATTCCGGGACGATATACGGAGAAAAGATCGTTGCTTATCCGATGAAACTCTCAGATTCCGTGGATATTGACACGCCGATGGATCTTCTGTGGGCCCAATTTATTATGAATTCCGAGCCCCGATATTTGGAGGAACCAAATGGCTAGGAAAATTCTCGGGATTACCGGCAGTAGGGCTGATTTTGGCCTAATGACTCCCGTCTTTGAAAAGATAATCCAAAATCCTGTCTTGGAGCTGGAGTTAATAATAACCGGAATGCACCTGCTGCCCGAATTTCAAGCGAGCCTAGAGCAAATCGCAAAAAGTAATTTTGACAAGACGCATCATGTCAGCATGGTTTTGGGAGAAGACACCGGCAAAGCGATGGCCCAGTCGCTGGGTTTGGCCGTATTTGGAATTGCGGAAGTTATGGCGTCGGCTAAGCCGGATATTCTGCTATTGCAGGGAGATCGTGGCGAGATGCTGGCAGGGGCAATTGCGGCCGCCCATACCAACACAGCGGTATGTCATATGTCCGGCGGTGATTACAGCGGGTCCATCGATGATTCAATCCGTAACGCCGTCAGCAAGTTCGCCCATGTTCATTTGACGACTTGTAAATCAAGTACTCAGAGACTATTGGCAATGGGTGAAAAAAACGGGCGAATATTTGAGGTTGGAGAGCCGGGATTGGATTTGATTAAACAGATGGAATATATTCCTTCCGCCGAATTGGCCGGGGAATTCCGGCTTGATTTAAGCCGTCCGTTGTTGCTGGCCACTCAACATCCGGTAACTACCGAATCGGCTCAAGCGGCCCGGCAGATAACTGAAACGCTGGAAGCACTGTCGGAGGTGGGAATTCAAACGATTTTTACTTATCCCAATACCGACGCCGGGGGACGGGAAATGGCCAAAGTACTCAGGCAATATCAAGAGCGAGATTTTTTGCGGGTTATTCCGCATCTGGGATCCACCAAATATTTGAGTCTGATGCGGATTGCTTCGGCATTGGTAGGCAATTCCAGCAGTGGAATTATTGAAGCGCCTTTTTTTAAATTACCGGTGGTCAATATCGGTACCCGGCAGTATGGCAGGATGAAGGCCTGCAATGTTATTGATACGGGCTATCACAAGGCCGAAATTTTGACGGCAATTCGCCGGTCTTTGGAAGATTCCTCTTTCAGGGATAAATTACAGCACGAATGTGTAAATCCATACGGGGACGGTACTGCGGCTTCCAAAACAATAGCGCTGTTAAACCGCTTGAAGTTAGGCCCGTCCTTGATTAATAAATGGATGGACGCAGATAATGAAAATCTAGTTGAAAAGGAATGACTATGCAATTTAAAATATTGCCTTCTTTGGGAAAAGCCAATCAAGAATGGCTGGACTTGATCAGGCGATTAAAACCTGAAGATCAGGATCTTCATTTCTTGCCCGAATATGGAAATGTTTATCAATTGACCTATGGATATCAACCGTTTCTGGCTTTTTACGGCAATGAAGATTGCTTTACGATGCAAGCTTTTGTCAAACGGCCTTTGAATGAATTGCTTTTTCTTACGGAACAAAAAGTAACGGAACCATTTTTTGATATTGCCAATCCATACGGATACGGCGGCCCGCTATGCCGCTGCCGCACTTTGCAAGAGGGGCAACAATTATTTAAGGAATTCAATGCAAATTTGACGGATTATTGCCGCCGGGATCAAATTGCCAGTGAATTTACAAGTTTTCATCCCTTGCTGGATAATCAGCGCTATGCCGCCGGAACCGGCCTGGTTGAAATAAATCCTCAAAAGGAAATCGTCTATTGGGATCTGACTTTAAGCGAAACGGAATTGTGGCAAAAAATGAGCCGCGGTCATAAGAGCGGAATCAACAAGGCCAAAAGAAATGCCGTTCGGGTTGAAAAAGTGATCATTAACCCCGTCAATTTGAAAGTTTTCAAGAATTTATATCATCAAACGATGATTAGGCATAGGGCAGCATCCAGATGGTTTTTTCCCGACGATTATTTTGAAAATCTATTTTTCCAGTTAGGGCCGACAAGAGTTTCCTTGTTTCTTGCCTGGTTGGATACCACACCGCTGGCCAGTTATTTTTTAATTCATGATTTTCAAACAGTATATTACCATTTTGGCGGCTCGGACCGGCAGTATTATACCCTGCGGCCAAGTAATTTATTGATGTGGGAAGCGGCTTTATGGGCTAAAAAAAGTGGCTTTTTACGATTTCATCTGGGAGGCGGAGTCAGCTCATCCGCCGTTGACAGTTTATTTCAATATAAGAGCGGTTTTACGGACCGCCGTGCCACACTTTACAGTTACCAACGAATTCACAACCGGGAAATATATGATTATTTATGTTCTTTAAAGCGAAGCCACGAGCGGATGAAGGGCGAAAACAGCACTTCCGATTATTTTCCGCTCTATCGAAGAAAATGATTATTAAATAGGAGTTAAAAGATGAATCTGGGATACCGAAATTTCGAGTTTAACCGGGCCGATCAGACGCTAGTCATTGCAGAAATCGGAGTCAACCATAATGGCGATCTCGAAACCGCCCGAAAATTAGTGGATGCCGCAGCACGGGCCGGTGTCGATGCCGTTAAGTTTCAAGCATTCCGGGCAGAGAAAGAAATTAGCCGGCATGCCGTTAAAGCGCCTTACCAAGAAAAATCGGTCGCATTAGGGGCTAACCAATTGGAAATGTGTAAGGCCCTTGAGTTGAGCGGTCCGGCTTTACTCGAAATGAAGAATTACTGCGCTTCGATTAAAATGTCTTTTCTTTGCACCGCATTCGACTTTGACAGTGTGGATCTATTGACGGATGAATTGAAAGTGGAGACTATCAAAATTCCTTCCGGAGAAATTACTAATTTTCCCTTATTGACATATATCGCTAATAAAAAGAAAGCCGTTATTTTATCCACCGGAGCCAGCAACTTAGCGGAAGTAGGAATGGCTGTCGAAACGTTGCAAAAAGCCGGATGTCCCGAATTAATTATTTTTCATTGTGTATCCAGTTATCCGGCACTTTTTGATTGTCTCAACTTGCGGGCGATGAAAGCTTTGCAGAAAGGATTTGGCCTTCCAGTAGGCTTCTCCGACCATAGCACCGGGATCTATGCGGCAATTACCGCTGCCGCCCTGGGAGCAGTGGCGGTTGAGAAACATTTTACTTTGGATCGCAAGATGGTGGGGCCGGATCATCAGGCCTCGATTGAGCCGGATGAAATGGCGGAGTTGGTCAAAGGGATTCAGATTGCCAATTCGGCATTGGGTAGTCCCTTGAAGAAACCGTCCCCGTGTGAAATTGCCAATTTACCATTTATTCGAAAGAGTCTGGTTGCCGCAGTTGACTTGCAGCAGGGGAGCGTACTATCGCGGGAGATGATTGAGATTAAACGCCCCTTGGGCGGTATTGAACCGGGAGATCTACCAAAAATCATCGGCCGTACTTTAAAGAATGCCGTTAGAGAGGACGCCCCGATCACTTGGGAGGATCTTGCATGAATAATCATCAGCCGACTGTAAAGATGTATGATGCCTTGGCCCCATACTACCGTGAATATGCTCGAAAAAAAGCTGCTTATTTAAATTCGGTGGACCGGTTTGTCCTGGACCATATCCCCGATGACGCCGAAAGTTTATTAGATATTGGAGCCGGTGATGGAATCCGCGGAATGGCTCTGGCGGCGCATAAAAATATCAATTATACCGTATTAAGTGATATTAGCCCGGAAATGATTGCCCGCTGTCGTGAATTGCGACCGTCGGACGTCTGGCAAGCAGCGATGGAGAATTTACCCTATACCGATAGACGTTTCGACGTCATTATTTGCTTGTGGAATGTTTTGGGCCATTTGGATGATCGTTCCAATCGGGTAGCGGCTTTGAAGGAAATGCGAAGACTGTTGTCCAAGCAAGGCAGTATTTTTTTGGATGTTAACAACCGCCATAATGCAAGCGCTTATGGTTGGTTGAGAGTATTCGGCCGAATTTTTCTGGATGCCCTGTATCCGGATGATAAACGGGGAGACAGCAGTTTTGATTGGGAAATCGGGAATGAATCAATCCCCGGGATGGGGCATCTTTTTACACCCGCCGAAATCGAAGCGATTATTAAGGCTAGCGGTCTATCGATTCAATCGAAAGTAGCGGTAGACTATCATAATGGTTCACAATCCGCTCTATTATTGAAAGGACAGTTATTATATCAATTAAAAACGCGAAGGGAGCAACAAAATGAGCTGGGACCCTGTTTGGGAAAGTATCTTTCGTGAAAGAGAACATTGGGGGATGTACCCTCCTTTGGAGTTGGTCCGATTCATCGCCGGAAATTATTATTCGGTTGCTGATCGGAGTAAGATAAAAATTTTAGAATTGGGCTGCGGTCCGGGAGGGGGTCCAAGTTGGTATATAGCGCGGGAAGGATTTTCTTATACCGGAATCGATGGTTCACCAACCGCTATTGAAAAAGCGAAACAAAGATTTGCGCAGGAAGATCTGCAAGGTGATTTTATCTTAGGCTATTTTCACCAGCTACCGTGGGATGCAGAAACCTTTGATTGCGTTATTGATGTGGCCAGCCTGCAACAAAATTCGGAAGCCGATGCCGCGCAAGTCTTAAAAGAGGTATACCGGGTAATCAAAACCGGGGGAAAACATTTTTCATTGCTTTCAAAAAGCGGTTGTTGGGGTGACGATGGAATTAGGATTGATCAGACCACTGTCAAAAATGTAACCGAAGGACCGTATGCCGACATGGGGGTAACCCGCTTTGCCACCAAAGAAAGTCTGGAAAAGCAGTATGCCGATTTTAAGAACGTACAATTTGAGTATTCGATACGCTCGATGAACAATGGTGGGCATGAAATATTGGACTGGATCGTTACTTGTCAGAAATGAGTCTTGAGGTTAAAACATGAGCAAAGATGAACTTAAAAAATTTATTGTCAAAGCCGATCAATCGATTCGGCAGGCCATGGAAACCATCACCAATAATTGGCATGAGGTAGCACTGGTTGAAAACGAAAACGGCCAGATTATCGGTGTTGTAACCGATGGAGATATCCGCCGCGGCCTATTGCGCGGTTTGTCTTTGGATTCACTGGTGGTTGAAATAATTAAAAAAGATTATATCGCCGTTGGGCCCAAAGAAGGCCGGGCTATAGTTTTAGATATGATGAAAGCACTTAGTATCCGTCATATCCCGATCATCGATCCGCAAAAAAGACTGTTAGGGATTCACTTTTTGCAGGACCTGATTGGAACGGCCGTTAAGCCCAATATTGCCGTGATAATGGCCGGTGGTAAAGGGACCCGTTTGTTGCCGCTCACTCAAAATTGCCCTAAACCAATGATTAAAGTAGCTGGACGGCCTATCCTAGAGCGTTTGATACTGCATTTGGTCGGATTCGGAATCACCAAGATATATATAGCCATTCATTACCATGGTGAAATGATTGAAAGTTATTTTGGCGACGGTTCTGCATTTGGTTGTACAATTGAATATTTACGGGAAAAAGAAATGTTGGGCACGGGCGGAGCTTTATCTTTGCTATCGGAACAACTGCAGCACCCTTTTATTGTGATGAATGGTGATTTGGTCACCCAAGTGAATATCGCCGATTTATTGGAATTTCACAACCAAATGAAGGTCGCAGCCACAATTACCGGGCGAACATACCAATTGGAAATTCCTTATGGCATAATCGAAACCGTTGCCCAAAAATTGGTAGATTTACAAGAGAAGCCCTTGGTTCATTATTTAATTAACGCCGGCATTTATGTGTTTAATCCGGAAATCCTTTCATTGATTCCTCATGATCAGTATTTCACAATAATTCGTCTTTTTGAAATCATGTTGGAGAAAAAGATTTCCGTTGGAGTGTATGCCATAAATGAAGAATGGATCGACATCGGAATGCATCATGAATTACAGCGAGCCAACGGCATATGGCGATAAATCTGTTATTTATTACGGCGTAATCCATTTTTTTTGTAAATATTCGGACATGCTTGCCAATGCAGAGAATCCCAGAATGTATTGGATGGATACGTTAATCTATTTGAGCTTTTTATCAAAATTATGCCACATTTGTGTCTTTGGAACAATCGCAAAGTTGCGGTTGGGATAATAGAATACATTAAAAAAATGGCCATATTTTCGAGTTGATTCATGCGATTCTTGAAAGGCGAGAACTGAAATGAACCAAACTTATGAATACCCTCCAATTGAACAGATAGTTACCGGCGATGGAACCAAACAACACGTTTTAGTCGTAGCGTCGGAAACATCCCCCGCCACTCGACTGATTTATGAAATACCCTTCCGGGTATTATCCGTATTATCCGTATCCTCCGGAATGGAGTTTTGTTGGCGTTCGATTCCGGAATATCGTCTGAAGCTGGAGGACTTGCAAGACATCAATATACTTATACTTTACCGTTGTATTCAGGACTCGACTCTTTCATTGGCCCGTTTCGCCCGTTTAATTCACATTAAAGTCATCTATGAGCTTGATGATGACTTGCTGGAACCTCCTGAAAATGAGAGTTGGGGGCAAAGATATCGAACCAGTCATTTATCACAAATTATTCAAATGTTTTTAGCAGAAGTAGATCTGGTAAAAGCAGGGTCTCCTGAATTGGCGGGACGGTTAAAGAAAAAAGGTTATCAGGCGGTTTATCAGCCCTATACGGCCAATATTTGCGATTTACCAATAGTTGATACAACCAAACTTCCCTATCGGGTCGGTTATTTTGGTTCGCCCCATCACCAGAACGATATTGAGCTAATTTTTTCCGACTTAATGGCATTAAAAGAGTTGTTCCAAGAAAAAATTGAATTTGAATTTATCGGGTGTTATCCCCGTGATTGGCAACAACTGGAGGCGGGTATTTTCCCCTACCAACCGGATTATGAACTATTTCTTAAATTTTTGGCCGGACGTTGTTGGAGCTTGGGATTGGCGCCGCTGCGCCGTACTTCATTCAATGAGGCCAAGAGCAACAGCAAATTTCGGGATTACACCGCTGCCGGTGTTTTGGGAATATATGCCGATTTGCCGCCATACCGTGATTCGATTCGGGATGGCCAAAACGGCTGGCTTGTCAAAGATTCTTCTGAATCTTGGTATGAAATAATTGAAAAGGCGCTTTTATGTGTTGAACGTTCTGCGATGCTGCAACGAGCAAGAGAATTGCTTCAAGCGGCATACAGCCCTGAAACAGTTGCCCTGAACTGGGTTACTCTGTTTAGGGATATTTAATAAGTAGAGGGGTGAAAAAATTGTCTTGTAATTGTTCTCAAATAGATTCCAGTAGTACTTGCGGGAATAGCACATCCACTATCACCATTCCCGCTAATGCAATAGCGGCGCCGATTACTTGCAGCCTTCCTTGTGTCAGGGAATTCAGTACATCGGTCGCCCGCTTTCAAAATCAGATTACCAGGCAGGTGCTCAATGCCTTATCAACGCGTTGTCAGGCTTCAGTACCACCGCCTTTGCCTCCTGGAACATTGGTTGTCTTAAGCAATACGACTACTTTCAATCAAAGTCTGCTTGCAACCGTTACTCTTGATATTGAGGCGACATCGATCATTTCCGTTAATGTGGCCTTACAAAATGTTCAATTCCAGATTGTCGGTTTTGCCTCGATTATTGTACAAGTGAGCGGTGATGCGGTAATCACTGTAACCTATCTTGGGGTTGATAATTTGATCCATACCCAGACGGCTACCATACCTTTTGTCTTTACCGAAATTATTCCCGGGACTTTTCCGGCGAATTCGGTTGTACAAGGAAATTTATCAGTCAATAATCAAACAGTGGTTAATGATATCGATCCCAGTACCTTAGCTATTACTGCAGTTACTGTCACACTATTCTTTGCCACCAATATCATTGTTTTAGCTCCAGTAGCCTAATCTTTACCCTGCAATCAAGAGTCGGCAATTAGGTAAGACCGTTAACTAAAATCATCGGCTGTCTCAATTTACTTTTGAGGCAGCCGCTTTTTCATTACCGCAAATATTCTTCTTCCATTGGTTTGGCGTAGGTGAGAAGCTGATATTTTTCCAAAAGTTGCCTCGTCTCTTCGGGCGTCATTAAACTATCCCCGGAGCTATAAGCATGACGTAGTGGATTGAGCAAGCCGGTAGATTTGGCGATTTCCGGCAACATCGGTTGAATTGAATAATAATCGCCCCGTTCATAAGTACGCCATGCTTCTTCTTCAGATACCAAAACCTCATGGATTTTTTCACCGGGACGAATACCGGTAATTTGAATTTCGAGATTGCGATCCGCGATCAAGGATTTGGCCACGTCGATGATTCGCGCCGCCGGAATTTTCGGAACATAGATTTCACCGGATTTGGCCTCTTCGATTGCTGCTAAAATTGTATCTACCGCCCGTTCAAGCGGCAAAAGGAAGCGGGTCATCTCCGGTGTTGTAATGGTCAGCGGACCTCCATTTTTAATCTGTTCATGAAATAAAGGGATTACTGAACCCCTGGAGGCTAGGACATTTCCATATCGGACACAAATAAAACGGGTTTTAGGAGCATAAATATTAGCAACAATTAAGATCCTTTCTTGAATCGCTTTGCTCATTCCCATGGTATTAACAGGTTTGCAGGCTTTATCGGTGGAGATCCCCACTACGGTTTCAACCGGTAAATTATTTTCTTGGATTGCACGCACGATGTTTTCCACTCCGATAATATTAGTTTGAACTGCTTCGAAGGGAAAATATTCGCAAGAAGGAACTTGTTTTAACGCAGCGGCATTCACAACCAAGTCTGCTTCTTTTAAAACTGAACATACCGAAGGATAATTTCGGAGATCGCCAATTCGAAACTGAATCATTCGTTCAAAATTATGATAAATTGCTTCATCGGCGACTTTAAACTTTTGTTGATATTCAACCCTCATCTGATGCTGTTTGGCTTCATCACGTGAGAAAATAATGATTTTTCGCGGTAAATCATGTTCATTTCGAAGTAAACGCCGGGTTAATACCTTACCTAAAGAACCGGTCCCACCAGTTATGACAATAACCTTATCTTTAAGTTGCGACATTTTTTGACCTCCTAGTCATTCTTAAGATACGGGGCTGTCAAATAATCCCGATACATTTCCTGAACTAGTTCCGGCCAGCTAGGAGGAGAATATCCGGAAATCTCCCTAAAACGGCTCGATATTAATGAACGGTCGATATGCAGCTGATTATCCGGTTCGATCTCAATCTCCCTTTGATAGACTTGGGCGATTAATTTGAGTAATTCATATTTAGAAATCGGATCCGCCGACACTTGATACAAACCGTGAAGCGCAGGGTTAATGATTATAAAGTCTTTCAGTATTGTGGCCAATTCAATAGTTGGGAATCCGCTAAAAATAACATTGGTATAGCCTTTCACCTGCTTTTTCTGGGAAAGAAACCAGTCAACCAGGCCATGGGTTTCATTTAATTCGTGACCAATCATTGAAGTTCGGACAGTGATACAATGCGGATAACATACTTCACCCAATAATTTCGTCCGTCCGTACAGATCGTTCGGATCAGGCAATTCATCTTCACCATAATTTCCTTTTGTTCCACTAAAAACGCAATCGCTACTGATTTGGATCAGTTTGGCGCCGATGCCCCTACAAATCATAGCCAGGCGATGCGGAAATAAAGCATTGACGGCAATGGTCTTGAGCGCATCTTGAGCTGATGGCAGTTGCTTGACAATGCCGATACAATTAATGACTATTTGTGGTTTGATTTCTATTAAAGAAAGCATAACGGATTCAAAATCTTCCGCGGATACCGGATGAATTATCCTTTTGAGCCAATCCTTCGGAAATCGGCGTTCCAGAATGCGGGAACCTCGTGAAGTGCCCCAAACTTCAAATTCGGGATCATCTATCCAGGTGCCGAATAGGGTATGACCTAACATACCGGTGACGCCAAGAATTAAAATTTTTATGGGAGACATGAAACTAACCTTTCGCGAGCAGTCTAAAAACACTGGATGCGGCTTCTACTCAACTCAGAAATATACTATGTTCGGCATTGGAAAACTGCGTTATGCCTTTTTTCATCTTCCTTGCAAAAAAATAAAGAGACTTTCAACAAAATGGCGAAAGGTCTCTTTATAATGAATGGTTAAGATTAAACAAAGGCTATTGGAGATACCTAAGCTCAAAATGGAATGCAAACAAATTGTCCGACCGGCAATGCTAAACCAAAATTAACATAAGGATTGGCGGCGATGACCGCATCCACCGAAATGCCGAAACGGGCAGCGATATTATAAAGATTATCCCCGGGTTCCACGGTATATGGCCTGGCGCCTGCGGGGCAAACACCCCCATAAGGATAATAAGGTCTATACGGTCTATAATATGGCGCATATGGTCTGTAGCGGTACGGCCGTCTGTTATAGGGCCTTCGCCGGTCCGGCCGACGCTGTGACGCAGAAAATTCCGCATCGGCTAATGTAATGACCTGCCCTACTTGTAAATTATCGGGCTCAATACCCGGATTGGCTTCGATAATTTCTGCGACAGAAATATCAAAATCGTTGGCTATTTCCCACAATGTATCACCGGATTGGATCGTATATTGATTTCCTCCGGGGCCGGGATTCATCGACATCTTTTTTCACCTCGTCTATTTTTTTAAGGGTTTTCGATACTATATCCTATGAATCAGTGCCAAAATCCGTTTTATGCCAATTGCATAAGATGAGCTTTACGTTGGGTTTAACTCTACAAATTCTCCCAACTATATAAGTTGAAATAAATATGGTAACCACGAAACACACGAAAAAGCACGAAAAAATAATTTGTGTTTAAATTTTCTTTCGTGTATTTCGTGATTTTCGTGGTTGATTTTGATGGTTGATAATTTACAGTACTTTTTTAATCTATATATTAACCTTATTTATTCAGCCAAAAGGTAGGCAAATCAGTTCACCGATGGCCAGCGGTGCTCCAAAATCTATATTTGGGTTAAACGCTGCAATATCTCCGGCGGAAATACCGAAACGATTTGCAATGCCATAAAGTGTATCTCCCGGCTGTACGATATAGGGTTGGGCGCCTGCCGGACAAGTATCATAAGGCTGCTCATAAGGGGGATAATATGGTTGATACGGATAATAGGGCCTATATCGATACGGAAGATAAGGTCGGTATCCTGGTCTACGACCCGATGGAAATCTCGGTCCCCGTTCGGGTCTTCGTTCCGGTCTCCGCTCCGGTCCTCTCGGTCCGGTTTCGGGACGTCCTTCCGGCCTCTCGGGTCGACGCTGTGGTCCGGTCTGACTAGCGCCGACAGGGAGGTCGTTGTGGATGGAAATATCTTGAGGATCATTATTTAAAGACATTACACTCACCTCATCTGCTTTTTTCGTAATGAGTTATAAGTAAGATACTTACTCAATCTTATCAGTTATCAAGGTATACATATAAATTGTCCTACTTGTAAAGGAAATCCAAAGTTGATATAGGGGTTGACTGCGATAATTGCTCTAACCGAGACGCCGAATCGCAACGCGATTCGATAAAGGGTGTCACCGGGTCGAACAACATAAGGCCTGCGGCAACCAAAGGGCCGTCTAAAAGGTGGTCTACGCTCAGGCCTGCGACGTTCGGGTCCTCGAGGACGTTGCGATACATCAACTTGCGAATCATCGGGTAAATATATCATTTGCCCCACATATAAATTATCGGGATCTAGATTGACATTGGCTGCTAAAATATCATCAACTGTTATATCGAAGTCTTCCGCCAAATCCCAAAGCGTGTCTTCGGGTTGGATGGTATATTCGAAAAATTCAGCTCCTTCATTTATGGACATGTTTTTCACCTCGAATTGAATTTTTGCTTATAACGGCTTTGGTAATACATCCTATGAACTAATGCAAAAATCCGTTTTACGACAAAAGCACAAAATACAGGACAGAGTCGTCATAGTGATAGTGATAGTGATAGTGAAAATGAAAAAGCCTTCATAATCTGGAATATTTATTAACTGATGTTAAGAACTACAGCTAGTATGAGCTAAATTTAATCGTTATAATTTGATATATTCTTTCTGATGAGTATATTCCTTTGAAAATTTTCCTCATCATCACTTTAAATGGAGGATAATCAATGCCGTTATTTAATAAAAGATTGCTCAAAAGTTTATGGATTCTTATTTGGGTAGGGGTGCTATTTTTAATACCCCAGGTTTCTGCAGCCAGTTCTGCTATTTCAAAGCCCCAAGCGGAGTCACACATTGTAGTGAAAGACAGCAAATCGGGGTCCGTTATTTTTCAAAACCAAGGAGCTTATTTTTATGGTAAGTCTTACCATGACCGGCAAATTATCAATAAAGGTCAAATTGTGCCCAGAGAACTTATTGTAAAATTTAAAAACTCTGCGGATCATGCTTTTCCCAGTTTTAAAATTGATGCGATCCATAAAATCATTACTAAATATACTCTCCGAACCAGAGAACTTAATCGTAAGTTAGGATTGACTTTAGTTCAATTACCTGCCGATAGCACTTATTTTAAAGCATTACACGAGTTATCCGGTAATCCCGATGTGGACTACGTCCAGCCTAATTATGCGATCAAGGCTAAATTTATTCCGAACGATCCCTATTACGCTTTTCAATGGGGAGTACAAATGGTCGCCGCCGACCAAACATGGAATACGGTCGATTTCATCCAACGCGCTAGTGTGACAGTTGCTGTTTTGGATACCGGGGTCAATGCCAATCATATCGATCTAAAAGATAGTATCGTTCCGGGAGGGGATTTTGCCGATAACAAGCATAGCACCAATGATAGCCTGGGTCACGGGACACATGTTGCAGGTATCATTGCAGGACAAGCTAATAACGGCATTGGGATCACCGGTATCGCCAGCGGTTGTAAAATAATGCCGATTAAGGTATTGGATGATGATGGAAGCGGTAGTGACGCCAATATCATTGAAGGTATAAAATATGCTACTGATCACGGCGCTGAGGTCATCAATATGAGTTTGGGCGGGCCGGGTGAAAATGATGCGCTTCAAGAGGCGATAAACTATGCAATCAAACGCGGAGTCAGTGTTGTAGTAGCGGCTGGTAACGAAAATGGCTCCATTGATACACCGGGAAATTGTAAAGGTGTGATCACCGTTGGGGCGATTGACCGTGACGGAAAACGGGCGGTATATTCTAATTTTGGATCGAAACTGGATGTAGTGGCGCCCGGTACGGATATCTTGAGCACCTTTATTGGTGGGGCCGGCGCCTCGGCTTACACTTATTACAGCGGAACATCAATGGCAACGCCGTTTGTATCCGGAGTGGCGGCTCTAATCAAAGCTGTAAATCACAATTTTTCACCGGCAGCGGTAACCGATATTTTGCATCGCTCTTCGATTGATTTAGGTGCACCCGGCTTTGACAAATATTATGGATTTGGTTTAGCAAATGCGGATAAAGCAGTTTTATTGGCATCAAGAGAGAGCACAAACTTTACTGGCTAAATATCCCGTCAAATATAGGGCCGGAGGTCCTTTCATCTTGTAGCCGGATGGCTTCAGCCTCCGGTTGACCCAAAATTTGACCTTAACAAAGTAGAATTAATATCGATAATGCCATTCCAAAATTACTATCAAAAGACTATAGTTCGTTTTGGGCTATAGTCTTTTGATATTAGCGAATAGAAATTAATACTTTATTCATTTCCCGCCGGCAAGCAAATTGATTGTCCATTTTGAAGCGGTACACTAAAGTTGACTCTTGGGTTGAGTGCAGTAATCTCATTTGCCGTAATTCCCAGACGGCTGGCGATATTTTCCAGAGTATCGCCGGACTGAACTGTATATGGAAGCGCTCCTTGAGGACAAGTTTCCGGTTGTGGAGCGGTTGGAATCGGTTGAGAAGGATATGGTTGTTGATATGGATATGGTTGCCCGTACTGACCGGGTCCATATGGGCTCCCATAAGGGCTTCCGTATGGTGATCCATAGGGGTATGGTTGGCTATAAGGACATTGTTGCCCATAGGGCGGTAAATAATAAGGCGGTCTGTATCCCGGTCTACCTCTACGATCAGGTGACCTTCTAAATTGATTGATCGACATGGAATCGACACCTCCTATCGATTGATGCTATTTATAAGATATATTATGAGGCTATGCCAAAATCCGTTTTAGGATTAAAGAACAGATTTATGGTGATTTATCAGAACCCTTCAATGGGTTTAGCGATATAATATATTGTCCTAATTGACAAAATTGAGGTGAATATCATGGCGAATCCCTATTTATATGGGTATAAGCTTCCTATTAACAAATATTCAGCCAATCCATTTTTAGCCCAAAAATTTCCCCAGCTATCATCGTTTGCCCAGCAGCCGTACATAACAGATCCTAATCAAGAAATCCCTTCTTCGGGAAATATTTTTTATCATGGACCGACTAATAAACTGGCGGCTTTAACTTTTGATGATGTTCCGGACTCACTTTTCGCTCCGATATTATTAGAAATCCTTGCCCGGTATGATGTTAAAGCGACCTTTTTTGCTTTAGGAAAATGTGCTCATCAAAATTCAAGTATGGTAGGGCAGATTGTCCAAAAGGGTCACATTATCGGTAATCATACGTATGATCACCTAGATATCACTAAAATATCGGCTGAACAAGTCAGAGAACAAATTCTAAGAACGGAAGAGGAGATTTATCAAATCGCAGGAGTTCGAACGGCACTTTTTCGTCCTCCGTTTGGTTTCTTTAATGACACCACGATGCAGGAAATTATTGCCATGGGTTATAAAATTATCATGTGGAATATCGACAGCTACGACTGGATGGGATTAACCGGCCCCGCAATTACTTCACGGGTCATAGTGAATATTAAGCCGGGAGCGATTGTGCTGATGCACAATGCTTGTGATGGCAGTATTGAAGCCGGAACCGGCACCGTACAATCTTTACCCTTTATCATTGAAACTCTGAAATCGGCAGGTTATGTTTTTGCGTCGATTCCTACAATGCTTGGCATTCCGGCCTATAAATAATTAGGGCTTTCTGCCCAGATGAATTACGGCAATTCCCCAGGTCAAATCGTGGCATTGAATATCCTTAAAATTTAATTCTTGATAGATTTTACTTATCTGATCTTTATGAATAAATGAGGCTATTGAATCATGCAGATAGCGATATGCGGCGTGATTGTGCGCTAATAAGCGGCCTAACAGTGGAACCCAATGATTTAAATAACATTCATAAACATCTTTAAAAACCGGCAAATAAGGTTTAACCATTTCCAGCGAAAGTACTCGGCCACCCGGTTTTACGACTCGTTTAACCTCTAAAAGCAGTCGTTTGGGATCGGAGATATTCCGTAAGCCGTAACCGATTGTCGCACAATCAAAGGTATTGTCAGGGAAGGGTATTATATTTGCATCCGCTTCAATAAATTGAACCAAAGCTTTGCATGGGGAATGTTCAAACCGAGATCTGGCTACTTCCAACATTTTAATGGAAAAGTCCAGTCCAACTACGATACCGCCGGTTCCGGCCTTACGAGCCAAATCCCTAGTAATCATGCCGGTCCCGCAACAAACATCAATGATTTTGCCCCCTCTTGGCACGGCTACCATTTTAATGGCGGTTTTGCGCCAAAAATGGTGAATACCAAAACTGATCAAGGTATTCGTCAAATCATATCTCGGGGCTATACTGTTAAAAATTTTCCGAACTTGTTCCTCTTTTTTTAAATAAATCGCTTGGATATTTGCTCAACCTTTCTTTGGTTACTTATTATCTATTTTACGCTATTCTACAAATATCATGTTAGCTGGTTAAATAAATATTATAGATAAACAACGTTGTTGGCAGGAAAACATAACTCATTACCGAAAATTAATCCGTTACCAAATCAAGTAGCTAAAAAGTTGAGAAATGTGCAACAATATATATTTATCTAGGAGGGATTGGATTGGAAAATTTGCTCATCAAGAAGCTCTTTCGTGAAACGCCATCCTACATCAACCAGTCTATAAAAATTTCCGGATGGGTAAGGACAATCAGGGACTCAAAGACTTTTGGCTTCATTGAATTAAACGATGGCTCATTCTTTAAAAATTTACAAGTGGTCTTTGATGATTCGTTGCAGAATTTCGACATTATCGTTAAACTCTCGGTTGGTTCAGCCATTGAAGTCGAGGGAATCTTGGTGGAAAGTCCGGGAGCGAAACAACCCTTTGAGCTAAAAGCAGTAGGGATAGCGATAGCAGGCACCTCTACTCCCGATTATCCACTCCAGAAAAAGAAACATTCTTTTGAATTTTTACGGACAATCGCTCATTTGCGACCACGCACCAATACGTTTGCCGCAGTATTCAGGGTTCGTTCACTAGCCGCATTTGCCATTCATAAATTTTTCCAGGAAAGAAATTTTGTTTACGTTCATACCCCGTTAATTACCGGCAGCGATTGTGAAGGAGCCGGTGAAATGTTTCAAGTGACCACCCTTAACCTTAACGATTTACCCAAAAACGAGCAAGGCCAGATCGATTATAAACAAGATTTTTTTGGTAAACAAACCAATTTAACAGTCAGCGGACAACTCACAGGTGAAACATACTGTATGGCATTTCGCAATATATATACATTCGGGCCGACCTTTCGATCGGAGAAGTCCAATACTCCCAGACATGCAGCCGAGTTTTGGATGATTGAGCCGGAGATTGCCTTCGCTGAGCTACTTGACAATATGGAGCTTGCTGAAGAAATGGTCAAGTATTTAATCCGTTATATCATGGAGAACGCTCCCGAAGAAATGGAGTTCTTTAATAGTTTTATCGACCCGGGTTTGTTTGAACGACTAAATAATGTAGTTAATTCTGAATTTGGAAAACTTACCTACACCGAGGCTATTGAACTGTTGCTCAAGGAGAAGGCTAGCTTCGAATATCCGGTGGAGTGGGGCAGTGATTTACAGACGGAACATGAACGATACCTGACGGAAAAGATCTTTAAAAAGCCGGTTTTTGTGATTGATTATCCCAAAGAGATCAAGGCATTTTATATGCGTTTGAATGACGATCAAAAAACAGTGGCGGCAATGGATTTACTGGTACCGGGAGTAGGAGAGATCATTGGCGGTAGTCAGCGGGAAGAGCGGATGGAAGTTCTGGATAAACGGATGAATGAATTGGGCTTGTCCAAAACAGATTATTGGTGGTATCTGGATACCCGGAGATTTGGCGGCACAAAACACGCCGGTTACGGCCTGGGATTTGAACGAATAATCATGTATTTAACAGGCATGACCAACATCCGAGATGTGATTCCTTTCCCGCGAACAACTGGATCGGCGGAGTTTTAGCTATAATTCACAAATTCACAATGGACAATCAGGCATACCGTCTACACAAAATCAGTAATTAGCTAAAAATGAGTGTGAGTGATTCGTTGATAAAGTTGCGAAAATACCACTTGGTTGAGGGCTGGAGCGTTTGGGCGGGTACCTTTTTAACCGCCTTAATGGGCATCATTAATATTTTTTCGGCGATCGTTCCAGCTTTAACTTATCGGTTACAATTAATCGATGACTTTTTACCGTTAGTTGTCCGCCGCGGTGGCCGTTTATCGGCAGCCTTAGCAGGATTTGCCTTATTGTTACTGGCCGGTAAATTGAAACAACGCAAAAAAGTAGCCTGGTTTTTGACGATTGTGGTCTTAATCATTTCTGCCGTCAGTCATCTCATTAAAGGATTTGATTATGAAGAAGCTATCCTGGCCTGCTTTTTGGCATTATGGTTATTAACGACTTATTCCCATTTTCATGCCCAATCCGATCCGCCTTCTATAAAACAAGGGTTTAGAGTCTTTGGCTTTGCTTTATTATTTACTCTTGCCTATGGTGTCACTGGATTTTATTTGCTAGATCGTCATTTTAGTATCAATTTTGGATTTTGGCAAGCAGTACAACAAACCATTACGATGTTTGTCGAGTTTTATGATCCGGGTTTGCAGCCGGTTACCAATTACGGACGCTTTTTTACCGATTCGATCTATATTGTCGGTGCCATAACGATGGGTTATGCCTTGATTATGGTGGTACGTCCGGTCTTTATTGATCATCAGGCGGATAGTGCGGAAAGAAGCCGGGCTCAAAATATCATCGACAAATATGGAAAAACGACACTCGCCCGTTATGCGTTGTTTAATGACAAACTATATTTTTTTAGCAGCGGTGGGACCGTTGTCTCTTTTGTAGTAAAAGGGAGAGTGGCCTTGGTTCTGGGTGATCCAATCGGTCCTTCCGCAGATTGCTTACATTCCATTCAAGAATTTATTGGATATTGCAACCATAATGATTGGTTGGTAGTTTTCTATCAAACATTGCCCGATCATTTAAAACTTTACCGTTCGGTGGGTCTGCATGCGCTTTCGATTGGTCATGAAGCGATTGTAAATCTGGATACTTTTACATTAGAAGGTAAGGTTGGGAAAGATCTTCGCACGCCGCTCAATCGTTTAACCAAATCGGGTTTTTCTTCACAGTTATACGAACCGCCTGTTGATGATGCATTGCTTGATCAGCTGCAAATCATCAGTGACGACTGGTTAACTTCAATGCGTAGCACTGAAAAACGATTCTCATTAGGTTGGTTTGACTACGAATATCTTCGTAACAGTAAAATAATGACAGTCCAAGCCGCCAATGGCAGTATTACTGCATTTGCCAATATCGTACCCGGATATCAACATAATGAGGTTGGTGTAGACCTGATGCGACGCCTAAAATATGCAGAACCGGGAACGATGGAATATCTGTTTATATCATTATTTCGATGGGCTAAGGAGAATGGCTACGATTCTTTTAATCTGGGGCTTTCGGCCCTAGCCGGAGTCGGAAAAGGGGCGAAAGATCCGCTAGTAGAGAAAGCTTTGTTTTATATCTATGAACATTTAAATCAATTTTATAATTTTAAAGGATTACATAATTT
>WSSedL1CaDRAFT_10000404_pt1 | contig 30469 bp, 25 predicted proteins | sample WetSurSL1Cattail_FD_9464 | JGI IMG/M metagenome (IMG submission 9464)
AGCAATCCGGGCTCATGTCTCAAGTAGCTCAAAAAGGGCAATATATTAAAGATACTTGGGGAAAATGGCAAAAGACGATTTCCGTTATTCAGGGCTATCGCGGTTTGGGGATGATGTTGGCGCTGGAATTAAAAGTACCCAGTAAACAGGTGATGCTGGCCTGTTTGGAAGCCGGTCTGATTGTCAATGCAGTCAGTGAAAATGCGATTCGGATTCTACCGGCCCTGAATATTCCGGATAACGATTTGGATGAAGGCTTGGGGATTATGAAGANAGTATTGCAACAGTTTTAAAAAATAGCGTATTAAGTTAGGCAATTCTTCTCTGTGCCTCCCCCGTATCTCTGTGGCAAAAAAATTATTGGCCACAGAGGCACAGAGGCACAGAGGCACAGAGAAAAGACATTTGAGGAGGACATAAGATGAATCAAAAAGCAAAGAAAGTAGTATTGGCATACTCCGGAGGACTGGATACTTCAATTATCATCCCCTGGTTAAAGGAGAATTATGGTTGTGAGGTTATCGCTAGATTTATATTGAGGACTTAAAAACCGAATTGGTCAACGACTTCATTTTTCCGATGATAAAGTCGGGGGCTATTTATGAAAACAAGTATTTAATGGGAACTTCGGTGGCCCGCCCGATTATCGCCAAAAGGCAAGTGGAGATTGCAATTAAGGAAGGCGCTGACGCGGTAGCCCATGGCGCAACCGGTAAAGGCAATGATCAAGTAAGGTTTGAATTGACTTTTAAAGCTCTGAAACCGGATCTCAAAATTATCGCTCCCTGGCGCGAATGGGATATCAAATCCCGCGATGAGGAGATTGATTATGCGGAGAAACGGGGTATCTCGGTACCGGTAACCAAGGCCAAGCCTTATTCCATGGACCGCAATCTCTGGCATATCAGCTATGAAGGCGGGATTTTGGAAGACCCCTGGAATGAATATACTGATGATATGTTCATCTACACCGTATCACCGGAAAAGGCTCCCGACAAAGCGGAAATTCTGACTATTGATTTTGAAAAGGGAATCCCGGTAGCCATCAATGGTGAGGGATATGATCCGGTGGCATTGATCTTTAAATTAAACGAGATTGGTGGCAGAAATGGTGTAGGCCGGGTGGATATCGTAGAAAATAGGCTGGTGGGTATGAAGTCCAGGGGAGTATACGAGACCCCGGGCGGAACCATTCTTTACGAAGCCCATCATGCACTGGAGACCATTACGCTGGATCGGGATACGCTGCATTTTAAACAAAATATGGCCGGCCGGTACTCGGAATTGGTTTACAACGGTCAGTGGTTTACTCCCTTAAAAGAAGCCATGGATGCCTTTATCGACAACACGCAAGAACGAGTTTGCGGCTCTGTCAAACTAAAACTTTATAAGGGTAATATCATTACCATCGGCCGTAAATCACCCTACTCCCTTTACCAGGAAAAATTGGCAACCTTTGGCGCAGATGAAGTTTATAATCAAAAAGACGCGGAAGGCTTTATCAACCTGTTTGGCTTGCCCATGAAGGTGCAAGCGACTTTGGGGCAAAGCCTGAAAAAGAAATAAGCCGAGCTGATTTGAAGGTAACTATTTAATGCGTAATAAAATGAACGATTGAGTCTTTCGAATATGGAAGCATGATGTTTCTTTTATTCGGCAATTTAAATATAAAACTAGGACCTACCAACGCAAATGCTGGTGGGTCCTTTTTTAATTTTAGTAGAGTGAAACAACAACTGAAATATTGCTATTCCTTAGATAGTTTCCTTCCCGAGTCCTATAGAATTTAATTTTAAAATAGACAATCTTTATTGAAATTACCTCGTAAACCTGTCTATTCAGATATTCAATTATGGTGATAGAAGTATTATAATGTAATAGTAATTTACATATTTTTAACAGGATAGGGTAATTGTTGCTGGGGTGAAAGATGGCACGTCAAAGATATGTATCTGCTACCAGAAATATAATGCTTTTAATTAATTTTTTAGTCATTTTGTTTTTAACGTTTATCACCTATAAAACCATTGAATTAATATGTTGGAACTCTTCAGCCCGCGAATTTTTAGAAAAGATTAAATATGTCCCGATGGTTCCCTGGATGGTAATCGTCTGCTCACTTTTATTATTATTGGTTTTATTGGGTAGTATTCTGGTAAGGGAGCACATGCCAAGAGAATGCCAAGTCGGTTTTTATTTCTTCAGTATCGTGGATTTGGTTATCTGCATTGCCGTGATGTTCTTTCTCAATCTTAGTTACAAGGGGATTTTGTTTCTGGCGATTGCCAATATATTGATTTATATTGAAGGAACCCGGCGAAAGTATTCATTTATCTTTATCGTCATTCTTACCTATATATTCTTTGATTATGATATTTTTTCCATTAAAATGAACATGTTCTCCTTTAATGACTATATTCAATACTATACATCCACCCAACGGCTTTACATCTTCGGCATCCGCAATGTGTTATTCTCTCTGAATGAAATGACTTTTATCGCATTTATGATTTTTACAATTCAAGGCCAGATTGATGAAAATACCAAGATTAAAGAGTTATATGCCCGATTGTTTCAAACGGCTGAAGAATTGAAAGTGGTCAATGTTCAATTGCAGGATTACTCCAAAAAATCGGAACAAATGACGAAAACCCGTGAAAGAAACCGTTTAGCCCGCGAGATTCATGATACCATTGGTCATACCCTTACCGGAATTGCGACCGGGCTGGATGCTTGCGCCGAATTAATCGATCACGACCTTGAAAAAACCAAGGCCCAAATCCTGAAGATTGCTGATTTGGCCAAAAAGGGGTTGCTTGAGGTCCGGAGGTCCGTCAGTGAGTTGCGCCCGGATGCCCTGGAACGATTCACTTTGCTTGCGGCGCTCCAGAATCTCACCGATGATATCAATGAATGCACCAATACCCGAGTGATTTTAAATATTCAGGGTGACGAATTAAAGCTGAATGCCGATGAAGAAGAGATTGTCTACCGGATAGTTCAGGAGAGTATCACCAATGCCGTACGGCATGGTCAGGCCGGGAAAATCCAAGTTAAGCTATGTTTTGAAAGCAACAGCCTTAAAATGGAGATTTCCGATGACGGGGTGGGTTGTCAATTGATTCATGAGGGCTTCGGCCTTAAGCATATCCAGGAACGGGTTGAAATGTTGGCCGGTAAGGTTGAATACAACTCAGGAATTTTGCACGGATTTACCATTCGGGTTCAAATTCCAATGCGAGGGGTGATAAAACAATGATTCGGGTCATGATCGCCGAGGATCAAGAGTTGATCCGCCAAAGTCTGGAGATTATGCTCAGTAATAAACCGGATTTACAAATTGTCGGGACCGCCGCCAATGGTCTGGAAGCGGTGGAATTAGCCCAAAAACTGCAGCCGAATGTTATTTTAATGGATATCCGGATGCCGGACTTGGACGGGGTTCAATGTATCGAGATTATTAAAGGCAGATTTCCGCAGATTAAAATCATTGTCTTAACTACTTTTGATGATGACGAATATGTTTTTAACGCGCTCAAAAACGGCGCCAGCGGTTATTTGCTGAAGGGGATATCCTTGACTGAATTGATTGACGCCATAAAAACCGTAGTGAAAGGCGGGGCCTTAATCAATCCCAATATTGCCACTAAAGTCTGTCGTTTTTTCTCCCAGATGGCCCAGGCGGATTACCGGATTAAAGTGGATGAAAATGTTATCCATGATTTGAACCAGAATGAGCTGAAGATCATCCGGATGATTGGTATTGGTCTGTCCAATAAAGAAATGACGGACAAACTTAAACTCAGTGAAGGGACAATCCGTAATTATATCAGCGACATTCTTAGCAAATTGGGTTTAAGGGATCGGACCCAAATTGCTATTTTTGCCGTTCAAACCGGGTTGACGTTGAGGAAAACCTATGAAGTGCAAGAGTGAGCGCGTAAAAAAATATATTGTTTATAGTTCGGTTTTGAGCCTGGCGGCTGTCTTGTTGTTCATATATATTTATCACCGGATCACCCAACCGGTGGTATTAGAATTTGGAGTTTTTGCAGGCAGCAATTGGGATGTGCCGAACGGCAAAAGTTATGAAATAACCGATGAGGCGATTGCCAACTTTGAAGCGCTTCATCCGGGGGTGAAAATAAAATACCGGTGCGGCACGTTAAAAAGCGACTACTCGGAATGGCTGGCCCAAAAAATAATCCAAGGGAAAGAACCGGATGTTTTTTGCATTTTAGCCGAAGATTTTAATACCCTAAGCGCTCTTGGGATTTTGGAAAATCTCGATACTCTGATTAAAAGCGACTCGGAGTTTGATATCTCCAAGATGTATGTAAATGCGATCAAATCCGGTCAGTTTCAAGGCTCCCAATATGCGCTGCCGCGCGAAGTAGTTCCGGTGTTGATGAATGTCAATGAAACTCTGCTCCGTAAAGAAGGGATCCCTGTTCCAAAGGCCGATTGGACCTGGGATGATTTTTATAATATCTGTCGCAAGGTAACCCGAGATGTTAATGGAGACGGCATTCTCGATCAGTTTGGAGTGGTCGGATTTAACTGGCAGGATGCAGTATACACCAACGGGCAGCAGTTGTTCGACGCCAACGGCACGAAAGCGATGTTTGATAAACCAGGGGTGTTGGAGGCCATCCGGTTTGTCAGCAAATTAAATCAATTGAACGCAAACCGCAGGGTGACCATGGATGATTTCGATGACGGTCATGTAGCTTTCAGGCCCTTTCCTTTTTCTTCCTACCTTACCTATAAGACATATCCCTACCGGCTCATTCATTATGCCCAATTCAACTGGGAATGTATTCCGCTACCCCGCGGCCCTCATGGGAAAAATGCTTCCGCATTACATAGCTTATTGATTGGGATCAGTTCGCGAAGCAAGCATCCAAAGGAAGCTTGGGAATTCTTAAAATTCTTGACGTTTAACCGCGGGTGTCAATTGAGTGTTTTTAAGTATTCACCCGCTGTGCCGGTCTTGCGGGAAGTTACCGAATCAAAGGCTGCCGATCAGGAACTTGCCGGAGACAATCCTTATGAAGCGCTTTCCGTAGACAAAAAAGTTTTGAGCCAGGTCATCGAAGAGTCGACTGTCACCCCGCGATTTCATAAATATGAAGAGGCTATGAATATGGCGGATAAGGAGATCTTCCGTTTCATTAATGAAGATATGGATATTGAGGATGCCATGTCAAAATTGAATAACGATTTAACGAAATTTTTGCAGCAGTAATATAGGCGGTCCAACGAATGACCAAGGGTCAGGGAATATGGACCGTTTTATTATTTACATTTTTTCCCATACGATGATATTTGTCACCTTGATGATATGACAAATGGCGCTACTATAATTGACAAAAAACAGTACCCCATCATGACAATGATTATGTATTAAGCTATCCCGGGTATTTTATAATAGAACCAAGGGAATCAGACGGCCGTTTGAAACACCTTGAATGAAAAGTCAATTGAAATAGGAGGGTAAAAATGTTACGCAGAAAAGTATTTACAATTTCATTTATTGTAGCCTTATTGTTCTCGTTATTTATCGGAAGCAGTTTTGCCAAGGGTAAGGTCCATCATTTTGGAGCTACCTATATGACCTTGAATAATCCGTTTTTTGTTACCTTGAATGAAGGAATCAAAAAGTTGGTTGAAAGTAAAGGAGACAAGTTAACTGCTCTTGATCCCGCGCTTGATCAGAACAAACAGATTTCTGAAATTGAAGACTTGATTTCCCAAAAAGTCGATGCCATCTTTTTAAATCCGGTGGATTGGAAAGGTGTTAAACCGGCCCTGGATGAAGCCAAGAAAGCCAATATCCCGATTATCAACGTTGATGCCCCGGTTTACGATCAAGATTTGGTGGCGTCCATTGTTGCATCTGATAACTGGAATGCCGGTATTTTATGTGCTGAAGATATGATTAAACGAGTAGGCAATAAACCGACCAATGTTGTCATTCTTGAACATCCGACTGCGAAATCAGCCATTGACAGAACCGACAGCTTTAAGCAGGAAATTAAAAAGTATCCCAATATCAAAGTCGTGGCTGATCAATCATCCATGGGCCAACTAGAACAGGCCATGCCGGTGATGGAGAATATTTTACAAGCTCAAAAACAAATTGATGTTGTAATGTGCCTCAATGATCCTACTGCTCTCGGCGCTATTGCTGCTATGGAAAGCGCTAATCGTACTAAGGGCGTGTTGGTATACGGCGTCGACGGTTCCCCGGATGCCAAGAAAATGATTCAACAAGGTAAGTTAACCGCCACCGCTTCCCAGTTCCCGTCATTAGTTGGTAAATATGCAGCTCAGGCAGCGTATAGTATCTTAAGCGGAAAAAAGGTTGAGCATTTAATTAAAGTTCCGGTTCAGTTAATCGATAAATCGAATCTTGCCAAACATAAAGTTGATGCTTTCGAATAATTTTCGTATACCATTTCTAGATTTAAAGTTTTGCCCGGGCAACCGGGCAAAACTTTTAGTAGCAGGAAATGGGTAAAATGGAGGCTGAACATGCAAGAAAATATTTTAAGCATGAGAAACATACATAAGAAGTTTCCAGGCGTCTATGCTTTGAATGGAGTAAATTTCGAATTGTGTCATGGGGAAGTCCATGCTTTATTAGGGGAGAATGGAGCGGGGAAATCGACTTTAATAAAGATCCTGGCGGGAATTTACACCGCTGATGAGGGCGAAATTTTGATTGAAGGGAAAAAGGCCAAAATAACTGATGTCTATAGTTCCCAGGCCCACGGCATCAGCGTGATTCATCAAGAATTATGCCTTGCGCCTGCTATGACGGTAACCGATAATATTTTTTTAGGCAAAGAGTTGGCAGGTAAAGGCGGTTTTATTAATTTTGCCAAACAAAGATATCTAGCTCAAAAATTATTGGATTCATTGAAATTGGAAATCAAGGCCACCGATAAGGTGTCCAATTTAAGCGTGGCCCAGCAGCAGATGGTGGAAATTGCCAAAGCTTTATCCATTGACGCTGAAATTATTGTGATGGATGAACCGACAGCTTCCTTAACCTCAAAAGAAGTTGAGATGCTTTTTCAAACCATTAAAGAACTAAAAAAGAAAAATATTGCTATCATTTATATTTCCCACCGGCTGGAAGAACTTTTTCAAGTGTCCGACCGGGTGACCGTCCTACGTGACGGCAAGTATATCGGAACCAGAGAAACCGTCGGCACCACACGTGATGAACTGATTGCGATGATGGTCGGCAGGGAACTTAAAGATTTATATAAACGTAGTGTTCATCCGTTGGGTGAAACAGTTTTGGAAGTTAAGAATCTCAATCGTAACAATATTCTTCACAACATTAGTTTTAGCTTAAAAAAAGGGGAGATTTTAGGGATTTCGGGATTGGTTGGTTCGGGCCGCACTGAACTCGCCAGAGCTATTTTTGGCATTGACAGCTATGATTCGGGGGAAATTTTGATATCCGGTCAAAAAGTTCAAATTCACTCTGCGGCTGCAGCCATGGAAAATGGCATTGCATTAGTGCCCGAAGATCGAAAGGGACAAGGACTAGTGTTGATACAAAGTGTTTCCTATAATATCACCATCCCGATCCTTAAACAATTTATGAAATTCATCCATATAAATCGTAAGGTAGAGGAAGAGATTACCTCCAGCTATATCGAAAAGCTTTCTATCCGTACACCATCACTCCAACAGATTGCCCAAAATCTGAGTGGGGGCAATCAACAAAAAATTGTAATCGCCAAATGGTTGGGAACTCATCCCAAGATCTTGATCATGGATGAACCGACCCGGGGAGTCGATGTCGGGGCGAAAGCGGAATTATATTCCATCATCAATATGCTGGCGGAACAGGGAGTGGGGATTATCATGATCTCCTCCGAACTGCCGGAGATCGTTAACATGAGTGATCGGGTCTTAGTGATGTTTAAAGGCCGGATCACAGGCAGGCTCGAACGGAAAGAACTTCAACAGGAAACGGTCATGTATTATGCAACGGGAGGTATTAAAGATGCAAGCTAAAATAGAGACTATTGACTATTCAGCCTCAAAAATCAATTTTCTAACATTAATCGGCAATTATTTTAAGAGTAACGCCGGAATTTTAATTGCTTTTGTCCTGATGTGTGTGGTTTTAAGTATTCTATCGCCGGCATTTTTAACCGGGAGCAATATCTTGAATGTTTTACGGCAGATTTCAACTAATGCGAATCTAGCTTTAGGAATGACGCTAGTTATTATTATCTGTGGGATCGATTTATCGTGCGGGTCGATATTGGCGGTCGCCGGCACTTTGGCTGCTGGTTTAATCACCTTTAATCACATGCCCGTGGGGTGGGCGGTCTTGGTAGGTATTGCGGTTGGGACGGGATTGGGGCTATTTAATGGCACTGTGATAGCTAAGACCGGAATACCGCCTTTTGTTGTCACGCTAGCGATGATGACAATGGCCCGCGGTTTTGCTTATGTTTATACCGGTGGACTTCCGGTCCGAACTTTGAATGATAGTTTTAATGTAATCGGTAATGGGTATTTGGGTCCTATTCCGCTCCCGGTTATTTATACCACCATTCTTTATATCGGAGTAATGCTGTTGCTTTACCGGACCAAGTTTGGAAGATATGTGTATGCAGTGGGCGGTAATCGCGAAGCGGCCCGATTTTCCGGGATTAATATCATGAGAGTTGAAATTGTGGTCTTTGCTCTGATTGGCTTTTTAGCCTCATTAAGCGGCGTAGTTTTATGTGCGCGGATGTTTTCCGGCCAACCGACCGTTGGGAACGGTTTCGAAATGGATGCTATTGCGGCTGTTGTTTTGGGCGGCACCAGTTTTTCCGGAGGAAGCGGTACAATCGGGGGTACAATTATTGGAGTATTGGTAATTGGGGTTCTTAATAATGGTCTGAACTTATTAAATGTTTCTTCATTTTGGCAGTTAATTGTAAAAGGAGCGGTCATCTTACTAGCGGTATATATTGATACATTAAAGAAAAAGAGCGGCAAAAAATAAAATTTGGATTTGGATTCATGGTTAAAGCCTGCGTGAGTAATAGTAAGTTCTTTGGCTTTCTATGTACTACGCAGGCCTTTTAACAATATCGCTAATTTAAAAAGATATCTTAGGCGAAAGGATATTCGCTGATGGTAAACCCCTAGATGATAATACCAATGAAAAATTTTTGCGTAATGGAATTAGCTCCAGTTTTCTGGAAAATTGTAATATCTGTGGTGATTTCAAACATCCCCTCTTTATTAGCTAGAGGTTAATATATTGAGGAGTGACAATATGAAAATGATTCGATTTAATTCCATCGGTACTCGAATTCGATTTGGATATTTCACTATAATTATCCTGTTTATACTTCTAGTATCGGGAATTATGGTTATGATGTTTGATTTAAATAATCAATATAATGATATTTTAAAATCGACTATTGTCGCCAATCAAATAGAGGCTGCTTTTGATTCATATACCCTCACTTTAGTTAGACAATTAGTGATCGATAGATCGCATATGTATAAAAATGGTTTTCAAGTGCGGACTCAGGTAAAACAAGATTTGAATTATCTCGATCATTCAATATCCCTTAAAAATAATGACGGCAGAAGAGATTATGACGGGTTAGTTGCAACAATAAATAGTTATTTTGCAATAATCAAGCATATTTCAAATGATAAAAAAATGTCAATGGAGGAGGTTGCTTCTAAATATGCCGAGACCAGAAAATTAAATGATTTTGTCGTAAATGGTGTAAAAAAATTAATTACCAGCCAATTATCTTATGGCAAAGTGCTTATGCAAGAAATTAATATTAGGTCAAAGATTGCTTTAGTTATTTCAATTATATCGGTTATATTAATTATCCTCTTTACTATAATCAATTCCCTTAAAATCTCTAATGGGATTGCGGGGACACTCAAAAAACTTTCGGAGACTGTCAAAGAAGTCGCGGAAGGAAATCTTACGATTCAAGAAATTGAGATCCAAGGTCGGGATGAAGTCTCATCCTTAGCCGGTGCTATTAATAAAATGCTTGGGGATTTGCGAAAAGTGATTCGAAGCATCAGTAATAACAGTACTTTGGTAGCTAATTCCGCAGAGGTTCTAAAGACTAGCGCTGTTCAGAGTTCCCGTGCCAGTGAGCAAATAGCGGTTACAATGCAACAGGTTTCCAATGGGGCAGCTGTACAATCGGAAGAATCCCAAAAAACCGTTTTAGTGGTCAATCATTTGTTACAAGGCAATCAAAAGATATCCGAAGATATTTCCACAATTCTTCAATCGTCGGATAGTGCAACCCGGGCGGCTAATTCAGGTAATCAAAAATTGCAGAGTTTGATTGAACAAATTATCATTATTGAACAGAAGATCAATTTGATTCATACGGTTACTCATAATTTGGAGCGTCAATCCGATGAAATTGGCGAGATATTACAAACTATCAACCAAATTACGGAACAAACCAATCTTTTGTCGTTGAATGCCTCCATTGAAGCAGCACGAGCCGGTGAATTAGGAAAAGGATTTGCAGTGGTGGCGGATGAAGTGCATAAATTGGCTGATGGATCGGGTAAAGCAGTTCAAGGTATCACGGTAATTCTCCAAGACATTCAATCACAGTCCAGAGCAGTTGCTGTCAGTATTAGTGAAGGGGTCGAGGAAGTCAAAGAAGGAACTGCAATGGCCCGTATTGCCCGTAGCTCTTTCGAAGATATTGTTAGTTTGAATGAACACGTCAATCTGCAGGTAAAAGCAATTACCAATGAAATTTTCCGCATGGTTGAAGAAATCAAGACCGTCGAAAAAATGAGCGGAGATATTGTGACAATCGCTGAGGAATCTTCCGCCGGAAGCGAAGAAGTCGCTGCAGCTGTTGAGGAACAAACAGCCAGTCTACAAGAAATTCTGGCTTATGCTTCCAATTTAACCAACATGGCCTTTGAATTGGATAATATCGTTAAACAGTTTACATTTTAATAAGCTATGGGAGTGAGTTATGATATGTTTGATATAGTGGCTTTGGGAGAATTATTGATTGATTTTACACCATCCGGTTTATCAGCTTCCGGAGGTCAGTTATTTGAGCGAAATCCCGGTGGGGCACCAGCCAATGTATTAGCTGCAATGGCAAAAATGGGTAAAAAAAGTGCTTTTATCGGGATGGTTGGTCAAGATCAGTTTGGGCTTTTTTCAAAAAATGTGCTCCAAAGTAATGAGATTGATACTCGGGGATTAAAATTTTCGAAAACTGTCAATACAACTTTAGCCTTTGTTCATCTAGCTCCTAACGGTGACCGTTCATTTAGTTTCTATCGTAACCCCGGCGCCGATATGATGCTTACTTCCGCTGATATTGATTTTGATCTAGTGAAGCAGACTAAAATTTTTCATTTCGGCTCAATTTCAATGACCGGGGAGCCCTCGCGAAGCGCCACTTTGGCGACAGTTAAGTTTGCCAAAGAAAACGGCATCATGGTTTCTGGCTCCGAAGGTTGTTATTACCGTTATTCGGACGGGTTCGGCCGTTTGCCCGGATTTATATTGCCAATGCCGTGGGCGCATTAACTACTACCAAAAAAGGGGCTATCCCAGCCTTACCAAGTATGAAGGAGATTACCGATTTATTGAATAACACTCAAGGTTAACTATTAGAACTATTACGGGTGTGAACCCGACAAAAAGTATACCAAGTAATGGAAGATTTAAATTTTGACTATAGCTTGGCAGTTATAAAAAAACCTCACTGTTTGTTCCATAAAAAATATCTTCCCTATTACTGATAAACTCGCAAAACTTTTCGATTACTTCCCAATTATCTTCGACATCAAACTCATAACTGTGTCCCCATATAGAAAATATCTTTGGTTCCGCAGGTTTCAATTTTACAAACTCTTCGGCTAATTTCATAAAATTGACATCATTATGGTGACAGCTGGCTTTTAGTTCCAGGAGATTAGTCTGGATATCAAAATTCTGAGTGGTTTCTACTACCCTACCATAACCGATATGGTTTTCTTTAAGGACTTGAATGACCCTATGATCGCATGTTCCAAAGGGATAAGCCATTCCGCGAATCTTGCAATCAAACATATGCTGCAAGTTCATTTTGTCCAGCTCAATTTCATTTCGGATGGTATCCACATCCAGTTTCTCCAAGGAAGGGTGGCTATAGCCATGAACGGCAATTTCATGTCCCTGATATAATTCCTTTAATCCCTTCGCATTCATTCGTTTTACACAAACGCCTTTAATGTCCCATTGATAAGTATTGCTCAACATTCCAGAGTTTAAATTAAACGTAGCTTTTAGATTATATTTATTAAAAAGCTTTATCAGACGGCGATCCTGTTCGATTCCATCATCATAGCTGAAAGTAAGCGCTTTGAGTTTGTTGTTTGGAAACATCCTATTTATGCTCCTCTATTAAATTAAATGTCCATTAAAAAAGTGAAGATTTTATCATTTAGACCCGGTATATTCTCATGCCCGTAATCAGGATAGATTATCATGCTTTTTTCGGACTGAATCTTATTGTAGGCTGCAAATTGAGTTGATGGCGGACAAACACTGTCCATAAGGCCTGTTGTAAAAAGTACTTCTCCTTGAATCCGCTTAACAAGATTCTGGATATCGATATAGCCAAGTTTGGTAAATATCTCATTCTCTCTTTTATGCATCGGATCAAATAGCCGAAAATAATCGCTGATTTCCTGGTATGCATCTTTTGCCAAATCCATTTCCCATACCCGTTTATAATCACAAAGAAATGGATAAACGGGAGCGACACGTTTAATACGAGGCTCCAGGGAAGCACAGGCTAAAGCAAGTGCTCCGCCTTGCGATCCACCCGTAACGCATACCCTATTTTCATCAATGTCCGGCAGACTTCTAGCAATAGAAGCCAGTTCTGCAGTATCAAGAAAAATCTGTCTAAAGAGAAGATTTTCCGGTTTGTCATCTAAACCTCTGATGATTTGTCCATGAAAAGTATTGCCCTTTACTCCGCCTACATCCTCAGATAAGCCCCCTTGACCACGGCAATCCATTGCAAAAACTGAAAAGCCAAGCGCTACATAACACAGCTTTTCATTCCAATCACCAGAATTACACGTATATCCATGAAACTGTAAAACTGCAGGATGTTTTGGAGTTGTGATTTTGGGGCGTAGATATTTGGCATGAATTCTAGCACCCTTGACACCTGTAAAATACAAATCAAAGCACTCAGCAAAAGACGCTTGAAATTCTGTTTTTATTAGTTCAATCCGAGGATCTATAGCCCTCATCTCAAGCAGAGCTTTATCCCAATAATCATCAAAGTCGGTTGGACAAGGATTTATTCCGGGATATTCTTTCAATTGCTCTAAAGGCAGATCAAAAATCGGCATTTTTCATTGCTCCTTTATATTTAAGCCCACGGATTCAGGAAAACAATAAAAGCATTTATTTCAGGGCACCTTCTGATATTCCTTCAATAATATATTTTTGTAGAAATAGATAAAGAATGAGCACTGGTATTAGTGACATCACAAGACCAGCCATCAAAGGAGAAAAGTCCACACTATAAGAAGAGAAAAAATTATACGTTGAAAGAGGCAGTGTCTTTAATTCGGGTGATAGTAAAACTAAGCTGGGCAACAGATAATCGTTCCAAATCCACAGAACATCGAGTACAATAACTGTGGATAAGATAGGTTTTAACAATGGCAATACAATTTGGAAAAAGGTTCGTAGTTTTGAACATCCGTCAATAGCAGCTGCTTCCTCCAGCGCCACTGGAATCCCCTTAATGAATCCATGAAAAGTGAATATCGCAAAAGGAACACCACATCCTAAATACATGAACAATAAAGTTTGTATAGAATCTAAAAATCCAATATTTCCATAAATCGTAACCAATGGAATCATTATTACTTGGAACGGTACTGCCATCGACGCTATCATGATAAAAAATAGAACTTTATTAATGTTCCATTTAAAGCGGGCAAATAGATATGCCGTCATCGAAGAGAAAAGAACAATACCCAATACCCCAATTACTGTTATAATAATTGAATTCACAAACCCCATTGCAAAATTCATATCGTCGAAAGCTTGTATATAATTATCAAAGTTAAACTGGACAGGCCATGAAATAGGATTATCCACAAATTTCTGGGTAGTTTTGAACGTATTGAGAATAATCATTAAAAAAGGTATTAAAAAAATGAACAACAACGCAAACATAATTAAGAACTTAATGAATTCTATCCGTTTATGACCTTTCATTATGCATCTACCTCTACCTTTTTCATTAAATAGGCTTGAGTCAAAGCAATTACTGCAACGATTAAGAACAGAACGATTGCTTCCGCTTGTCCAACCCCATATTCGTTTGAAAGGAAAGCTTTTTGAACGATGTGATAGGATGCCAGCTCAGTCGATCCGTATGGTCCGCCGTTTGTTAATGCTAAATTAAGGTCATAGGTTAAAAATGACCTCGAAATTGAAAGGAACAAACACACTACAATAGCAGGAATGGAAAGCGGTAATATTATTCTTATGACTTTACTAAAACCACTTGTACCATCAATATCCGCAGCTTCCAAAATATCATCGGGAACACTCATGAATCCCGCAATATAAACAATCATAAGGTATCCCATCAGTTGCCATGCATTCACAATAACTAGGGCCCAAAATGCTTTAACGGTGTTTGTAAGCCAGGAGGTTTGAAATAATGTCCAACCGTAGTGCCTACCTAAGTAAGGTAAAACTTGGGAAAATAGAAATTGCCACAAGTATCCCAGTACTAATCCTCCAATTAGATTCGGAGTAAAGAAACCGGTTCTGATAAAATTTCGTCCTTTAATTCCCCTCGACAAAGCAAGCCCTAAAAGAAACGCACCGATATTCGCAAAGATTACTGTAAAAAAAACATATTTCAACGTAAACCATAACTGTACCAAATAGGCTTTATCATTAAATACTTCTTGATAATTTGAAAACCAAATAAAAGAATGACTGCCTGTCTGCATATTCCAATTTGTAAAAGTCAAGTATAATCCAAATATCATTGGTATTAAAATTACAACCAAAAATGCAAATAAGGAAGGCCCTCCAAAAATTAAAAAAGTACCTAAATCCCTTAATGTACCTTTTTTTTTCATCATACCAAATCCTTTTTTAATATTTTTAAAATTATAAGAGAAAAGGCCTAAACCTGATATCGAGATGAATCTTACTAACGTTTTCGCCACAATTAGTTCGGCGCTATTGTCATAAACAATAGCGCCGATAACAAAAAAAATTTAACCTTATTTTCCTGCGACTGATTTCCAATAATCTTGAACTTCTTTGGTAAGACCTTTTCGATCTATCTTTCCGGCCAAATATTTTTGCATGGAATCTCCCGTCTTAGCCCAATAATCTGCCGGAAAATAATTTATTACACCGATATTAATCGTTTTTCCCTGACTAATGTATTTTGCGATCGCTTGAGAAGGAACATTGGTACTCTGTACTTTTACATCTTTGTAAGGCAGGTTGAAACCCATTTCTGTAACTAATGCGCTTTGTCCTTGTTCGCTGGTGAACAACCAATAAATAAATTCTTTCGCCGCAGCCTGCTGCTTTGGAGTCGATCCGGAATTATCGATGGCCAACAACTTAGGTTCACTAACTGCTACTTGGGTGTTACCGTAATCATCCGGGTTGTTACTAATTGGAACTGGAATAACTCCAAATTCTTTATCGATTCCTTTAAGATTTCCAATGGTAGACCAGATCCAATCGCCCATAAAATAGCATGCAGTATCACCCTTGGCAAAATCTTGAGAATCTTTATTGTAGTCTGCAACAAGCGGATCATTCTTTCTGGCATTATACTTTTTTAATAAGTCAAATGTATCCAGGAGACCATTATATTGCATATTGCTTGATAAATCGACACTGCCATTTTTTAAACCGTCTACAAACTTCCGGTTTTCGTCAACACTTTTAGATTGCAAAGAATAGGTTAATCCCAAGTAATGCGCGCCTAAAGACCAATTTGCTCCATGAATCATCACCGGCATTTTACCGGTAGCAGCAATTTTTTTAAATAAAGATTCCAAATCGTTACGAGTTTTAATCGTTGCCGGATCAAATGTAGTTCCAATTGCTTCCTCAACAACGCGCTTATTATATAATAAACCATAGCCCTGAACAGTATATGGAATGCCGAGAAATTTACCATCCAATAAAGCGCCGTCGATTGCTCCCGGTTGTGTTATTTTTATGTACTTAGCCTTTTCCGGTGCTAAATCCAAAAATTTATTTTTATATACCTCTATGGTACCCGGATCAAGATTGGCAATTGTTGCTGGAGATTTAGATGCCAAAAGTGACTGAAATTTTTCAAGTTGCTGGCCTCCGATTGGCGTTGGAATAAGTTGAATCGTTACATTAGGATGTTCTTTGTGATAGAGTTTAAACAATCCCTCAAATTGTTTGTTTACTTCCGCTGAGGTATTAAAGAAAGAAATTTTAACAGTACTATTGTCTTTCCCACATCCCAATACCAAGAAACACGTAAATAGTAGACAAACTGCCAGAACCACTACTTTTGACTTTTTCACATTAATCCCCCTTATAAATTAATAAAATATTAACATACTAATTATATATTAATCGATTGGCGCATATATGTCAACCGGTTAATATTTTATTTTATATGCTACTTCAACTATTAAAAACACTTTTTGCGTTCAAGTTTTTCACTAGAATGAATCTAGGGTATATTTTTTTGTCTTACTATTTAATATAATGTATAATGATATGATAATTGTTGGATCGAAAGAGGCATAGGATGGCTACAATCAAAGATGTTGCCAAAATGGCGGGTATAACCGTTACCACCGTTTCCCGGGTGTTGAACAACCGTGGTTATATCAGTGAAGGCACTCGTCAAAAAGTATATCGGGTAATGGCGGAATTAAATTACCAACCCAATGAAATCGCCCGTTCTTTGTATCGTAAAAAATCCAACCTGATCGGTCTGATAATCCCCACGGTAGCCCATCCGTTTTTTGGGGAATTAACCAGCTATATCGAATATTATGCCTATGAGTCCGGTTATAAGGTATTGTTGTGTAACTCGCACCTGGACCGGAAAAAGGAAAAGGAATATGCGGACATGCTGAAAAGGCATAAGGTCGACGGCATCATTATGGGCACCCATACCCTTGAAATTGATGAATATCTAAATCTCAACCTGCCTATGGTAACGTTTGACCGCCAAATTACCAATACGATTCCTTATATCTCTTCAAATAATTTTGAGGGTGGAAAAATGGCCACCGATTTGCTAATCAAGAAAGGGTGTAAAAAAATAGCCCACATTGCCGGCAATTTAAGTTTAAATCTTTTGGCCAACAAACGTTATGAAGCGTTTATCTTTGAGGCAATCAACCATCATGTCGAATATGCAACGGTCCAGACCAATCTGGATGTTTTTGACATTGATCAGTATGAACATATAATTCACAATATGTTTAAAGAACACCCGGATATCGACGGCGTATTTACCAGCGATATGAAAGCGATTCATGTTATTCAGGCATGTCGGCAGTTTAATAAGAGAATCCCCACGGATATTAAAATTGTCGGCTATGATGACATAAAAATGGCTTCATTAGTCACTCCTCAGCTCACCACCATTAAACAGCCAATCGAAGAAATGAGTAAACTGGCAATCGAATTGATCATCAAACAGATTAACGGAGAAGACGCTCCGGCGGAAAACACTTTGCCGGTTGTACTTGTTGAACGAGAGACGACGTAATGGCCAAATACTTAAAGATGATTTACACACCTGCTGATCTTTTTAAATACAGCAGGTGTTTTTTTTGGGTTTATTAATTCTATTTGTATCAACCGGTTGACACACATTGCTGTTCCACGTTATAATCTAGCTACTGGAATCAATCAGTTTATCATTGCTTTTCTATACTAACCGTATAAGGAGGATTCAAATGAAAGGCGATATTATTGTATTGGAGGAACATCACAAGAAAGTTGCCGGTGTGATTGTTTTTGAAATAATCCCCAAAATTCAAAAGAAAACCACGCGATACATCATTACAGTAGCGGGTGAATCGGGGAGCGGTAAATCGGAGACGGCTCAGGCGATTAGCGATGAATTGGCAAAGTGTGGAATTCAAACGGTTGTACTTGGACAGGATGATTACTTTGTTTTACCCCCCAAGACTAATGATGCTAAAAGAAAAGCAGACCCGGAATGGCTGGGACCTCATCTCGAAGTTAAAATGGACGTTCTGGAGCAAAACTTAAAAGATGCGATTTATGGAAAGAAGCAACTCGTTAAACCCTTGACTGACTATGCTCGGGATACGATTACCGAAGAAACGGTGGATCTGGGTGGAATCAAAGTTGTTATCGCCGAGGGAACATATACGTCTTTACTAAAAAATGTCGATACCAAGATTTTCATTGCCAGAAATAGGACCGACACGTTGGAACACCGTCAGAAAAGGAACCGGGGCAATGAAGTGAATGATCCATTTATTGAGCAAGTATTGATGACCGAACACAAAATAATTGCCGGACATAAGCAATTAGCCGATTTCATTATTACAAAAGATTATGATGTGTTGGTTATTGAAGACTAGTAAAACGCTTAACACGATACCAGTTCAAATATTCAAAAGTGAGGCCGGCAAAATGGCAGTCAAAAATCAAGTCCAGCTTATTACATATCCTGATTCACTCGGCGGCGATCTTAAGACCCTGAATAAAATATTGTTAAAATATTTCTCCGATATTTTTAAAGGCGGAATTCATATTTTGCCGCCGTTTCCTTCATCGGGGGATCGTGGATTCGCTCCCTTAACCTATCTTGCAATTGAACCGAAATTGGGTACTTGGGATGATATCCGGCGCATCGGTGAAAATTTTGATGTAGTACTCGATCTGATGGTTAACCATATTTCCAGGCAGTCCCCTTATTTTCAGGACTTTCTCAAGAAGGGGCGGGCTTCGGAATGGGCAGACCTATTTTTAACTCTCGATAAGATCTGGTCGGACGGTAAACCGCTTCGCAAAGACCTGGAAAAACTATTTTTGCGCAGGACCACGCCATACTCCACCTTTACCGTTCAAGAAACCGGAGAAGAAGTCAAAGTCTGGACCACCTTTGGCAAACAAGACCCATCGGAACAGATTGACTTAGATGTGAATTCTCCAATTACTGTGAAACTTCTCACCGATTTCTTTAGCCATTTCAATAAACATAATGTCAAGATTGTTAGGCTGGATGCAGTCGGCTATGTTGTCAAAAAAATGGGAACCAGCTGCTTTTTCGTCGAACCGGAGATTTATGAGTTTTTGAATTGGATTAGCGTTTTGGCTCATACACTAGACATCGAACTATTGCCCGAAGTCCACGCCAACGACATAACCCAATTCAAATTGGCCGAACAGGGGTACTGGATTTATGATTTTATCTTGCCGTACTTGGTTCTTGATACATTATTCAATAAATCCAGCAGTAAATTACGCGAGTATCTCAAAATTCGCCCTCACAAGCAATTTACCATGCTGGACTGTCACGACGGCATCCCGGTGAAACCGGATTTGGATGGTCTGATTGTGTCGGAGGATGCGCGGAAATTAGTGGATATCTGTCTACAAAGAGGCGCCAACCTTAGCCTGATTTTTTCCGACCAGCACAAGGATAAGGATGGTTTTGACGTTCACCAAATCAGGTGTTCTTATTACTCGGCACTCAATTGTGACGATGATGCGTATTTAGCGGCCAGGGCCATCCAGTTTTTTGCGCCCGGAGTACCCCAAGTATATTATGTAGGATTGTTAGCCGGTGAAAATGACGTTGAAAATGTTAAAAAAACCGGTGAAGGACGTGAAATCAACCGCCATAACTTCACTCTCGCCGAGATTGAACAAGCAGTCAAAAAGAGTGTTGTACAACGGTTGCTGAGACTCATCCGCTTTAGAAATGAATATCCAGCTTTTGACGGAGAATTTATGGTCTTGGACTCCATGGATGACGAGGTTCGTCTTTCATGGCTAAAAGAGACACATATTTGTACATTGACCATCGACTTGCAGATCAACCGGACCGTGATTGAATATCGCGATGAAGCGGGTAGAATGGTGCAATATAAGGTTTAGATAAATAACCTTTGATTTATTGTGGTTGGCGGCAAAAATCGTAGATTTGGGAAAGAGGTCGAATGAGGCGGTTGAACGGTATTGCAATATTGGAAAGATCCGACCAAAGTTTTTATATATGTTGAAATAAATTTATGAAAAAAGCTAGCCTAAAAGAAGGTAACGGAGACAAGATTAACGTGATTAGCAGGATTTACAGGATTAAACCCCACTTAAAGTCGGGTTGACGGGGAAATGGGTTATATCAAATAGAGGGTCTGAAATAAAAATCCCGTAAATCCATAAAATCCTGTTAATCCTATTTAAGTTCTTTTTGTTAGGCTGGCCTTCTTGGACTAAATTTTTTTAATCAAGCATTCAAAACATTTATTTCATCCTATATAAATATAGAAATATTATTTTTTTCAACAACGTTAATCCAAAAAACGGGAATATTCAATCCCATGGGAGTCATACTAACCAAGAAACCTTTAAAGAGTTTTAAGTGAAGGAGATAACCATGGAGCAACTTAAAGTAGGTATTATCGGGACCGGAATGGCTTTTGAACGCTTGCATTACCCGGCTTATCAGGAATTGAACGCCAATTACCAAATTGTGGCTCTCTGCGATGAAGATCGATCGAAGGCATTGAATTGGGCAAACAAGCTGGCGATTCCTGAAGCCGATGTTTATAGCGATTTTCGCGAATTGGCAAAGCGCGATGATTTACAAGTTATCGATATCATGGTTCCGATTGCTCAGAATTTTACAATGACTGAAGCGGTGGCTGCTCTGGTTGGAAAAACCAAAAAAGCGATTATCTGTGAAAAACCATTGGCTCCTACGCTGGAACAAGCCGAGAAATGTGCGGGTTTACCCCGAAAATACGATGTCGCGATGATGATTGCTGAAAATTACCGCTATAATGAAGATCCGAATATTATCCGGGATTTGGTGGGGCAGGGGCATATCGGCGAGGCGGATTATTTTGTGTGGAACCGGGTATTGAATTTTCCGGATGACATGAAAAAGGACGCTTTTCCAGCCAGGGAATGGCGACAACATCCTAATTACCCGGGCGGGGTCTTTTATGATACTGCAGTGCATGATATGGCAGCGTTAAGGCATATCTTCGGGCCGATTGATGAATTAATGGCTTATGGGCAAAAAGAGAAGGCGGCTTTGGATCAATGGGCGGTCGTGAATGTAGTATTCAGGTTTATGAGCGGATTTACCGGCAGTTATAATTTTTATGCAGCCGGCAAAGAGATGCAGCGGCCTTTGATCGGACTCCGGATTATCGGACAGAAAGGCGAGATTTATCAAGAAGAACGGGATTGCGGTACGATAAACCTGACTAACTACGATGGCAGCAGTAAACAGCTCGCTTACCAGCCACAAAGAGGTTATTACAATGAACTGTTAAACTTTTATAACGCCTATACCGGGAAAGAAGCGATTACTGTTACTCCGGAATTAGAATTGGGCGATGCCAAGACATTGCTGGCGATTATCGAGTCGTTGGAACAGGAGACACCGGTCAAGGTAGATGAAGCCGAAGCTTACACCCCTTATTATGCCACCGGGCAAAAGATGGGGTACGAAGATAAAAGAATGTAGGTCAAAAGTAAGGGTGGCGGTTGCCACCTTTTTTATTGAGGAGTTTTTTGCTTTAGGGAATTTTCCGATGGGTGATTAAAATTGTGTTATCGCAGCAAAGGTTCAAAGTTATCGATATTATTACATATCTCTGAAAAAGATTATCGTTGCCTAGGCGGAATTAAAAAAATCAATTGGACTTGCAAACAGTAATTGAATAAATAGAAGATATTAGATACAATAAACGCATTAGTCGCGATCTTTAATATTTTTGAATTATGATATAGTATGGTTATCCATAGGAGGTTAGTGATTTGAAACGTTGTTACATATTTATATTGATCCTGATCATCATCTGCACCATCCTGGCCATTCCGGCGAGCGGCGCCGGTTACCTTTACCGGGTAGCGGTATTGCCTTTTGACGATGGTTCCATCAAAACACGTTGGTGGAAAGAGGATTTTGAACTAACCTCTAGTATTACCGATGAAATGATTACTGCATTGGCGGAGACTAAACGGTTCCGGATTATTGAACGAAGTCAGATCGACGACATTTTGCGGGAACATAATTTGAGCCGAGCGGGGTTATTGGATCCGAAAACAGCAGCTAAGGTTGGGAGAATTTTAGGAGTTCAGTATCTGATCCTGGGACGGGTAACCGAATTTTCCAGCAAAACCGATACCGATCTTTTGGGGAATCCGAATGCCGACAATCCCATGGGGATGGTCATCAATAATACCATAGCCAGAGTTGCGCTAGATGCCAGGATGGTGGATACAACCACCGCTGAAATTTTAACCACTGCCACCGGTAGCGGGGAACGGAAAAATATTACTTTGGGAACCGCCACCAAATATGGGTTAATGGTCTTTGGAGCCAAGGATTTTGAAAAATCCGACATGGGAAAGGCCTTACGCCAGGCTGTTAACTCCGTTGCCTATCAGTTGGCAACCAAAGTCTATGATGGCCATACCATTCCCAGTTTGACCCTACACGGAAAGATCGCCTACGCCGGACCATCTCAAATCATTATCAATCTGGGAGCAAACGAAGGAGTAACCCAGGGAATGACTTTTATCGTGCGGCATGTGATTGATGAAGTGAAAGATCCCGATACCGGCGCGATTGTTGATGATGTTACAGAGCCGGCGGCGGAAATTATCGTGAATTCCGTGAAAGGTAAATCTGCTACTTGTTCAATCCTAACCAATTACGGTTCAAAATACCGGATCGCTGTTAAGGATCAGGTGGTCTCAAAAGAACCGCTTCAAATTGCGGCGCTGCCTCCACTGGAACCACCGGCGACCGAGACGGTCAAGCAAAAGAATTCCGCAAAATTATATGTGGATACTACATATTTTACGGAATGCCAGGATCCGGCATTTTCTTCGGTGGGCAATCACAATGGCTCAATATTGATGTGGGGCGGCGAATTCAACATTAATAATTATATCATTGGGGGTGAACGTGGCATGTCCAATGATTTTGAGAACGGTACAGGTAAGGTGGATATCTCGGAATATAAGATCGGTTATAATCTTAATAACGATTCCGATTACAAGATCGCCCTATATATCTCTAAGTTGGAATTGGATTGGAATCATGAGGCTGTTACCAATAGCAGTTGGATGTTTGGGGCCGATGTAGGCTACAATATAACGGATAAGATGTATTTGGAGATGTCATTTGGTTATGGTATCGATCCGGAAACGAAAATTGCAAGTGGTGAGGAAAGTGCCGCCACCAATATCACAACCGTCAAGGCAAAGGTCGATTATAGTGTTGCTAAAAACACCGACCTCTATGTGGGTTATCGTTCTTATATGATCGCTCAGAAGGATGATCAGAACCTGTCCGGTGTTATGGCCGGAATCACATTAAAGTTTTGAATCGGAATAGTTGTTCCAACTGTAGTTAAGGGAGATGGTCGGATGTATGATGTAACTGCTTTAGGAGAATTATTAATTGATTTTACTCCGAGTGGAATATCTGAGCAGAGTAATCCCCTGTATGAACAAAATCCCGGTGGGGCGCCGGCCAATGTTTTGGTTTCCCTATCACGTTCGGGGAAAAAAGGGGCCTTTATCGGAATGGTGGGTAAGGACCAATTTGGTTCTTTTTTGAGGAGTACGCTTCAAAAAGAAAATATCGAAACCCGGGGACTTAAGACTTCAAATGATATTAATACCACACTGGCTTTTGTTCATCTCAATTCTACGGGTGACCGTTCCTTTAGCTTTTACCGTAATCCCGGCGCTGATTTGATGTTAAGGCCTGAAGATATTGATTGGCAGTTAATCAAAGATTCGCGAGTCTTCCATTTTGGTTCGGTTTCCATGACCGGAGAGCCTGCGAAATCTGCTACATTCGCAGCCGCGCGGTTTGCCAAAGAAAATGGGATATTAGTTTCAAATGACCCCAATTATCGTCCGCTGTTATGGAAATCCAAACAAGAAGCGCAAACTGTAATCAGGGAAGGTTTGCAATATACGGATATTTTAAAGGTCTCGGATGAGGAAATGGAATTAATAACTGGAACCGCCGATCTTGAGGAAGGGGCCGGTATCCTTTATCAGCAGGGTATTACCATGATTTTCGTTACTTTAGGGCCGAGAGGATGTTTCTTCTACTGTTCAGCCGGCTCTGGCCTTATTCCCTCTTTTTCAGTAAAGACCATTGATACAACCGGTGCGGGTGATGCGTTTTGGGGAACAATGCTTTCTCACTTATGTACTAAGACCAAGCAAGAATTGACTCAAATCAGTAAATTAGAAATCCAAAAAATAGTTGAATTTTCTTGCGCAGCAGGCGCACTGACCACAATGAAAAAAGGAGCGATTCCGGGGATTCCCACCAAGGAAGAGATTGAAGCCTTTATAAAAGATAGAATATAAATTTTTTAATATACCTTTGATTTGCTATCATTGGCCTAATATTCGAGAGTTGGCTAGTGATGAAATATTGCCGAAGAATATGGGGGATATTACAACCAGGAATAGTCCTAGACCCAACCAAGTAAGCTTTGAACGAAATATGCTTGTTAAAGTTGGAGCCAGTTAAAAATAGCATTCCCGCTTTTTCCAAGCTTCCACAAAATCGGCCTTTGGTTTCCGGCAGATATAAATCGGGATATATCTACTCGCATCCATGCCGTATTTACTTGCATAAAACTATTTTACCGGAGTTACTTCTTCAAAATAACTATTTGCAGGGAATTCACCGGCTGCACTTACCATAATTGCCACTGCAGGGACTTTGCCGGAACTTAATATAAGAAAAACTAAAGATGCCGTCGAAAGCTAATTTGAGCATTTTCTTAAAAGGATATTTGGTTTGTCCGGCAAATCTTGCTGAACGTTGATAAGTAACACCATTCTGCTTAAATCCAATCCAGCTGAACATACCCCGAACGTAACGATTATGTTCGCCCAAAGCTTTAAATGCCTCCATGGCTTTATGATCCACTAACCGGAAATCCCCTACATCAACAGGTATGTCAATTTGGGTTAATTTACGTAGCAAGCGGTAGAACATTGCCGCAGTGACCTTTTTAACCCAGGTCTCACCTTGCCGTTCAGCTCTAGCGGCATAAACGATATCAAACCCTTCCCGCCGGCGGGCTGCCATCTCCAATACGACTTCCGGCGGATCCTGTAGGTCAGCATCCATTATGATAACGGCCTTGCCATTGGCTAAATCCATGCCGGCGGTTATGGCAATCTGGTGGCCGAAATTCTATGAGGGACGTCTTTGGGTACTTTTTACATTCTAATTACAGTATAAAAAAATTCATATTACCTTAAAATAGAAAACATTTTGTTTTGATGGAATATTTTTATAACGAATGATTTGCGGATTAGTCAAAATCATTTTGTAAAAAGAATGAGAGGGAAGATAATTGCTCAATTGATGTTGCATTACAAAACGAAGGGTTACTGGCTGGTGTATCGTCAATGGTCTGTTTAAAATGGGTTCGGATGCAGTATTGCAAATATCGCTTGAGATAAAACCTTTCGGGTATAACGTCTTTGGTATGTTGAATCAACATTATCCCCCGCTTTCTTTATATGGAACATTTCAATATCTGGGATATGCCCAGGAGACCGGGGAAAATCATAACCGTAATGCATTAAAAACGTTTTTCGGAAAGCTGGTATAGGCAAATTGGCATCAGTTGCCTTTTCAAGCAGGAGAAGGATTATTAATAGGGAAATATTTCAAAGAATTGCGGGTGACCTAGTATATAAGAATCCGCATAAACAACCAGAGGTGAGGTTATGTCTATAACCGTCGGTATATGTGACGATTGTCCCGAACAAATCGAATTGCTCAAAGGATATTTATATCGTTTTGATAATGGAGCCGGACTGACGGTTGTCAGTTCGGCCGATCCGTTGGAATTTCTGGCGCGGCTAAAAGAAAACAAGCCTGATCTGGTTTTTTTAGATATCGATATGAGAGAACTGAACGGCATTGAACTCGGGGAAAAAATCAGGGCGGAATATGAAGCCGTCATCATTGTCTATATCACGGCCTACGAACAGTATGCCTTGGAAGCTTTCCGGGTAAGGGCTTTTCATTATTTATTGAAACCGCTGACCGAAGAGAAATTTGCCCGGGTATTTCAAGAGGCAGTGGGTGTTATTCAAAAAATCGTTTTCGGGAAAACCGCCAAGAAGTCCTTTGTTGTTCGTAGAAAAGATGAAACGATATGTCTTGATTATGATGATATCGATTATTTTGAAAAGGCCGGCCATAAAATTAAAGTCCATACCGGAAATAGTGCTCTCGATTATTATGGGAATTTTATCAAATTGCTGGAGGAGATTGATCCGGGATTTTTTGTCCAATGCCATCAGGGTTATATTGTGAATATCAATAAAGTACGGGGTTATCGGGATAAAACTATATTTTTAGAGGGAAACTTACCGGTTCCCGTGAGCAGGTCTTATACCATTAATGTTAAAGAACGACTAGCGAAGAAATTGTTTACCGGCGCGGGTGAATTATGATATGAAGAAAGTCGGCGCCATACTTTTCGGGGAAACGGAAAATTTTTCATTTGAACACCGGATGTTTAATTTTTCACTTTTGCTGGGTATATTTATGACCGCCTTCGGTGCTGTGATGGATGTATACTACAGGGTAAACATATTGATTGACCTTGTCTTCGTTGGATGCTGGGTTTTAACTTATTACCTTTCAAGGGTCAAAGGATATTTTAAAGTGGTATCCATGGTATCATTCGGTGTGTTTGTTTTTGCTTTCTTCCCGTACAACTGGATATCCAGCGGCGGAAGCACCAGCGTTTTACCGTATTATGCCATCGCATTTATTGCAATCATCTGTATCATATTGTCCGGATGTTTCAGGATTATAATGGTTTTGTCCATGCTGGCGGTGGAGCTGCTTTTAATTTGTATGGATGCCCGAAATGCCGATATGCTTAACGCAATCGGTTACCAAAATATGAATCGGTGGGATCTGTCGATTCACTTATGTGTAATAATGGTGGCCATGGCTGTTTTAATCATCGTTTATTCCAATACATACATGAACGAGAAAGCGCGTAGTGAAAAATACGCCCGGACTATCGAAGAACATTATCAGCAACAGTTTTATTATATGGAGAACCTGGAAGCGCTAATCTACAAACTGAAGGCGGAGCGGCATGACTTCAACAATCACTTGGGTGTGATCTACGGTTTGCTGGAAGGCAGGGAGACTGACAAGGCTGGGGATTATACCAGAAAACTGGTAAATGCCGCTGAGGAATTTCAAAATATGGTGTATATCCCTTACCCAATCCTTAGGGCAATGCTCAATTATAAATTATCCTCCGCCAAAGAGGCGAACATTTCACTGAAATTGAACGTTCATATCCCGGGAGAACTGAAAATCAATGAATTCGACGTAACCGTTATTTTAGGGAACCTGTTGGACAATGCCATGGAGGCTTGCGCCGCTATGGAGGAAGAAGGCCGGTATATTGATTTAAGCATCCTCTATAAGCCCGATTATCTGGTGGTCCGGATCGAAAATCCGCGAGGCGAGGAGCCGGTATTGCCGGAGGGTAAAATTGGGACGACCAAAAAGGATATCGATAATCACGGCTTTGGATTGAAAAATATCGAGTATCTGGTGAATAAGCATCATGGTTTGATTAAAATCCAACGCGAAAATGGCATTTTTAAAGTGAATATTGCTATATTGACGGATTAACTTTTTCGCCCTCTTTCATCCAATATCGCTCATTAACCACGGTATTTTCTTATTCCCCGTATTACAAATTATTCCAATAAAATGCTGATGATGCAATTTTAACGACCGATCATGCAATCGGTATTTTTTTTGATATCTCGCTATGGTTAAATTAAATCATTTGTAAATCAATTGCAGCGGCTATACAATAATGAAGAAACAATTGCATTTTGAGTTGATTTTGCTGTTCGGTGCGATTGGAAGGGCTTTGCCAATCATTTTCGGGCCTGGTAAAGAAGAAGGGTGTCTTTTGAAGAAACATTATATTTTAGCGTTTTTATTCATAACGGTGCTGGTTGCTGCGACGGATTGTTGGTCGCAGGATGACACCGAAATCGATTGCGGATTGTTGTTGGGACTACGCAATGACTCCACTGATCCCAGCACTTACAGTACTTTATGGATTACGGCGGATTCCGGCAAGGTGAATATCCGGCAAGGGACAGGCATTTTTGTGCCTCATGGCGATAGTTTCTGGCAGATAGAAGGCAAGTGGTATGAAAAAGAAACGTATAATGATTCCGGAAAAGACCAGTTCCAAATCGAGTATTTGTCGGCTCATCCGCTAGGTCAAGCGATGGCAGTCGATGAGATGATTCGGAATTATGTTAAATCCTTCTCCCAGGATTGGAGCGAAGTCCATGAAGCGACTAAATTGGTCTTTGTAGGGAAGCAATATGCCTGTATTAAACAGAATAATGAATACGATACCGGGGAAACATCGAGACCCGGGGAGTCGGATACTTTTGTACGGGAAATCGAGGACATTAACCGTTTGTTTATGTATAACGAAGCAGATGAATCCGGGAAAGCTCAAAAAAATGTTTCAATCCGGAAATTTTTTGGTTCGGCGGGCCTTTCCTATGTTAAGCAATACCGCTCAATGGCGGTTCCCGAATCGAAGCAAGATTTATTCGAGGATGCTCCGACGGCTCTCAATCGGACGGATGAATGGGGTTGGGGCTTAGTGCGAAAATCCGCCCGCTGGCGTCCGCAGATCGCCGAGAAATGGCGCTTTATGAATTCAACGACTGCTTTCGATACTTATACTCTCTATGATTTGCCGCTTACCATTCCAAAAGCCCTGATAACTTATAATAATTCAGCTTGTAATTTTGGTTTTTTGAAAAAGGCGATTCCGGAAGCTTTTGATGCCGCTGTTTCACCCAATCAAGCTCTATGGGCGGTATTCACCCCGAGAAGGTTGAATGTTTACACGAATAAAGATCTTAAGGATCCCGTTTCATTCATTTTAAACAGCAAAGAGTCTGTGATCATGATTGAATGGGCGGCGGGCAAATATGTAGATCAATGGAACTCGGAATTGGGTTATTATTTACTGAGGTAACACCAAGGACGGTGCATTTATGGCAAAGGCAAGACAGTACGACACAAAAAGTCTGTATTTCTCCGAGCGGATAACCGAAGCCATGGCTGGGATCTTCAAGTATCCTCTGACCATCGTCGAGGCGCCGATGGGCTACGGCAAAACCACCGCCGTCCGGGAGTATTTAAAAGATTGTGGAGCAACGGTATTATGGCAGACGCTGGCCGATGACTCTGCGAGTGGATTTTGGCGCGGATTCTGCCGCCTGCTGAAAAAAATCGACCTTGGCTGCGCCGAAAAACTGGCTGAACTGGGCGTTCCCAATGATAGTATCTTCATGGATACAGCCTTGGCTCTTATTGCGGACATCGCGTTCGCCGAGAGGACGGTCATCGTCTTTGACGACTACCACCTATTGTCGTCAAAGAGCATTGAGCAGTTTATTGAACTTTTAATGAAGACGACGCCTTCCGATTTACATATCGTCATCATTTCCCGGGCGGCGTTTGGTGAAAATACAGCGGAGCTTTCGCTGAAAGGGTTCTGTCATCATATTGATAAAAGTAATTTTGAGTTCACCCAGGACGAAATCGCCGTCTATTATAAGCTGTGCGGAATAAGCCTCCGGCCGGAGGAAGTCGCTGAGCTATACGCTTATACCGAGGGCTGGATCAGCGCCCTGTACCTAAGCCTGCTGCGTTTCGTGCGGGATGGGCGGGTCGAGAGGCAGGCCAACCTGCCCGAGCTTATTGAAAAAGCCGTCTACCAGCAGTGTCCGGCGGAGGTGAAAGAATTTCTTTTGAACATTTGTGTTTTCGACAGTTTTACTTTTGCGCAGGCGCAGGCGATATGGCCGCAGGACAATGTCGAAACCATCGTAAACTATCTCATGGACAACAACGCCTTTATCAAATACGACCCATATAATAAAACCTATCAGATGCACAACATTTTTACCGGATACTTGCGGGAGATACTGGAGCGTCAGGGAGCAAAGAAACAACGGGAGGCTTTACTGGCGGCTGGCGGCTGGTATTTGAGTAGCGGGGACTATATCCATGCCATGGATGCTTTTTATCAAGCCGGTGATTTCGCTCAACTGTTAGTC